>ERZ773031.133-NODE-133-length-40425-cov-3.626753_pt1 | contig 40425 bp, 39 predicted proteins | sample MGYA00511666_ERZ773031 | MGnify/ENA primary metagenome ERZ773031 (study PRJEB29015, sample SAMEA2738135) | human oral metagenome | biome: human oral; feature: human-associated habitat; material: saliva | place: China | collected 2250 ...
TGGTTAAACTTCTAGACATTTCAAATTCTTGGAGACTTGGTTTATTTTGTCAGTTTAGAAAAACTGAAAAGAACATTTAAAATGAAAAGTCCCGTTACCAGATATCTGGTAACGGAGGCTTTTTCGCAAAATTACTTAGTATATATTTCATTAGCTTGATTTAAGAATAGCTGTACACATATCTCTACTAACTCATCGGTTATTTCAGATTCTAGTTGAGGTAATCTATAATTACCTGAATCAATATATCTATTCGGTTTTAATTCATACAATGACCAAGAAACTCTATTGTCATCATAAGGACAAACCTTATATCTCATCAAACGGTTTCTAAATATACCGATATCTATAAAGTACATATCATCTTTAGTTACTTTATAACTTGGTCCTACAAACCTAATCATATTATACTTAAGCTTACTACCAATTGGTTTATTTAGATATAGACTATGAGTCTTAGTATTATTTTTACTTAACTCAAAAGTCCATAATGCTGCCCAATAGAGATTATTCTTTTTAAATAATCTCTTTATACATAATTTAAAGCTAAGAGTATAGAACCATAATACTATAGAGTAGAGAATAGGAGCAAACCATCTTAGTTTTTGTATAGTCATAGAATATCCGACTATATATCTTATTAAAATGCGTTCGACCATTTTAGCTCCTTGTATATATCTTTGAATCTATTCTCCATATTTAGGATATAGTTATAAGAAGTCAATAAACTGAAGAACATTTGGTTGCAATAGTCCATAAATTCAGCTTGTTCTGGTATATTCATATCGCAATGAACTACTTCGAACGTGCTATCACGTTTATCCATACGAAGTATAGTAAATCCATCAACTTCAATACCTTCACAATACCATAATAGGTATCTATAGGCTGCTAGTTGTAAGAAATACTTGTAAGATACTTGATTAGATGTCTTAAAGTCCATTAAGAAGATTCTATCATCTACTGATAGTAGTAAATCATAAGTACCACCAAAGTATGGACAAGCTAAAGTCTTTTCTGAACCCAATACAGTCACTTTGTGTTGATCATTCAACATTTGCCACCAGGTCTCAAATGATTCAATACAGTTTACTGACTCCAGCATCATATCATGAGCAGATTCTAAATTTGGAGAGTTGGTGATTAGTTTAGCTAGATAGTTATGAACTTCTGTACCAATATTAGCGGCATGGTTCAATACTTTTCTATAACTTTGTCTTTTGAATCCTAAGCTATTAGCCCAATGCATTAGGAAATCATCATGAATAGTTCTTCCAAGAATAGATGTTACTCTTGGTACTTTAATACCGTTACATTCGTAACTACTTTTAAAGTCTTTATCTTGTAATACAATATCTTCAATAATTTTGATATAAGAATTTGTTAAATCGTTGTTTAAGACCATTGTTCGACTTATTCCTCCCATTAATATAATATACAATTATTGCCAATTATAATGATGTGCCAGTACAAATAGATTACAAAAACATAGTAGTAAAATTACTAAAATACCCCCGTTTCGTTTAATGAAAGGATGATATATAGTGGCTAAATCTATCACAGATGGCTTTATTTTCCAAAGCTATAAGCTAAATGAACAAGACATGCTCAAAGAAATCATGCATGGTTCTAGAATAGATAAAAACACAACGGAATTTATCGAAGATATTGCTACTCCAGTAAAACGTAGTAATTCACCAGCTTATTTATTAAAAATTCTTACTTCTAACAACTGTGTACTTCTTGTACCAAAGAAACCTTTCCCTCGTCCATTTAAAGTACTATACTCTGGTGATGGTCGTGATAAGAAGAATAAGAAAATCTATATCGATGTATCTGGATTGATTAGAACGAATAAAAACAATCGTTTCGTTATCAATACAGAAACATTGATTGCTTATCTTGTTTCTGCTAAAGTGAATATGATCTATAACAAGATTCCTAAGACATATGTAAACGTAAGTAAGAACTTCATTGACTTAACTTACATCTATGCTCGTTTATTCACTCATATTATTGACTTCGTGGGCAATATTTCTAATATCCCTGGTCAAAAAGAAAAAATGATGTATCATGCTTCTCGCTACTTCATTCAATCTGTAGCAGAACTTGATGTAAATGAAGACAAAGTTATTGAAATGGCTGCCAAAGCTTCTGGTATCAGACCTATTGAAGCTAAGACTCTTTCTATCGTAGCCACAGAAGAAGATTATAAAGATCTTCCTTCTTTCATTAACTTCATTAAAGAAACATTTAAACTTGATCGTTTAACTACAACTTTATTCATTGAAAAATGGATGTATTTGTATGGACCTGGTACTATCTTTGGTGCAGAATACGTTCCAGCTTTGATTACTATGATTACAGATGCTTTCTGTGGTGTATACTTAAACAATCAAAAGACAATTGAAAAAGTACTTGGCACTAGCCTAGTTTCTTATGGTAAATATATTATTTATACTGAAATTGCTTAGCCAAAGGTGATGTAGGGTATAATTACCCTACATCTTTCTTTGCTTTATTTATGAAAGGAGATAATAAAAATTGGATAACTACGTTCATAATCCAGATGAATGGAAAGATACCGAAGAAGAGATCTCTCGTTATTCCGATATAGTATCTCTCACCGAATATAAGCGTACTCAAGCAGCAGAATCTATAGATAATGTGCAAGTTGGGTTAGTTCCATACTTAGTAAAACCTGGGTTTAAAAATGATAAGCTTCATTTTAAAGATGGTAAGTATAGAACGTTGCATAGACGTAAGAAATTATTCTTGCATCTGTATGATATCAAGAATAACTATGTTTATTCTAGAACCTGTCCAGACTGCTTTGAAACTTCTATGCTTGATGCGGTAGAAAAGGAATATGTAACACCATTCTTACTATTTGTAGATGATGTATTTGTTCCTTGGTCTAAATTAGACTTGGTTAAATCTAATAAACATCTTACCGCTATTATTGATGGTTATGATTTTGATTATGAACCAAAAGATGTATCTATATTGATGCTCCCTACAAAGATTTCATATTCTGAAGATAACTATGTTAAAGATGGCACTAAGATTCAATTTAGATTTAATGAAAGAGGTTTATTTGACCCAACCGGTAATATCGTAATTGGTACTACACATCCTAAGGCTAGAGTATTAGTATATCGTAATCAGGAATTTAGAAAATTCAAGTTGGGTATAAATACTAAAAAGAAAATACCTCGTAGTTGTGTAGCCGTATTTACTCCAGATGGTAAATTTAGTACATACTACCGTGTAGTAACTTATGCTGGTAACTTATTGACTATAGATGATCCATTCTTCAGAACTCATCCTGTATCTGCAGTAATAACTTACTTCGATGAAGGCATTGACTCTGAAGATTATATCAATCGTTTCCCTAATAATGTATTAGCTAGACGTATTGCTGCTGAAGAAACTATCAGAGATGTTCCTGGTATTGATACTATAGATGTAAAGTTGATGCAAAAAGAATTCGACTTCAAACATCTTCCATCATTATCATATGAAGAGAATATTAATAACTCTATTCAATATATCTTTGATTATGATAAGAATAAATTTGATCCTATATTCGATAAGAATAGTACAATGCATTGTTGTGAATATACTTATGCTGATATAGTAAAGAGAATGGATGCTGATGGTTGGGTTACAATGAGTAGAGATATTTATGGTAAGTCTAACTTCCATAATGAAACTTATGTAATGATCTTCCATAACAATGAACTTCCAGAGTACTATAAAGACATTGTGTATGAACACGATACATTCAAATTCAAACCTACTAATCTTGGCGTAAATGACTTCATTGAGATCGTCTATATTAAGAATATCCGTAATGAAGTATTACCTATAGACCAAGAGCACAAGACAGATGATACATATCTAAACGTATCTGACTATTATATTCCACCAGAAGAGTTATTGGTATATACTAATAAACTAGGTGATCATGCTTTATGTCCTCTTAATTATAAATATGATTATGAGACAGGTAAAGTTAAACTACCTAATGACGAATATATAAATACAGATCTCTATGTAGGTTCAATAAACCAATTCAGATATTCTAAGATAAATATCAAAAAAGAAACCAATGCTATTTCTTTACCATTGTATTTCAATACTGCTTATAATCAAGATAAGTTCTTATTGTTTATCAATGGTCGTTTGTTGAATAGCATTTATTATAAAACTCTAGTCCCTACTTTGTCTGAACCTAAGATCAACTTCAAAGTTATTTATACTATGAAGACAGTTAAACCTACAGATAGAGTAGAAGTATTCTATTTAGGTATGAATACTGGTAAAGGACTAGAATCATATACTAATAACTTGGTTATCAAGAGTATTATGACATATGCTACTAGTGATATGCAAACTACTTTTGAAATTCCATTACCATTTAAAGACTATGATACATCTGCTCAAGGTGCAGTGGCTGTATTTAAACATGGTTTATTTAAATCTCCTGAAACTTATTATACTTATAAAGATGGAGATAAATGGTATATTAAATTCTTAGACCAAGATGATGAGTGTATTATTGGTGAAGAAGTAACATTCTTATTCCCATACTACTCAACTAAACCTTATATGTATTCTATCCCTACTGATAGCAACTCTACACAATACTTACCTAAGACTGTAAATGTAACTGCTGATACTACAGATGTAGACTTCGGTGATTTGAATATGATTGATAACCGTTCTGTATTGGTATTTAAGAATTCGCAAATTCAAAAATCTAATGCTTATACTATCGAAGGTTCTCATATTAGATTTACAGATACAGTTCCTGCTGGTACTGATGTAACTGCTGTAGTTTGTACAGACAAGAAGAAATTGGAAACTAATAATATTAAGATTTCCCATTATACTTATACAATTACATCTAAAGCAGAAAATCCTATTACTTTACCTAAAGCAAATATACCTGATTCTTATATGGTATTCTTCAATGGTAAACTAATGGATCCTAATGACTATGGTATTACTAGAGATAAGTTAGTAATCATGCATAGAGAAGACTTTAACCGTTCTGGTGATAAGATTGAATTTATTTATGCAGAAAATCTTTCTAATAAAGTACTTTCTATAAACTTCTATCCTATCAGTTTGACTATGCCTTATTCTGACTTTGTAGACTTACCTGGATTCTCTCCTATTAATATGAATCCAAATACTATGGTATTATTCGCTAATGGTGAATATATAGAACCATCTAAATATACAGTAGATAGAAACTCTATCAACTTCGATTCTGGTATGCCTGCTGGCACTAAGATTACTGTATACTTTGCTTATGAAACTTTAAATAGATACTATACTCCTTATAGTTTATCTACTTCTATCGATAAGAATAAATTCGTTATGGATGAAGCTAAAGTTAAGATTGAGCAAAAAGGTCAACGTAGATTTACTATTCCTTATCCAGAGAATAATAAAGAAATTCCATTCATCATTCATATGAGAGGTATCTTCATTCCAGCTAATAATTACACTATTACTATGGATAGAAGTGCTATTATCTTTGAAGATGGATTAGATGAAAAACTTATCCCTGGACAACATGTAAGATTTATCTTCGTATATAATGGTAATGGTGCTTATGTAAATAAACATGAGTACACTAGCCGTATTTCTGAAGGTGAAAATACTATCCATCTACCAGATTTATTTAAATCTGAAGTAGATTATAATGATTACATGATGGTATTCTATGATGGAGTATATCTAGATAAGAATAGATACTTCATCGATTCTGAAAATCGTGTAATTACACTTACAGATATTCCTAGATATGGTGAAAATCAACGTCAATTCTCTGTAGTATTATTCCATACCGGTTCTGATGAAAATGGTACTATTAATTATCTTCCTAGCTCTGGATTCTTATATCTAGATATGGATAAGATTGATAGAAATATTACTAAAGAAAATACAATGATCTTTATCAATGGTAAGAAGATTGCTAAACATCAATTGATTGATGTGACTAACTACCTAAAGAAACTTACTATGGATATTAAAACTAGATTTGGTATGGAAATCATTAATCTTTCTCCAAAAGTATTTGAATTGAAAGATAAATATAATGAAATCAAACGTGATGTTAAGACTGCTTGTCGTGTAACTATCAACCAAACTCCAAATCAAACTATTCGTGTTCGTTGTAATGGCTCTATCTTTAGTTCTAGTTTTACAGCTAAAACTGGAGATGTAATTGATGTATACGTTCAACCAGTAAATGGATATGTAGCTGGTAATCCTTCGGTTACTACTCTAGCTTTGACTGGAGATATAACTATCGAAGCTACTCCTGCAATTAAAGGTGATTTACAAACAGTAACTATTAATCAAACTGATAATCAATTGATTACAGTTCGTTGTAATGGTGAGATTTATGCTAATACTTTTAAAGAAATTAAAGGTAAGAGCTTCGTAGCTACAATTGAGTCTACAAATCCTAAATACAATCATGGTACGTTGAATATCAGACGTGGTACTATCGGAAATACACCTTTAATTATTGAAGCAACTCCTGCTACAGTTAAAGATGTTGTATTTGAAATACCTGACCAAAACTTAGAGTATCAAACATTTACAGCTTATGTATATGATGATACTATGACTGAGGTATTACAGACTATTGCAAGACCTGGTACTTATAATGCTAAGTATGGTCAATTTGTATCTGTATCTGTAGAAGCTTCTCGTGGTTATAAACCAGGTGGTTTGGATATCTATGGTGAATATGGTGCAGTTGAATTAACTAAGGATAAAACTATTATTTCTTTAGGCACTCCAATTGGTCCTATTAAATATGATATTCAAATTCCTAAATATGATAACCAAGATATCGTCGTAGCTATTAAACCTAAAGATGAAGATATATTCAATTATTATACCTATAAATCTAAAAAGGTTGAAGCTCAATATGGCGATACCTTCGATATTAGTATTACTCCACTAAGTACTTATGTGGCTGGTAAAGTATATACTAACTATGAAAATAGATTGACTGGTATTATTGATAAAGAATTGATTATCAGTGCAGATCCTGCTGAACTTCGTACAGAATTAGTCACTATTTCTGTAGATAGTGATCCCCATGCTGAAATCAAAGCTGTATTAGATACTGGTGCTGTTATCATTGAAGGACAATCTATGTCTGTAATTAGAGGAACTCATTACAGAGTAGAATGTGATGTTGATTATGACTACTCTACTCCTTCTTTAAATACTTGGGAAGGTACTGCTGATGTAAATACAGAAATCAAAGTATTATATCCTGCAGAAAAATTAACTGCTGGTGATAGAACTAACCAAGCTTATATTGATCTACAACCTAAAGATGGTTGTATGATTACTGTATTTAATAAGACTACTAATAAATCTCATATTAATTCCTTCTGGTGTAACTATGGTGATGAATTAGTATTCAAATTGACTACGGAATTGGAAGGTTTATATACTAGACTTAACGTTCCTGACAATATGATAGTGAATACTCTTCGTAGAGTTGTGGTTACTAATAGTTATCCTATCCCATTATCTCAAGTGGATTATACTTCTTACTTAAATAAACCTAAAGGAAATAAAGTAAATATCCATATCGATAACCCATTAGATGCTTTCTATGAAATTACATTGATTGAAGGTTCTAATGAAACTCATGGCGATATGGAAAACATTCCTATTGGTACTTCTATTTCTGTTAAGCTTACTCCTCTTGCAGTAAACCCTGGTAAGTTATTTATCAATGGTATCTATATTCCTAAGGGTGTTAGAACTATCAACGTTGGTACCTATGCCGATGATGATATTTTGACTCAATGTACAGATTTGACTGTATCCTGTTCTACTGGTTATCCTATTACAACAGATACTGATCCAGAAACTAATAAAGTTACTGTAGTTGATAGACCATTGGCTATTATTATGACAGATAGTCAAAACTATGAACACCAATCTATCCATTTATATAGATATGATGGTAATACTAAGACTCAAACTGAGGTTACTTTACCTTATACTATTAAGATGGATACTGAAGATAACTTGGTAGAATATAGAGCTATAGCTATAGCTGATGAAGGATATATTCCTGGTAAACTTAATTACAATATAATCAAACCAATTGAAGGTGCTACATATATCTTAGATTGCGATGATGCTAAAAAGATAGGTGGTGAATAATATGGAAAATAAAAATAGAAAACTCCAACTTATAGAAGTATTCTATAGCTATTATGAACAGCTTATCAACCAAGCTGAAATAGTTTTAAGAACTGATACTGAACGTGGTATTGGTGCTGTAAATATTCCAAATTATACCATCACTATCCCTACTGTAAATGGAGTTACTGTTAAAGTAATTACATACAAAGGAACATTTGGTACTCATACTTCTACTTTCTCCGCTCCTAAAGGTACAGCTTTTACTGTATCTTTAGAGGGCAAAAATGCTTCGAACTATATGCTTTCAGTAACGGGTGGTGTATTAGTAGAAGACGTAAATATTTCTCTATTGAGTAGAGAAGATAGAGCACGATGTGCTGTTATTATAGATGAACCTTATGGTAAAGATCAGCTTATTGTAACTAAGAGACCAGGTAAAGACTTCTTACCATTGGAATCTTATTTTGCATATCCTGGAGAAAGAGCTGATTTTCAGTTACATGTACCATGGAAACGTAAGTTTGATCCAGGTATTTTGAATATATCTAGTATTCCTTATATTCAAAAGAATACTAATATGATATATGCTACTCCTCCTGTATTGAAAGCTGACTTCGATCCTAATATAATCGAAGTAACTATCGATAAGAAACCACATCAAACTATTCATGTATATACTACAAATAAAGCTAATAAGACTACAGATAATACCAATACATTTAGATCTGAACCTGGTATTAAATATACTATAGAAAATAAAGCAGAGCCTGGTTGGGTTGCTGGTGAAGTTCATGTTAAGAATGTATATGGTGAATCTCTAATCACTAATGGTAGATTTGATATCGATGCTATAGTAACTGTAGATGATGCTAAGATTCAGTATGTAAAATTAAAGATAACTCAAAAACCACATCAAACTATTAGAGTTAAAGTGTGGGACGAAGAAGGTATAACCTTTAAAGAATATACTGATGAGGCTTTAGTACAAGCTAATAGAAAATTTGAAGTTACTATAACTCCAGATGATAAATACAAAGCTGGTAGATTGAATATAACTAGTGGTAGAATTCCTAAAGATGGTCTCTCTGTATTTGCATCTGATCCTATTAGATTAACTGTAAATGTATTTATGAATACTGCTGAACATGGTACGTACTTTGTAAATACATTCGAAAATGGAAGAACTATTAAACATACTAGTTCATTCACTGTTGATGATGGTACTAAATATGAAATAATCAGTGTACCGGATATGTGGTATAATATGAATTTTAATATACCTTTAACTGGTAAATTTGATGACGATACTACTATAACTCCAACCAGTTCTATTAATACAGATTATGAATTTGAATTTACCACAACTGCAACCGACGAATCCACAATCAATTCTTCTGGATTTGATGTCACAAAGGTATGGAATCCTAGTGGTAAAATGTATGGGTCTATTAGCAAATACTTTATAATAGATATGATGAAATTTATATCTGGTGGTAGTCGCAGTGACGACTGGGATGGAGGTATTAGTGGAGCACATATCAAATTATCGATCTGGGGAAATAATAATGTATATAATTTATTTAAAACTTGTACATTAGAAGTTCTTATAGATGGTACATGGTATAAGATTTTAGATCATGAACCAAATAGAAACTTTGATTCTCGTGGTGATTTGAAAAAATATATAAGCTACAGTCGCCACAATAGAGAAATTCAACCTGCTCTGACTAGACTAGTTACCAATAGAGGTACATATAAAGCTAAACTTCACATCGATGTATAAAAAATAAAAGAGAAATTACCGTACCCAATATTGGGTACGGTATATCTTTTCATTATTTAATTGCTTTGACTTTGATTTCGAGATTATCCCGAATGAATGCACACATTAAAAGTGCAGTTTTAAGAAAGTAATAATCAGGCATTTCCACACCTGGAGCTGGTTGTTGTGATTTGAAGCTTCTTTCTAAATAGTAAGCTAGATCATTTTCAGCATCTAGTAAATACAATATAGTTTTAGTATCATATTCACCATCTATTATTCTTTCAATAGTATCACAGATATGTAATCCTAACGTAAAGAACCGAATATCTTCTGCTGTTACCAGCATATTTACTGTAGTTAGATTCTTGATTTCGATTCCTTTTGGAACTACTACAGCGCCAGGAATATAATTCTGGCGTAGCTTTTCCAAGTCTACTTTTAGTTTTATTCTTATATTGTTTATATTATCTGTACTAATTAGTTTTATCATGTTTTTTCCTCCGAATAATGATTTCTTCATCATCAGCATAATAGTCTCCTAGACCAATGGTTTCGTCAATGAGAAGTATATTGTATTTCTCATTATCTTTTAAATTACCATTATAGAACTTATCTTCTAAGATAGCCCTAATAGAAATAATTTTGATATAGTTATACTTGAAACCGCTTCCAAGTTCCAAAACATATGCTGCGGATACCAATTTCTTAGCATCCTCAAAAAGACGTCGGATGTCTTTCTCTTCAATCTTTCTGATCTCTTTTTCGATATTGTCTTGTAGAGACATTATGTATCTTCTATCCATTTTTATGATCTCCTATTTCTTCTTAAAAATACCTTGAGCTAATAATATATCATGGGTGTTTTGCCATGATATCAACTCTTCTTTGATATAGTCCATATCATCTAGCTCCTCTGGACTATAGCTACATGCTAAAATAGCAGCTGTGCGAGCATCTGTACCAAAACTACCGATAATCCATTCAGTTAGATTCATTTCTTGTGCGTTCATATTCCATAATCTCCTCATAAGCCAAAGGATGTATTAACCCCTTGGATTGTTCATAAATAATAGAAGCAGTTAAATTAACAATAAAATTGTCTATATTATTCAATACATCCAATGGGGCTAAATCGACAATATTTTGTACTATCTCATCATCCATTGAAAACCTTTCTAACATAGTCTCTCTTAGCTTCATCTTTTTAGCAACTACAGATTCAATAGTTTCTTCCATTTTAATTTATCCTTCTATACACGCATACTTATTAACAATTGAGTTTGTTTGTCAATAATAAAGTTATCTAATACTTGAATAAAACGATCTAAGTCGTTTAATAATTCTATTGGTGCTGAATCGACAGCGAGTTGAGCTGTCTCTTCATCCATAACAAATTTAGCTAAGATTGCTTCCTTAGCTTCTTCTTTACACATAATAAACTCTCCTTATTTCTTTTTAGCAACTTGTTCTTCAAGTTGCTTAGATTTTTTAACCAATTCTTCGACCTCATGAGATTTATATTGTTTGATAACCTCACCTTGGTCATCGACCTTTTGTTGCAACTGCTGGATTTGCTGATACTGTTGTTCTACTTTAGCGGTAGTTACAATAGTATTGTAGATTAACCCACCGAGTAAAGCTAATAAAACAATAGATAATAGTCCAACCAAGAAAACTGTAAGTTTTTTCTTCTTCTTAGCTGGTTTTAGTCTTATGATATTTTTCCCTATAACATAAGATGACTTAAATACACGAAGTACTTTGAAGGTTTCTACATTTCCTAAAACGGAAATGTTCTCTTCAACTTCGTTGTAAGTATAACCAATAAAGTATACGTGTTCTACTTTACTGGTCAAGTCTTCCTGATTGAATGGTGTTTTATATTTAACCTCAACCTTATAGGTCTCGGCTCCTTCCAATTCAGATTCAGGTGACAGAATTGCTCGATACTCCTGCTTGTATCTAGAGTTCTGCTTATCTAGATACAATATTCCAGGAATATCGTTTTTGGTAAATACTTTTAATTCACCATGGTTACCTTTCCAGGTAACCACATCCTCTATCATATCATTAAGATATGATTGGTTTGTTTCCATATATCCTCCTTTTTAAGAAAATTTAAATTGAGTTAATAAATACTAACTCTTTCACTATTATAATATACAAGTAAAATTTTTAATTTTTGCAAAAGATATGGGAGTGAGGAATATTCCTCACTCCGCTATTCTATACATTTATTGGTATATTAACATCTTTAATCTTAGCACTTATACGTGGTTTATGTGTCGTATCTCTAAGAATATGGACGGTTCTAGGACCTACCATTTTGTAATCTTGGTCTATTTTAAGTTCCTCTTTATCCATATAAACGTTAACGATACGATTGCGTGTTAGAGTCTTATAATTAGGTGGAATTGTGTATACATTATCTTCTAATGTAGTCATAAGATCGACTTTCATTATATCACCTATTTCTTAAACCCAAATGCTTTAGCTACATCAATTTCATGTAGTTTAATAGTACTATCATGGAATGCTTTCATGGCAATATTTTTAATACGAGATGCAAGTTGAGGTAATGCTACACCAACGTTCTTAAATCCAGCACGGTAGAAGAAGTTACCAGCACATACATTACAAATCTTACCTTTCTCTTTGTATTCACATAGAGAAGAGAATCTCATCTTAACAGTCTTACCAATATAGTTATTGATATTATCGGAAGTAAGTTCTACTACTTTATTACCATCAACCACATAGCAATACATAACCATACTAGCAATCTTCTTATCGATAGTAAGTGTAATAGTACGTTTAGTACCACAATCAGAACCAGCTGGACCTAGAGTAAGATGTTGGAATGCTCTGAGGAATAGTTTTTCCCAATAACCGCCAACTTGTGTTTTAACACCACGTTTATATGGACCTTCTGTCATAGACTTAGCCATATTAACATAGTCTTCTCTACTAGTACCTTCAGCATAGTTAGATGTAATAATATTATACCCCTTAGATGGGTCAGGGTCTTTAGATGCACCTTTAAGAACAAAGATATTCTTAAAGTTGTTACCGAATTTGCCCTTAGCACCAGAATCATATAAATCCATGGATGGATCTAGACCTAATTCTTTCTTAGCTATATCTAATAACTCTTTTTCAATCTTAGAAATAGCATAAAGTTTCTTATCTGGATCTTGTAAATCTTTTTCGTACTGTTTAAGAAGTTTTTCTTTATATGGACGTAAGAATTTACCCATCATAAGCATCTTATCACTAAACCCAGCACTTAGAATATTAGAATAAGGTTGGAATTTTTGAGTACGAATAAGATAGTTCTTAAGAACTTGTAGATCAATCTTATCTTCCAATAAAGCAGTAGAGATAGTATCATTGATATAATCAAAGATCTTATCGTTTACTGGTTTATTGATATAGTGGAATAAATCAAATAGCTCTTGTTCAATAAAGCATTTATTAAATACCCATCTGCCTACAGTGGTTCTGAAACTATTCGTATTCTTATTTCCTTCTGGTCCATATGTCCCAGGAGGAACGTCGATAATATCATATGTATGGAATCTAGCTTTACCATCAAATACACCAAATGTTTCCATCATGAATGATAAAGACTCAGTTTGCTTTTGAGTTATACTAAACAAATATTCTAGATCTTTTAAATCTGTTATCACTTTAGCTTTACGATCATCAGAAGCCATATTAGTCCTCCTTTTCTTTGAATAATTACTTATATGTAAACCCATATAAATTTGGCGAAAGATATGGAGTACCCAATATTGGGTACTCCGTTATTTAACCCATATGGTATAGTAGTATGACATCCATCCATCAACTTATCATATCTTAAAATGCACTGAATCAAAGCAATCCCTTAGAGTCGATCTCTATAAAACCTCTAGGTATTTCGTTTATTCATATATAAGATAAAATTAATTTGTTTGGGAGGTAATTAATTATATGATAAGGGTGATTTTTGATGAATGTCATAATACCACACCATATGGTGTGGTTAAATCAAATATTATAAACTTCTTCCGATAAGATATCTAGAAGAAGAGACTTAGTATCAAGGAATGATTTACTATTCATATCAAAGAATCCCTTAGTTTTAAATACGTTTCTATGGAATCCATTAATATAGTAATCATTTTCAGTTTTCCTTATATTAGGGAAGTTATCTTTAAGATCTTTATTAGCAATACTCCATCTAATATATGGGTCATAGTTCTTTTTATTATTAGAATAAAGAATATCTTTTATGTATTTTGCTACATAACTATTTTCTTTTTCTGTAATGATCTTAATATTAGGAATGGATTGTTCTACACCATCTACTAATTTAGGCAATGCCCAATTCTTATACTTATTACGTACTTCTTCTTCATTAACGAATTTATTCTTAATACGTCTGTCGAAATATCTACCAAGATCGATTGGGTCTTTAGCATGTGGGTGATATTTCAAGAAGCGATTACGTTTAAATAATCTATACTTCTCTGGATCTAATTTAAGTAACTTACGATCATAGATCTCTAAAGCTCTATTAGGATAATTAGTATAATAGATATTATCAAAATCACGTTTAGTAAGACGAGTTTCTAGTAAGTCTAATTTAGCACGAAGTTTAGAAAGCATCTTTCTATACTCTTTAGGTTTCATCTTATTATACTTACAGAAAGCTTTAGCAAACATTCTACCAGATCTCTTTTTAGAGTTTTCTGATGGTAACCATTTAGCTAACTTAGATGGATATCTACCGTTATCGACTGCTTCTTTATCTTTAGCAAGAGTTTCATTGATTAAAGTAAACATCATATCTTCGTATTCTGTACCAAGTAATACAAATATATCATCCCATCTACCAAACTTATTTACTACAAGTTTTAGGTATTTGAAAGTGATATACTTCTTACTAGCATCTTTAGCCATCCAGTTAAGCATAAGTCTGAATAAGTATCTTTCACCAAGACCATATCCAGTTTTATGATCTCTGATAAATAGAGTCCAGCGTAATGCTAGTTCTTTATCAGCTTCAAGAGCATCCATTAGAGTCTTTATTACTCTAAGCTTTTTACCAGTACTGAATAGAGCAAGCATTAAACCGTCATTAGGTTCAGCTAATCTGTAGTCTTTAACGTTTTCTGTAATATTAGTCATCTCATATAGAATACCGCTGTGGTCTTCCATGAAATGACGTTTACTATTAGTATCCATTGTACTAGTCATCCTTTCTTTTTAAAATATAATTTAGATATATCTATGTCATAGCCCAGAGGAATTTTGAAAAATTGTGAAATGATAGATTACGTGGAGCCTTAATTATGAGCAGAATTAAGCAAATCTATCAGATAGTAATTGTGTTTTTAAAAACGCTGTATGGGCTAAATAGATTACAGTTTATCATGTCCAAAAAGAGGTAATGAAGAGCTCTTAATGGAGCTCTTCAAATTACCCATGAAAGAAAACCAAAGCACACTTATTCTTATAAATTATATTAATCGCTGTACGTGCTTTTAATAACATGAAAAACAAAAAATGTCAGGGAAGTTGGGAACTAGGAATGACACATCCTAGTTCCCTGTCCAAATGCATGACCCAATGTTAGAGAGTCAATCAGAGCCATTATAGATTGCATTGTTATACATTATTAAATTGCTGGAATGGCTCTTAAAAAGGAATTTGCGTGGTTAATAATTATATTAACCATGAAAGACTTAAAATGAGCAAAGAATTATATTAATATATCTCCTTGCATCAATAAAGTGTATATATCCGTATTAAAATTAATTATTTTATTAGAAGTATACAGAGTAAGAAATGGTAATTGCTTTTTCTGTATCGATCAATGGTTCATTAGGGAAGTTCAAGATTGTCACAGGACGGATATCTTGATATACTTTATTGCCTTTATCGTCTGTTTTTAACCAAGCTGTACATAAAGAGATTTGATTAACACGAGCATCATTAAGACCAGTTGTATTAATGAAATAATCACGACAGTCGGATTTAGAGATAGATAACTGCATAGTTACAATTGTTTCAGCATCTTGTGTAGTTACCATATCATAGATAGTACCGTCGATAGGAGTACCATCTGTTAATTGTTGTACCATACGTGGATCAGCATCAAAGCGTTTAAAGTAATAAGAAGTAGCAGTTGTACCTGTTTTCTTACCAAAATAAACTTTCTTTTCATACTCATTAAGAGTTTCACCAGCTGTTAAGTATTGGAATGGTACAATATTTTCTGGAGTGATCCAAGAAGCATATTTTTCTGCATATACTTGAGAGTTTTCTCTACCACAACCACCTTTACCTACACAGAATAAATAAACTCTATTCTTTTCTGTAGTAGTTGTAGTATTGATAGTACCATCTAAGTTAAGAGCAGTATTATAACTAGGAGTAATCTCTACGTTATTAATATCAAATAATGCTCTTGCTAAGAAAGCACCACCAGCAATAGTAAGCATATTGTGACGAGTAAATATTTCTTCACCTGTGTCTGTATAATATGCTGTAATTTTAGTTTTGAGACGATGACCATCTAAGATTTTATACTTGTCATTTTCTCTTTTAATCTTGTCATTTAAGATTAGTTCTTTTTCCATAACCTTTCCTTCCTATTAATAATCATAGTCGGTAGCTAAGAAACGTAATTGGTATTTCTTATGATTAGTTGCAGCTGGAACATTTGCTTCTAGATGTTTTTCTATAGCACGTAAGTCAGCATCAATAACCATAGCACCACTATCAGGTCCGAATGTTCTAGGGATTTCATTACCCCATAATTTTATAAATGTATCTGCGAACTCATTAAACAATCCATCTTTGCTAATGTAATTAGCAATCGATTTCCATTTACCATCTATATTAATTTCGAAGCTTATAGATTTAGTTTGATCCCATTTACCTTCACCAGCCATTACTTTACGCTGATCTCCTAGATTGTTAACACCAATCAAATCAAACCCAGCAAGTTTAGGTGGATTGATATTATCTGCAACGAATCTAAGTTCATCTTCAAACCATGCATCAATTAGAGGACCAAAGACTCTATCACGTCCTTGCCATCCACCACCGGAACCGTATAAGATATGTTGGGCATTTTCTACCCATCTAGAAAGACCTACTGTATACGTAGTTGTTACTCTAGCAGCTGGAGTAGGTTTGAATTCTTTATTTCCTTCAAATCTACCAGTATATTCTGGTAAGAAACCAGTACGTACTGTAAATCCAGGATTATCTTTTACAGATATTTCGACTTCGTATCTACTACCATATGGGATTTGAACTGTCGTAGTTCCGTCGACAGTTTTGATCAATGCACCACTATCTTCATCATAGAATTTAACTTTAACGTGTTGATATTTTCTATCTGTTATAGTAGCATTGAACAATTTAGCTCTAGGTTTTTCTGCAGTAACGTCGATATTATAAGTTACAGTACCAGAATAACCAATGGTATCTGTTTGAACAATATCATCATTTACTGTATAATTAGCATGATAGTAACCAAATGTATCGCTATTAGTAATTACATACACATCACCATAGTTAGCTTGAATAATTTGATCAGTTTTTGTAATAGGATAATCAATACCGTTCAAATTAACGTTCATACCTTGACGTGTAGGGTACGGATTACGAACACGAATTTGTAATTTCTTTCTAGTAGGTAAACCAGCACTTATATTTATACTAGGAACAGTTAATCGTTCCATTGTAGTACTAGGAGTGCCAGCAATAAATCCGTTATCTGGTTTAACTGCTACAGTAATCAAATCACCATAATGAGCATCAAATGATTCAGTGTATTCTTTACCGTTCAATGTAACTATTACAATTTGATGGTCATTTTGTTCTATATTGACTCTACATACTTTAGTAGTTGCAGGAGTCGCATAGATTACAGTATCACCACGAACAATACCTTCTTTATTGTAAATTTCACCAGCATCATAATTAGGATCTGTACTTACAATAGTAGCAGAGTATTGTCTACCTTCTTTAGCTACGAATGAAGTAGTATGGTTAGCTCCTTCATAATGAATAGTGATTTGTTGTTTATCTGATTGGATTACTTTGATATTGAAATCTCTAGCGACTCTAGAAGCAGTTGCTGTAGCTCTCATATCACCATTTACAGTACCAGTAGATGGAACACGAATACCATCTTTATCGTATACTAGTAACTTACCTTGTACACGATCACCTTTACCTTCAACGTTTACTTCATATTCACTTAAATATGGAACTTTGAAAGTTTCAGTATGTTTTACACCATCAACTACAACAGAGATAGTTTGGTCTTCGAATTTATCTATAGTGAATGCAAATTCAGTAAGACGAGAATCTTCTAATTCAAATAATACATTGTCACTTCTAAATACATCTTTCTCTAGAAGGTTGTATTTTAATGGAGAAGGATCATAACCCCAATCAGAAGTTATCTTAGCTTCATACTTAACACCAACAAATGAAGGTATATTAAAGTACTTATTATCTACACCTTTACCATCAACACCATCATTACCATTTACTGTATATACTAAGTAACCAATTCCATCATCGTCATAAACTTTAAGTTCAATCTTTTGATGTTCTGGTATATGACCAATAGTAAACTTAGAAGGAATTCTAATAGGTTCGCTAGCGGTAATAATAGTATAGTGATTGATAATACCAGAAGTGATATTAGCAACACCAGGAGTCCAACCATAATCACTATCTACTTCTACAGCAATTCTAGTACCAGCTTTAACTTCAAACGTTTCGGTATGAGTAGCTAATACATTATCAGGGTTTTCTGGATCAAATTCATATACTGTAATTGTAGTATGATGTGGAGGTCTAATAACTACACGATAGTTAGTAGAAACAGCAGGAGTGGCTGTAATAGTAAGGTCTTTTACTATAATACCCTTATTATAAGAAGGATAACCAGCTTTATATCCATCATCTGGAATGATTTCAACTTCAAATTCATCACCATATTTAGCAAAGAAGTCTTCAGTATAGTATTCTCCATTATGAAGAACTCTGATAGTTTGATTTTGTGTTTGTTGAATATGTACAACGAATTCTTGATCAAACTTAGGATCTGTGTTTGTGGATGTAGACTTGATAGAAAGTCTATCATATACAGGAATCTTCTCAAACTTAGATGTATGAATAGCAGACTCATAGGTCACATTCATATCAATATCAAAATACTCAACCTTATTAAGGTTTATTGTTAATTCGATATCATCTATAGGACGAATGAAGTTAATACGAGGATCATTATTACTAAATTGAATGAAGTCACCTTTAGAAATCATAGAAATCTTATAAGATTTAAAGAAGTTTATGATAGTAAAAGCATAATCCATCAATGAAGTTTCAGATGCTCCAGGGAATCTATCAAAGATATGATGGAATTCATAACCACCAAAGTAATTTTCTAATAGATATGCTACGTTAGATACAGTTTCTGCGATCTTTTCTTTACGAGTAGTCTTATCTGTAATATCAGCAATACGTTTAATACTATTATAAAGAACAGTGTCTTTATCTTTTAAGAACTCAGTAAATGTAGTAGCAGGATGACCATCAGATTTTCTAAAGTAGTTTAGATTAAACTCAGTAATCATCATAGCATCATATAGATCTTTCCAGATCTTATAATATCTATACTTAGTAGCATGAGCCATACCATAAGTGATTGTATCATAAACCTTTTTATTGGTTTTATACTGAGTAGTAAATTCTTCTATAGATTTGAATCGTTTTTCTGGAATAAAGAAATCCCATACTGGATACATATCTAAAGTTTGTCTAGCTTTAAGAATCTCTTTCTTAAGAGCAGGTAAATCAGCGTGCATATTAAAGCCCTTGATATACATGATCTTAGACGGAGTATCCATAATCTTATCTTCTACATTCTGATCTAGATAAGCTAATGCTGTAAGATAAGAGAATACATGACCAATCTTAAATTCTTTTGCTGTAGATATATTAGGAAGAGCTACAGTTAAATCTTCTTCCGCAGGGAAATCATCGAATAATAGATTATAGAAATAAGCTATTTGGAATGACATATCTGCAATATCCATCAAATAGTTAATAGCAAAGTATTTAGTACGAGCATAGTTAAACTTCTTCTTAAGAATTTGATGTTTAACTTTCTCATGAGCTGTAACTAAATCATCTTCAGCACCTACACCATCCCAGAATACATCTTCTAATGTCATTAAGTCATAAGGTTTGATATTAGACTTAGCCATAATGTCATCTACGAAGTATTCTCTATCTAATGGAACGCCAACGAATTTCAATTCGAAGTTTTTATCTACATCTTCTTCAGAAGATTCAAAGATATAGAATGGATCATCTAGATAGATGAATGTAAATGTAAGATTAGGATATTTTAATACATCATTAGGGTTCTTGAAGGATAAGTTACCATTTACTATTTCGTATAAACTTGGATCTATAACTACACCGTTGGAACTTACATACCATTTCCAGTTATTTTGAATGAAGTTTTCAAATGGAACTGGAATCTTGATTTGTAAGTCATTATCTACGGCATCTTCTGTAGTGATAGTTTTATTTTCTATAATAACTCGATTAGCTGCATTGAGCAAATACTTATTATTGTAGAAATAGATAATAGAGAAGGTTTCACCTTTCTTAAAGTTTCTACCTTTAATAGAAACACTTGTATCTGTAAATTTAATATTATTAGGATTTACAATACGAGTTCTATGAGAAACTATAGCACCTTGTAAAGTTGCAAAGTAAGGTGAGAATGGTACATTGATACCAAAGTCCGTTTGACCGTCTCTAGATACTTCAATTAGTTCTTCTGTAACTTTAATAGCTTCAGAAGATTCAATACCATAAAGGTATGAGATATTGATAGTAGTACCAACATCAGTAATTATATTTTTATCTTTAATAGTAAGGGTAGCTGTTTGTTCATTGATAGTATATTGATCAGGTTCTAAGAACTTACCATATACATCGACAATTACTTTACCATTTTTATCAGTGAAGTTAGCGACAGGGAATTTAAGGTTAGGGTAAACAGTCTGTTGTTTAGCTCCAACTTCTAATCGTTGAGTACTCATAGAAATATTTGTAGCTTCAACACCAGCTGGACCATATCTATAAACAACTTCTACTTTATCTGTCTTTCTAGCACCAATAGATCTAGAATTAAATGATAAAGTATTATTATAAGCTTGATACCAGTCTTGCTCTAACCATTTATCATTAATCTTAACGAAGATTTTATATCCAGTACGGAAATAGTTTTCAATAGGTGGATGAAGTTTAAATTCAATTTGTCTATCTTCATTATGCTCAAGAACTTCTACATGAGTTTTTAACTCGATATCAGAATATACTGCAGCTTCGGCATAAATGAAGTTGAATGTAAGTTTAACGTCAGATTGTACCGCATCAGTATCATTTAATTGAATAGTATTTGTATTGATGAACGTATATCTACTAGGAGAAATAAAAGTACCATTATGGGTTAAGAAGAAGCCATTACCATTTGCACAATAGTTAGTGAACGGTTCAGGTACTTTAAAGATCTTTCTATCATAATCTTCAGATAGTACATCAACTCTAGAGAATTTAGTATTCGAATAATTATTGTAGAGATATAGTACAAATACTTCTCTATCTGTATTTCCAGCATAAGATGGGTTGATAGTGATAGTATTTGTTTTGATATCTATATCATAAGCATCTTTTTGTAATGGCTCACCAGCTAAGAATACTATTAAATCATTACCTCTAGAAATATAGTTAGGTGTAGGTGGAGTAAATTTGAACTTGTTATTGCTCATCTTAGATACATCTAATTTCATGAATAATGAATTATCTGTATCTACTTTATTACTACCAGTTTTAGTTCTATCATCATAATAGAAGTTATATCTAATATCAGTAGCACCATTACCTAACCCATTTGGTTTAATCTCTAAATGGTCATAGTTATTTACGTCGTAGTCTGTACCACGAGTAGCTTTAACCCATTTACCATCTCTCTTAAACCATACATCCATTACATTACCTTTTTCAAGGAAGTTTTCAAATGGATATGGAATAGTAAGATCGTTTATCTTACGTTCTACATTGGTTTCTAATAGCATATCATTCCAACGAGAATCTTTAGTTACCATTTCTTCATAAACGAAGTTACCCCAACGGTCTAGTTGTCTATCACGAAGGATAAAGTATCTAAAGATAGTAAGATTTTCTACACCAAATAGATTTACGATATCAAACATACCTTTTGCAGAGGATTTGTTATGAATCAATCTATTTAAATTCTTAGCAATACGTTTTTGGTATTTAAGTGGAATAGATTTATAGTATTCCATACCAAACTTTTCAAAGATTGCTTCTACACAAGGTCTATCTAACAATTCATATTTAAGGATATTCTCCTGAATCTTAGATAGCATTTCTGTCATAGTCAATAACAGAATTAATAGACAGATAAAGTTACAGTAGTAATCTGAGTTGTATTTAAATGCTTCAGAATAGATAGCATATCTTACATAGATACGGTTTTGTTCATAATTATATTTAAATTGCTCAGCAATATTTGGTTCTTCAATTGTAGGTGTGTATAATAATTGGAAACCGTATGCTTTACGAGCAGAATATGGAGTAATACCACATTCAATATAGTTAAGATAGTCCGCTTGTGGATAATCTGATTTAATTTGGTCTAGGATACCATAAGAATTAAGTAATTTAGCACCAGATTCTCCTATTTCATGCACATAAGTAGCATTCCATAAGTTTCCATCTGGCAATAGGTATTCATAATCTCTGAGAGGGATACCATAATCACCAATCTTAGGCAAGCCACAAATAGTACGATAATAATCATTTAATTCTGTATATGTATTGATATAATCTTTCATATACAATTTACGCAAAGGTTCTTTAAGATTCTCTGGTATATCATCGTAGCTATAGGCTCTGTTTTCTGTACGATTTGTTCTTCTAGTAATGATAAGGTTAGCAAGTTCTGGATCAACTCCGACTTTCAACATTTGTTCTTTACTAAATTCACAAATTTCATATGGTACATTTCCTTCAGTACTCATAATGAGCATATCAGCCTGAATCAATGAATCTTCTGTTTCATTGTTATCTGCTTCTTGCTCATTCTTAATTACAGCACCAAAGGCTAGTTGTTTTACATAATAAAGTAACTCATCAACGAATGGATTGTTCGAATATGTCTTACTTATTTTATAATTTGCCACAATGTTGACTCCTTTCTTTATATAATGATTATTAGTATGTATAAGCTCCTCATTTTTTCCAGTATAACATATAGATAATCCCTAAACCCTACCAATTTAATCATTATAGGAGGCTTGCTAAATGCAACACCAAGAATTCATTAACCCTAAGGAGGAGTTCCCTGGGATTTTTACTTACGATGATTTCAATCCAAAACTTTCTTCACCAAATTCTCCTTATGAGATTGATTTTTCTCAATCTAAAGAGACTTTGATGGATGTGGATTTATATCGTAAATTCCTATACTCTGCAATTAGTCGGTTCCGCTCTAGTGCCTTCTATAAGCACTATAAAGCACATCTAATTTTTGATTTAGGCTTAGACCGCTGTCAATTGCATCCACATATTACAGTAACTGGAGAAAAAGAAGTTGCTAGTTTAGAGATGCATCATCATGTATTAACTATCTTTGATATTGCTTACATTATTTGTGAGCATACTCTTAATACATATGGTACTCTTACTTCTTTTGATTTAGCTGAGATGATTCGAATGGAACACGAAGCTCATCGAGTAAATGTGGTAATGCTTTGTAAGACATGTCATGATATTTATCATGATAGATTGGATAATTTCAAAGTTCCATCTTATTTAGGATTTGGTAAATGGTGGGAGCTATTAGATAGATATAAATACGGCATTAGCAAACCTATTGCTGATAAAATCTACTATATGCTCAAGAATGACCTCTATGATCAAAACGGAAACGAAGAAAAAATAATGAAGTTGCTTGAATTACGAGACAATATCGTACAATGGAGCGAACTTAATAATCATTATTTCGGAACGTAGTAAAATAGCAAAAAATAAAAGAAGATATAGGGATACTCAATATTGAGTATCCCATATTTTACTTACTTTTTATTTTGTTTGTATTCTGTTATAAGATCTATAGTAGTATCTGCAGCTAGCTTAGCAGCTTTGTCAGCTTGTTTATAAGCAACAGCAAGTAACACCCAAGAACCAACACAAGTCAAAACTTTTAACAACATAGATTTTTTCATTTTCAATACCTCTCAATTTAATAAAATAATAATTTGCTTATTTGAAACATAGAAAATTTTACAAATTATACTTGCGGCGTAATTCGTCGATTTCATCTGAAATCTTTTTATTTTCATTTTCATTTTTCCAAACGTAAGCAAAAATACAAAAAGCTACAAAATACAAAATACCTAAAACAGTTTTCATTTTAAAACCTCCTAAATTAAACACTTTATATCTCTTTCACTATTATAATATATCATTGAAAAATCAAACTATTACAAATTCCACTTTCAGGAACGTAGACAATTATTACATTTTCTACACAATATTAATTTGAATATTATAGATATTTTTGGAGGATACAATGAAAAACTTTATAAATAGAATTTTATCTACTCATACTAAATATGATTTAGTTAGTTTAAATAGAGCTATTACATATTGGAAACAAGATACTGCTTATAGTATCAAAACTAAAGTAAACAATACAGGAAAGTTTATTAGAAATCATATGATTATGATTTCTATTCTATTAGCTATCTTAGCTTTCTTTTCTAGAGAATATGAAATTATTGCTGGATTAGAAGTTTCTCTTATCTTAATCACATTCTTATATGATATGAGAGAAAAGCAAGCTTTCAAAGAAGAAACTTTCTATATGGGAATTGAAGTTAATGAAGTTAGAATGGAATTAGATAACTTTATCAACGAATGTCTTGAAGAGTATTTAGTTTATTCATCTTATGATGGTTTAAATCAAATATCACCAGATGCTGAAACTAAAATTAGAAATAAAATTGTAGATTTAGTATCTGCTAGAATTTCTCCTACTTTATTTAAAAAACTTTCTATCAAATATAAAGAAGAATCTGTATATGATGTAATTGCCAATAGAATAAATATTATGGTAATGAATCACGTTATTGCAGTTAATACTAACTTAGATAGAGAACGTATGGAAACTGAAAGAAATAAAGCCCCAAGAGATAATAGATATACTTCTACTATCCAATATTTAAATAACGATAATCAAATTATGTAAAAAATAAAAGAAGATAAGAGTAGCCAATATTGGCTACTCTCTATTATTCTCTTAAAATACAGGATTATCATCAGAAGTTTCAAAATCTGTACCTAAGATAATATTTAACATTTTAAGATGGGAATTCATACCATCATAAACTGTTTTCTTCAATACAGATAGAATTAGAATACGATCAGATGAAGTAATCATCATTTCAGCTAATTCACCATCGTTTCTTAAGACGGGTTCTGATAAGATTAGATAATCTTTGACTTCATTAATTACTTCACTAGTTTCATATACAACTACAGTATTAGACTCTTGGTCATAATACGTTCTCATCATAGCGTCATCACCAAATGGACGAGAGACCCAATTTACAATGGATCTTTCTGCTGTATGAGGGAGATTAGATCTCCATCTGTTGTATCTTTCTATTTGATCTTTATCTAAAGTGACTTCAAATTTATAAACTGCTGGAATCATCATAAATAATACTCTCCTTTTTAATAACTAGATTGGGAAATCTTCACCACCGAAACTGACATTGGTATCGAGTCCGATGATTCTTTTGAGAGTTTCGATACACTTACGATAGTCAGTAAAGATAATACTGCTACCTTGTGCCCATATCACAATCTCATCAGAGAATGTAATTGGTAATACATGGTATCCTCCGGCTTTAAATTCCTTTGGAGTTCCAACACCAACAAAATTAGATAATTCAAGTTGGGAGTCTTTATCTTTCGAATAGATATATACAGTATCACGTGATGCACAATAGTAAGCTCTAACTATATAAGTATCTGTTTCGTATATAGTAGCAGCTCTAGATAATGAACGTTCTAGAGTTGATCTCCAATCAAGAAACTTCTTTATAGCATCTTCTTTTATTTGTATAGAAACTGCTTTTGTTTTAATAATCATTTCGATCTCCTTTATAATAGTTCTCCACCTGCTACAAAGGTAGTACCAATTGTATTATTTAGGATTTTAAAGAATCCAGTACAGTCTTCGAACTGATAACCACCATTATATACATATAGACCTTCTGGGTGTTCAAATTCTATACACAACAATGGCATATTTACCACTCTATTGAAAACAATAGTGCAGAAAGGTGTAGAGACAACAGTGTTGTCATCTAAATTAGTATTAAAAGTCTCTACGATAATTCTATTAAAAACAGAATTATCATAATATACTTTAAAACCTTTACCATAATTTGTAGATATTAGTCTAGCACTTTCATCGGTTACAGGAAGGTCTTTAACCCATAGTTTTATTCTTTCTGCAACTGTAGTTGTTACTGCAACTGTAAGGTCTTTGATTTGTGTTTTAAATCCGATTTCGTTAATCATAATATTTATACCCCTTTGATTTTAAAAATATTCTCTTCTAAAAGATTATTCATCAATCTAAAGACTCCAGAATAATCATTGTAATAATATCCATCGTCTCTAACTGAAATAGTTTCAGCGAAGTTAAAATAGAATTCCAATACATTGTGACCATTAAATGTATTCGTCACTTTACCAAATTTCATTGGTTCAATATTTACTCCTTCTTGAGTTATACCACCATAATATATATCAATAGAATTATATTTTTGGTTATGGTATAATTTTATAAATGAACCATTTGTGTTTTCAAAGGTTGCTGCATTTGATACTTTCTTAGGTAGAGAACGCATTAATTCATCAAACTTTTCAAAAGTGTTATGAGTAACTGCTACTTGACAAGAACTGATAGTAATATTGGTTTCTAGCATTTTATTTTCCATCCTTTGTATTTTAACGAAAGAATATGGAGTACCCAATATTGGGTACTCCTTGTTTTATCTTCTTTTAAACATCAACCCATCTTCTGTCACAGTATAGCTATAGTATTTTTCGATAAACATTCCACATTCGAAGAAGTTTTCATCTACCATAGCACTAGACAAAGCATGAGCAATAGAATAAGTTATCTTAGGAGCTATTAAATCTACTTCAGGAATATCATGAATGATACAAGCATCCTGAATTGTAGCCAAAATATCTGATTCGATTTCAGTTATGTCTTCCAAAAACTTTCTACGAAGGTTAATATATATTCTAACGTCAGATTCATTAGTTTCTGGATTCCATATATCTACAAAGAACTTAGCGTTATATTTACCTAACCTAAGTAACTTATAGAGAGGTCTTAGAAGTAGAGGTGTTTCCCAAACATCTCCACATATATCAATATTTCGTGTAATCATAAATAGCTCCTTAAAAGTATCTAGTTAATAATATTCTGAGTATATCAGACAAGAATAAATAGTTGTAAGATATATCCAATTTAGTAAGCACATAAGAAGATGAAACTTCTGAATCTAGTATACCAATATCTTGAATATACATGTTTTGACCACCTATCTTATATCTTGTACAGAACTCTGATCTATTATTGAATTCTCTATAATACCCTAACTCAAGTTCCCCATTTCGGTAACTTTGGAGAAACTCTTTTAAAATTACTATCACGTTATTCAATGAAGTAGTTTCTAATATATTGAAGAGATAGCATAGGAAATCAACCATAAAACTTTTATGTTTTATGATGGACAACTCCCCCATACCTTTTATATCGATACTATCAGTGAACTTACTGTAATAGAGTTCCAACTTATTTACCTTTAGAAATGAACTATAGGTATTCTTATTTAGAAAAACTAGATTTTGAAATTTGTTGTTTTCTAGATATTTGTCTAATGTAAATACAGCGTCTTTCTTTACTGCTACTACGTTAGACTCGTTTAGGTTATTCGATTCGAATAACATTTTTCTTGCTTCAACGAAACCTTCTTTTAGTCCCTGATTTATTTTAGGATTATCTCGTTGAAGATTACCAATAGAGATCTCTCTATTGATCTTAGGCATGTTATAGTATTTATTGAATTGATCTTGAGTGATCAATCCTTTATATAAGAGAATATTGATATTGGCTTTGCTCATATCGTATTCTCTTATAATCCTATTTATTATTATAGAATCATCTGTTAAGAATAGATCCTTTTCGTACATTGCCAATATCGAATACTCCTTTTGTAATCATAAATCTAATTATATTAGAAGTACTTCTATTAGCAGCCGAACTGATTGTTTTGCATAATTCATAAATTGGTTTATAGATCTTTAAAGAAACTTTAGCTCTTTCTTCACCTTTCTCCAAATTATGTTTATACCAACAAGGAATATAGATATTCCCTGTTTTGTAAAATTCGTCAATAAAATTTTCTATGATGATATTATTTAATAAGTCATGTTTATGTATATTAAGCTTCTTAGACTTAGAAAGAAGAAGGTCATAATATTTCTTTTCTATTAATAGATTTATATATTTGGACTCATCTAATTTGTTTGATTCAAACGCTAGATGGCTAGAAACTATATTACAGACCTTCATCAATTCTTTTTTGAGTTCACTGTTATATATTTTATTCATAGCTAATGTAATGATTACATTCTTTTCATCGAATGAATTCTTTCTACACTTTGCTATTAGATCTAAAATAGTTGTATGATCGTCAAATAAACAATTAACTTCAGAAATTAATTTAATCGTTTTTGGAATATAACGACGCTTTTCATTACTAAAACGATAAGGTCGCATTTTATTAAATTCTAAGAAGACTTCTTCCATGAACATGTTGAGAGTAATATCTTTAAGCTCGCAATAGGAATTAAATAGATTTTTAAATTCATATGGCAACGTAAAAGAGTATTTGTTACGAGAGAATATACGTCGCAACGAATATACACCACCAATCATTAATACTAAATTTGATAACCGTTTGTCTCTTCAATATTAATGATTTGTTTTTGTAATTCATCGGGATCTATGACTTCACTTAAATAATATTCTTTATCATAAATAAAGGTTTCGGAATTTTCTATATCAGAAGGATCGGCATATAATAGATCTTCTAATGTACTAACTATAGATGTCCTGCACCCATATCTTTCATAGATATGAGCCATAATACATTCAATTACTTGAAGTCGTCTATCATCACTCATATCACAAACTACAACTACATCTTCGTTCATATATTGATGCATCAATATTGTCAGAATAGAGTAGAATGGAATAGGAGTAAATCTGAGAAAATTCATATAGTTAAATGTAAACTGTTCTTCATCTTCCCACCACATCTGAGTATCAGGGATAAACTTATTCAAAGCTATCCCTATACTGTATTGGGAGAGAATGTTGTAGAAGAACGTATTATCTCTTTCTTTAAGAGCTTGAAATAACCTAGGATCTTCACCTAAAACGATTTTTGGATCCGGGTTAGTTGGAACGAATACAATCATTCTCTTTCCCTTTCAATTAACTTAATATAGAGGATAAAGTAACTTCTCTTCCATTATAATATGGAGTGAAAGTCTTAACCCAATATACATTACCGTTTTTATCAGTTTCTCCAGCAACCCCATTTTCTGTTAGGTTGTCAATAAAAGCTTTAGCTTTTTCGGAACCAATATATCGGCTAATATTAACTAGACCAGAGATTAATGTGATCATGGAGTCAAAATCTTTATAAGTCAAATGATATTTATTGACTAAAGACTTGTCTCCATTTAGATCACATTCAATTTCTTCTGGTGTAAAGTATTCGTAATTTCTGTCTGTATTGATACGAGTAGTTCCATCTTCAGAAACGAATTCGAAAATCATTTTACATCCGTAAGCAATACAGAATAATTCGAATAAACCAAGATGTGGATTAGAATCAGGACAGTGAGCAGTGATAACTACATAGCTAGGATCTTTATCTTCTTCTATGTATTCATGATAACCAAATGTAATATTATCGGTAGGATAAAATGATTGGTTTTCTTTCTCTACTAAATCATCAACAGTGACTTCACTAGATTCGAATAAGATATCATAAAGATTATCTTTATATTCTTCTTGATGTTTCTTAGAGCAATTATCCATCAATTTAGCAAACTTCCCGATATTTTCTTTATTTTGGCTATACACCACGATTGTAATATTATTTTTCACTGCTCTTTCCCCCTATTTAACAGCCTCTTCTGGTTGTTGACGAACGAAATCTCGTAATTCTACGAATGGGAATACCATATTCTTCATTTCGTTTACATCTTGTTTAAATAATTCAATACGTTGGTCTTTTCTAGAGAATACCATTGTATTGAAATAGTTTTGAATTTGTTCTGGATTCATTCCATCTAAATTCGGATGACCTAAGTCATAAGATAATCTTGGGAAGATCATTGGATTTAGTGGAGTATATGGATGGCAATCACATAATGTATCCAAAGAAATGATATTACAAGCATACATCAACTCAATACGATTAGATAAAGTAAATGTATTTGTATCATCATAATATGGATTAGTATTAGGATTACTCAATTGAGCACATGGAATACCATATGCTATGAATAATGTATCAGCTAATACATTGATGAATTCTAGACTCTTAGCTTCATCTGGTGGGATAAAGATTAAGATATCTTTTTCAACATATGTAGCTGCAATGATATTAGCTATTGGAGCTAATGCATTTTCGGAATACAATAGATAGTCTTGATAGATTTTAGCAGCTAAATCGAACTGTTGGTTGCATTCAGCATCTATTGCTTCATATGGAGGCAATAGGATACTCATGATATTACAACCAATTCGACGATACTTTTCTGTATCATCATCAAGAACTACCACTTTGATATTATTATACAAAGCAGATGAGAGTTCATTCCAATCATACGATAGGAAAACTCTACCCCATTTTATTCCTTGATTTGGATAAAACATAGTAACCTCCCTTAAAAATCCTTAACAATCTTATTTGGCTTCTTAAGCTTAGGAATCGTCGTGTTCGGTTTCTTAAGCTTAGCTTCTACATTAGGTTTCTTAATAACTTCAGCATCTTCTGGATTTACTCTTAGAGAAGCATCTTTATTTGAATAACCATGTATTATAACATTGTCAAAAAGATTGTTATTTTCTAATTCTTGACCACTGAATGTTTCTAGAATTTCTTTGTCAGAAACTTGCCGTTTACGTAGCTTTGAACCAATATCCTTTGCAGAATATCGTTTACCACACTTATGACATACAATAGTATTCATGGCATCATCGTACCAGATTGAACCATTGCATATCTTACCAGTTGCTTCGTCAACAGCAATACATCTAGATCTACTAGGGACGTATTTATACACATATGGATAGTCCAGAATAACTGGACCAAATCCTTGTCGTAAACCCCAATTCATAAAGAAGGCTGAGCCTAAATCTTCAACGAGATATTTCTTTATATGAGTAAACGAATATAGGATATTAAATATTTGATATCTGTTATCCCAAAATTCTTGTCTATTCTTAATAGGCTGAACTTTTTCAACCAACTGAACTGTACCGCATTCAGAGACTTCATAAACCTTTGGTACATAAGGTTTAAGAAAGTCTTGGTTGTAAACTTCATCATCATTGTCTGCGATACCTTGGGCATCTGTAGCTACTTTTAAGACAATGGTTGGATGTTGGGGAGATCCATAAACAATACGGTTAGTTCCACTATGAATCCGAATAAATCCTCTCGGTTTCATAATGGCATCAGCTAACTCTAATTGTTGAGACCTTGGTTTATCACAGAAATCTGGATCATTAAACAACATATGAAGAGCAATCACATCTTCATATGTTATCAATGATAATAAAGGTTGATAAGTCATAGCGTCAAATAGATTAGTAAAATACTTTATTCTATCTTGAACTTTATTCATCTTATCAAAATCAATTTTAAGGTTATGATCAATTAGAACACGTTCTTCCAATTAAATCAACCCCCGTTCTTTTTGATTATAAATAGTATCGAACCAAGTTGTATTCTTGATATCTTTTGGTACATTGATTGCACCTATAGAATGATAGTAATCACTTAACATACCCAAGTATTCATACTTAGTTCTGTCGTAGTTTACCATATCACGAGTATCAGGTTTCTTGAATCGTTTAGCCCCATCGGGATTTCTGATAGGATCATAGGACATTCGTATTGCTGGCATAATGCGAGCTAATGCGTCATTATATTCTTCGAATGTTCTAGCATTCGAAAGAGCACCACGATCTATTTGATCGAAGTTACGTTGTAATTGTCCATAAATATCAGCATAATATTGCTCTGCTGATACAAACTTATGAGAATTTTCCATAAAGTAATCAAACGCAGGTTTTCTACCATATGGATTCATTCTAGATTTAAAGGTACTTCTAGCACCAGAATTGATTTGATCTAATAATGGTTTATTCCACCAATTAACAAAGTTATTTAAGTCGAATTCACCATTTATCTTCATGGCTTTCTTAGCATAAGCCATATAGGTTGCAAGCATTAATTGTTTGATAGGGGTTAGACTACTATTCAGTGCTTCAAATACTTGCTTATAAGCTAATAACTTATGAGGAATAGAAGACAAGTCTACCATTTCCCTAAATAGTTTATTATACTTTCGCCGCTCTTCAGATTTATCCAGAGGATCAGTTTTATCTTTGTACTCATCATAGATCGCAGTTATATCTTTGATAGCTTTGTTCATACGTTTAATTAAGCGTGCTTTTTCATCTTCACTTAAAGTATCGTCTTCCTTAGCTTGTTCTATCATTTTTCCAAAGTGTTCTACTTCACCACCAACCATCATAGCAACATCCATTTCAGATGCCTCTCGACATGGAGTTCTAACGATAGTTGTACCAGCGATCATAATACCTGATTTCATATCAGCTGCTGGATCGTTTTCTCTAAGAAGAATAAGTTGTTGTAAGATAAGTTTAGCGAACTGACGATATACGTCTTCAGTTAAGTTAGTTCTTGCCCATCTTACTAATAAAGCATATTCAGTAGAGTAACGATTAATTTCTTCAGCCAATACAGCACTGTCATCGATACCAGCAGCCATTTTCATGCTGTCTTCACGAAGCTCTCTAAGATTCTTTCGCTCTTTTTCGATTAACGCTTCATTTAATGCATCAAGTTCAGCTTGACTGCAAACGTGTGGTTTGCCTTCAGGTGGATAGATTGTTAAAGCTTCATAGATTTCGTAACCAGTATCGGGATCTATTTTCATGCTCCGGCAATATACATTTGCTTCTTCGATACTTTGTGGTTTAGCCGCTCTAATAGCAGCACGTTTTGCTTTACGAGCATCAATGATTTTAGCTAATTCTCTATCGTGATCGTTTAAGATTAAAACTGGATAGTTTTCTGAGAGGATTTCTTCATCAGTTAGTTCACGATATTCTTCAATCCATGGATTTGGTTGATAACCATAATAATTACCTTGGAATTGTCTTACCCATGGTGGAGCTGCAGTTACAGTACCATCTGGATTATAGATAACACCAGGCATGTTAGTAGTAAATTGACCACCATTTTGAGTTGTGAAAGATACAGTAGGAGAACCTACTACGATAGATGTAGGGTCTACATGCATCACAGGACCATTAGCATAATACTGTTGATAAGTTCTGTCTAATGGATCTTGATTCATTGCACCATTAGGAGCAAAGTTCATATTTGGGTTTTCGTTCATATGATAACCTTTTAATGCTGCTGCTTGTGCTTGAGCTTCCATTTGCATATTTAGGTTATCTAGCATCTTACATTTTGCAAGATATTCTAATGCTGGAGGTGTTGACATAACACTTTGACCACCATCAGGATCCCATTCAAAAGTAGTTCCATCTTCATGAATTTCTAAAGTGGAACCAATTGGTGTTAAATACTTAACTGGAATAGAAGGTGTCTTATTTTTGTCTCTAGTTACTTTGTAACCTTCGGCTTTAAGATCATCTTTATTCATAGATACAGTTTTGAATGCTTCGCCATTATCATTCTTAGCATTTGCATTATTTTTGCGTTCGTTATAAGCATCAATATTCAATTGCTTCAAATGTTCGAAATGGTCTTCACGCATTGCTTCATCAATGTTGATACCAGTTACTTTATCATAACGGTCTTTTTCGTGTTGTTTATAGTAGTAGCGTTTAGCTAATTCTTCTGGAGTATTAACTTTAGTTTCTACTTTTGTTTTGAACTTTTGAGCCCAACGAGCTGCACGCATAGTTGGATCTTCAAATTGCGGATAACCAACAGGACCTCTATTATTGATATAATTGGTTTGTTGTTGTACTCGCTGTTCCATAACTCTTGGAGGTACAGGTATCATAGATGGTCTATAGAAGCGTTGTGCTCTTAGACGTGCCATTTGTTGTAGATACTCTGCATTTTGTTGCCCATAATAAGGGTTCTCTATACTTTGTCGAATTTGTTCCCATCGACATGGGTCATTTGGATGCATTGTATTAATCATATCTTCTTTGGAATACATGACTGTTGGTAAGTCATTACCATCGAAGGATACTGGCATCCGCATTGGGTCTTTTGTTGGATTTGTATCGATTCCATCAAAGCCTGTAAACCATTCGAAATTTTTATTTTCTTCTGGTTGGGCTTTTGGAACTTCGTCTACAAATGTATTAAAGCCTAAGCTCATTCAAATTCCTCCTAACATACTAGACGTCTATAACTTTCAAGTTGAAATTTGTTTGGCTGTCTAGTTACCGGATAACGGAATTGTCGATAGTTTTCTCGACTGAAAGAATCTTCATGACATACATCATGTAATCTATGACGAGTCATCTTATCGACAAAATTGTTATAATAAATAATGTCACGAACGATGTCATCGGATGTATTGGTCTTATTTACTTTATTAAAGTAAGTGCGAGCCATATGTACACTTTCTTGATGATATCTATTGTGGGAACGTACATGATAGAAATTAATCTTCAATCCTGTGGATACAATTTCTTCCATGATATTTAGATATAATTCTTGATATTTGATGCGGTCGCCTTTGATATTAACAAAGCCACCGTTATCGGATTTTAAAGAATTATCGTACCAGTTGAAAATATTATGAGTCAAAGAACGAATAGATGTCTTAGAATCACTGAAGAGGTTGATACGAGTGCCTCTTTCTTTAAATCTGTTTGCTGCAATTACTCCCATGAGTATCGCAAACAATTCACCTTGAGCATTGTTACTATCATCTACAATAATATTATTATGCTCTACAATTTCGTTGTCGACTACTACACAGTAGCCACAACTTACCAGAGTCCTTTCTGACTCTCCTCGATAAGTGCTACAATCTGTAAAAATATTTACAGCGTTGTCAAAATCTAATAGCATTTTTGATTTCGACCTCCTTTTCTAAATAAAAATATAATTTGAAGATACATATCTCTTCTTTAATATAATATACGCTCATAAATTCGTTTAATTTAATAAAAAATAAAAAAAGATGATCAGGAGATCATCTGTTAATGATCTCCTTTAAAGCATCTGCTGTCATGTGGGTAGTTCTGTATTCAGCACCTCTGATCTCGATTTCTGCAATCTTATTTTCCACGTGCATCTTGTGGAAATAGTACCCAAAGGTACCACAAATACTTGCTACGATTACGAAATGAATTGCTACTAATAAATATACTTCTGCCATGATAAATACCTCCAAATTAAATAAATAAATTCTACTATTCACTTTTATATTATATAACCGAGATATTGAAGTATTACAATTTTGCGAAAGATATGAGGTTACCCAATATTGGGTAACCTCTTGATATATCTTATTTATTCTTACGCTCTTCTAAATCATTATAAACAGATTTAAGATAATTGAAGAGTTCTTCAGTAGTAGCTTGATATCCATCATCTTCTACGTTGATTCTTACAAAACCAGCAGTCAAAATAGCCATTTCCTTCTCAGGATCGTAGTTTTCTGAATGTTGAATAATAGAATCGAGGTTAGATAGAGTATCTATAGGCATATATTGTCTATACTCTTCTACAAACTTGTCCCAAGCACCCATAACTGCTTGAGTTGGAATGAATAGGAATTGGTTATGAACCATTTCATGAACTGTAGTGGTTAATGGTATTAAACCTACATGTAGTTTGTAATGTTGGTACATAACTTCCTTTGCAATCATATCTTCATGCAAAGATTCACCATTCATTTGTCTTTTTCTAAAGATAGTTAAAGCAATATCAAATAAAGTGATAGGTTCATGATGAATTTCGATTCTCAATTTAGGAATATCTTGAGTATCTAAGAATTTCATGAATGAACACTTATTCATATTACCATAATTCTTCAAGAAATAGATAAACTGTTTATATTCAAATGATTGACGACAAACAGTTTCAACTCGACGAATATACTTATATAAAGCCTTTTCGTCTTCAAAGTCGAAGTCAGATATGTTAAAGTCAGGAACTTCTTTGATATTAATCTCAGTTACTGGTTTATCATAATTACCTTCGACAATGTAATTAGCATTTCGAGCCATTAAATCACCTCAGTATTAGCAATTCTATATTCGATAATGTCGGTAATAGCCTTATCATCAAATACATCTTTAATCAAACAACTGTAAATGAAGCTTGCAATTGTTCGTACTTCAGGTTGGGCAGATTTATGGAGTCGAACTGATAAGAAATGAATCATATCAGACATAGTGAAAGTATAATAAGCACTAGATTCGGCATTGAATGGTAAGAAACCACGGGCATCTTGCTTTAACAACCCTTGATCTAATAATTGACCATAAATCTTAATTAATTCTTTACCCAACTCTTCGACGTTAGTTTTAACTTCATTACCAAATAGTTTGATATTAATTTCAGGATTTGGGTTATGGTATTTATTAGGGTCAAATTTACAAGGATTAATAAATTCACAATCAGATACGTTCACATATCGTTGAGATTCTTGTGTAATAGCTGCTCTATGGCGATTAATTTGTTGAGAGATAGCACGGCTCATCTTATTAATCTTAATAGTAATAGTAGAAGTAGCCATTAGAGAATGAATGATGTCATCAAATAACTTTTCATCTCTAATATCTTCTGGGAATTTAGTATTGATTATATCAATAGAAGTTTTATAGTTTTCTGTAGGATAATCAATAATATCCACATTACCAACAGCGAATTCTTTTTTAGTTTCTTGAATTAAATTATCTGGATCAATGGAATTTACTTTATCGTCATCAATTTCTTTTTCTTCTTCGATATCAAAGTGCTCTTTACCAATAGAATTGATAATATCTTCTTCATTAACTGGTACAGGTTCATCTTTAGGAATATCAAAATCCAAATCATAATCATTGAAGATTGGTATGAACTCAAATTTATCCTCATCCAAATATCCTTCTTTAATTAGGTCTGGATAGAAGCATTTTTCTGTAGTCTTATAAATTAGACCTTTAATGAAGTTATAGATATTCTCTTCATGGAAGTTAAGGTTAGGTACTTCAGAAATACTTCTGATATAATAACGAAGAGAACGAATACTAGCACCAATTACCAATACTGTGACTGTACCAGACTCTGTATGACGATGAATTACTTCAATATTAAAGAATTTGAATGCTTCTAAGTTCTTTACTAGACCAATAGATGCTTCATCGTATATATTATAGATAGTAATAGCAAATTGAACGTTAGAATGTCCAGAAATGCTATCATGACCCATCTTCATAATACGTTCGATGTAATCACATTGAGCTTGATATGATTTAGGTGCTTCCATACCATGAGAAATACGAGCAGCTCTAGATACGTTCTTTACGTTATCACCAATTTCAAGAATATCTAGTTCGTATGTAGACGATTCACCAATCTTATCGAATTCATCTTTAATAATAGCTGATTTTGACTTAAATAAGTTCTTCAATTTATCTTTATTAAACATTTTTCACTCCTTGTATTAACTAGTAAAATCTAAAACCCCTTCAGGATTTTTTGTATAGAATTGACTGATAACAATTAGTGTTTCTTTGAAGTCTTCTAACGAAGTAGCTCTATAGATAGGTTTTTTAATTAGAGCTTCAGCCCAGTCATCATAATATATAGCACAAATAAATTCACCGTTACCTTCGAATCTAATTGCTTTTGCTACGATATAATTATCTTCGTCTACTACTTTAGCACAAAATTTGTATGTACTGTTTTCACCGTTTATCATGAGTAATTCCTCCTATTAATTAGCGTTTACCAAATAAAGTTTGATCATAGTATCCTTTAGTTATATATCCATTATGATCAACTAAATCTCTTTTATGATTATGGTTATCTACTTCAACTACATGGACTTTATGTGCAATAGCATATTGTACCAATGCTTCAGTTTCATTAGTATGACCATTATCTCTAAGAATCAAAATATGGTCGGGATTATAAGACATAACTTCTTGAACCCAACCATGAGCTACATTCTCCTTATTATAATATAATTTATCACAATAAGGAATTTCTATCTTATGGAACATTTCATCCTTAAGACCTAAATTACGTTTATATTCTTCTACATGGTAGCATAAACGTGGAATGCCACCATAAACAAAGTGGGCTTTGTCTTTGAATCGCCACATGACATCAGAGATATCATTCATTGGTTTTCTAACATCGTAAACCAAATAACTTCTATCAAATATCATGGCTACACAAGGTTTATCTTTATACAATCTCTTTCACCCCTTTCAAAACTTCTTCAAATACTTCTTCTTCGTCTTTTCCAGCAACTTCAATCTCAAACATATCCTTTTCTGTTATTTTAGAAGAGGTCATATTAGTAAATTTAAGTTTCTTGAATATCTCAAAGCAATCCATAAGGTAACTTATATTAGACTCGTATAAATCACCTTTTTTATCTTTATTCTTCTCTTTTACTTTCTCATAAAGTAAATTTCTATCCGAAACCATTTTAATGATTAAATCTACTCTTGGTATATTGGTATCATCAATTACTTTATTTACTATCTTACATTGTAAATTAAGTATTCTATCTTCTACTTCTTTTTCATCAAATTGAGATTTAATTGTTTTAATTAAATCTGGTATTGGATAATACATATTTGAGTAAGCATATCTATCGAAGATAACTATTCGTTTCTTACCCTCTAGATTTTCTTCTTTCATTAATTTATCTATATATTCGTTATACCACTTAATCATATCCATTACATAGAATAGACATACTGTAGTTCCTGAACATATTGCTCTATTTATTGTATTATTTGTTTTAATATTATTTCCATCTACTTTAATCTTACCTGATAAATATTCTTCTACGAAGTATGCACTAGGATTATTATATCTTGGAAAACTAACTAGTTCTACTTCATATCCAATTATACCTATTACATTTGCTAATCTATTTGAATTAGTTTCTTTATATGAACAATCCATACCTTCGAATGATATCATTCTTACATTATTCTTTATATATTGGATTACTTCATCTCTTCTATTATCTATAGACATACTGGATTCTCCTTTACTTATTTAATATATTGGATTGATTTTACTTTCTTTCCTATCTAATTGTCTTGAAATTAATCATAATTTATTATTGAATATACAATTTAGTAAATCTTGCTTCCAGTCGAAGGTAACGGAAATCCTGGAAGCGTACTGTGGATCCATGATTAAGACAACCGCTTAGCTACGCTTGGGCTTCGCACGCTGTCTTAATCATGTCTCTGCGTTGCTCGCGAGAGCACGCGGAGATCTGTGGAATTAAGACATGCCGGATTTCCGTTATAGTTTGGGGCAGGCGAAGCCGTTTCTGGGGTATTTTTTTTAATGTAAATTTAGCCTCGTAAAATTGGTTATAAATGTATAATATCTCTATGAAAAGTAAATAAATAGTCTTTATCTGAAGGAGGTATTATACAAATGACAAAGATATTTATTGATTGGACATATACCAATTCAGATTCGGTATATAATCCAGAAATTTTAATTGATTATACTAGCTCCTATATTTTTAATATTGGAGATCTATTAAAAGAGAATAGAAAAGACAATGCTCTAGTGAAAAGACGTCTAACTAAACTATTCTATCCATTTGAAAGAGATCTTATTATTAAATTGATTACCAATCTTCATAATCATATAGAAGAATTATCTGCAGAGCATTCTGTATATAATGATGGATATCAAATTCCATTCATTTATAATACTATAGTA
>ERZ773031.137-NODE-137-length-39314-cov-17.161033_pt1 | contig 39314 bp, 51 predicted proteins | sample MGYA00511666_ERZ773031 | MGnify/ENA primary metagenome ERZ773031 (study PRJEB29015, sample SAMEA2738135) | human oral metagenome | biome: human oral; feature: human-associated habitat; material: saliva | place: China | collected 2250 ...
ATTTTATATTTAATTAATTAAGTATAAAAATGGCCACTTAAGAAGTTTACGTTGAAATCTCAACGAAAAGTCGTGGCCAACACCCTTAAAAAAACAGCCAACGTGGCCAAAATTTTTGGCCAATCGCAAAAATCAGTTTTGGCCACTCTGGCCTTTTGGCCACTTTTTGGGCAAAAATCGACCGAATCTGTCACCCCATCTAGTGGGTGACCGGTTAGTGGCCAAAAATCGTAAAATTGCTTGACCGAAAAAATGTCCGTTTTTCTCAAAAAAAAAGATAATCCGAGTCCCTTTTGAGAGGCAGGGGACCTCCCTTAAGAGATCCCCCACCCCTCAAAAATCAGTACCGGCCAGCCCTAGCGCCAGCCTTCGTTCGCCTACCTCGAGCCCGCGGCTGCTTAGCCCGCTCCTTCCACCCAGCCTGGTTGCATGCCATCATGAAAGTATTCCGATCTCGAGGCATCCGAGCGACTTCCTCAGCGCAGTCAGCTCGCCAAGGCAAAGCCTTTTTAGGAGCCCTTCCACCGAGTACAGTCTGCGTCTCTTTTCCGTCAAAGACCTCAACCCGATAGCGATCGCACGCGACGTTCGACAGGCGGTCAGTGATGTAAGATTCGGCGTAAATGACTCCGCGACTCTTCGACTCGCAGTAGAAGTGTTTCCTGTACAATTCCCTCCCAAACAAATATCCGATGATGGTGAACATGTACTTCATCCTCTCAGGGTGTCCGACAATGGCGTTCTGCAGATCAGCGTTCATGGTATTGATTCCTTTCAAATATGTTGAGTAGTTTGGTATCGTGTTCTCACGCAGTGGCGGGAAAGTCTTCGTCGAACAAAACATTAACCCGAATGTCGTAACGGTTGCATGAGTTCTTGTAGCCCAAGAAATTGATACGCAGCGCCGCGTAGCGGTTAAGGTCTTCCGTATTACCGAAACGACGACGCTCTTCGAATCTAAGCTCGTCATTCCAGTAGCCTTTGAAAATCAGTTCGAACGGCATATCAGCAACATCCCTTTGTGCAAGAGTTGATCAGACTGAATGATTTGTCGTCCCGCCAAATGCGAATGACCGCGTTATCGGCAATCTCACCGTCACGAATAACTCCGGCGACTTCATCAAGGATCTTCTCGGCGAACGAATACGCGTCGTTCATCTCGTTGAATCCCTGAGTAGTCTCGACATAGACATGCGCGCCCACGCCGTATTCCACCTGTACCGTGAATGTCATGAGAATCGCTCCTTTCTTTCACATTCCCAAAATATCGTCACCGTCAAAACACTTCACTTTGACTACACGAATGACAATATTTCGCTCCATCATGGTGTTCACAAGACCCGTCACATAAGTATCTGCCTGCGCACGAGTCTTGAAGAACGTGTAGTATTCCTTCTTCACTCGTGTGACCTCGTCTGCTACTGTGATGTGGACCATCCACTCGATCTCCGTGTCTGCTCCGAAAATATAGGTGTTGTCAGTCATTGTCGCTCCTTTGATTTGCGTGGTTCTCTGGACAGTGGACTGTGTGGTCCTTCGGGTAGATGCGCCCGTTCTTCGTTCGCCAATACTCCTGACGATCATATGGATGCTTGTCAAGCCACTCACGGCTCTGACACTCACAAGGTTCCGGTCTCTGAATATCCGAGTTGATGATGTAGTTGATCAACTTCGTGATCGTCGTGGACAGTTCATGATACAACGCAACTTCGTTAATTGCGAACGTCTTAGAGACGAGGGCTGTTTCGTGCACGTTGAAAGGCGCACAATCACCATCGTCCGCGAAACAGTCAACACGAACGTGCAAAGTATCTTCTCGTTCATAAATATCGACCGAGAAATCGGACAGATTAAAACCGTTCCTAGACATTTTGTTTCCCACCAATGTGATCTTCGATTCCCTCGACAATTAGTCGCGCGACAGCATCTCGATCGTTTGAAATATAGTCATATTCGAACATCGAGATCTTTACGTCGGGATCGTTTTTGTACACATTACAGTGCGCCTCTTTTATCGTCTGTGCCGATTCACGGGATCTATGAAACGACATGAACCGACGAACACTTCCGTCCTTTTTTACAGTCTCGACCATAACACACCAACTGCCCCCTTCAGGGTTGTACACAACGCAACCCGGCTTCCTTAACATGGTTCTCTCCTTCAGAGATTGTACGCAAATATGCGCTCGTTGAAGACGCCCTTCTTCCTGACGGCCTCGCGGACGGCAGAGTCTATCCCAGACTCTGATACAAGGTAGAAGTATTGAAGGTCTGTGAATGGAGTGTTGATCCGGTCGATCCGACCTTCAGCCTGCTCCAAGACCTTCCACGAATAGTTAAGAGAGTAGAAAACAACCGTATCGGTCTCAATACAATTCCACCCCTCAGCGCCCGCGGTATACTGTACCAAATATACCCATGAGTCAGTGGCCGGAATTGGTTCGTGATTATGGCCATTCCATTCGGCTACCACGAATTCATCTCGCAACGTCAGCAAGATATCCCGCTCGTAGTCAAAGTTATAGAACACAATCAGTTTCTTACGCTTCTTCGCAAGCAATCGGACATGCTCGACACGAGACTTATCCGAATTAACACACTTACGAAGTCCGTAACAAACGCCGCCAGCGTTCTTATACGGCTCACCTGTCCAAGGGTCTACGCGCTTCTTCACAATGGACTCATATGTCTCCTCATCGTACTTCATTGAAATATAGGCGCGGTTACGCCTCGTGTGACGCTCTGCCGGCATCGGGACGAGGATCTTCCTACGACGAGCTTCGAGAAGTCCCGTGTTGACATATCGCTTAACCTTAGGGTACTTCGCAAACCTGTCCCAGATGATGTGTTGCTCTGAAAAGTCTGTTCGGTTTCGGTAGAACCCATTTGCGATGAATAGGGGGACGTAATCGAGCCACGTATCCCCAGGAGTTGCGCTCAGTAAGATCCACAGGTTGTGCTTCGATATCTTGAGAAAACTCTTAACCCAAGCGCCAGATCCAACAACACGCTGCTCGTCAAATATGAACACATGATCGCGGTAATCTGCAAACTTCGAGACATTGTTCCAACTTTCAATTGTAACATAGTCGCAGTTAACACCAATGGCAGCAAACTCACCCTCCCATTCGAACGAGTCGCGTTTTCGCGCAGTTGTGATTACAACAATCTTCTTTGGATCCGCATGAGAAAGGGCCCAAGAGGCTCCTACTCGTGACTTGCCAGAGCCGACTCCGCCGACTAAGACTTTGCCACTTTGTAGGAGCCCCAGGGCCTCTTCCTGGTGCGAATATAATTTCGCAACCATTATCGTCCGAGAATCTCCTCCCTCAAGAGCGGCAGCACGATCTCTCGCACATCCTCAGGGATGTCCGGATTCATCTCAACGCGTACCGGGAACGAGAAGATCCCGTAGTACACCTTGGCGACGTACTCCCAACTATAAGGAGTCGTGCCATTGAGGATAGTCCGGCCCTTGTGTGAGAAGACCTCAAGCCACTTGACATACTTCACATTGTCCGTTTCTCCAGGAACAATGTCGACCTTCCCGAGAACCGCCTTGTTGCCTTTGAAGACACCATGATTGAAATCGGGTGGCGGAGGGGTCGGCGACTTTGTTCCGTTCGCCATATACACCGATTCGGGCATTTCGTCGGGTTCGTATTCGATATACATTCCGTTTTCCTTTCTTGAAAATATGATTCTGGACTGATGATGTCACATCTGGATCGGATTATCGAATCCTCGAAGGAGGGCTTTCTTGATCAGACGGCGGTCTTCCTCGTCAAAGTCAGGGTTGACGATTACTGATGTAATGTTTTTGTTTTCAACCTTCAGACGAACGACCCAATCACCCCCATTGTCAATAGTCGGGAACCCTTCGACCGTCAAAGAATTGATCTCAACTAACGACACATACGAATCGGTCGGAAGACCAATCGCAGGTGTCGAGGCAAGTCCGTCTAGAAGCTCCACTGTCAGTCGAGGCTTCTCTTCGGGACCAACAATCCGTCCGTTTTGGAAGTTGATCCGAATGGTGTATGGCTTGTCATCTTCGATCGCGTTACCAACGGCCCGCTTAGCGATCGCCAACAGATCGCCGTTGATGGGCGTCTCAGCCATAGGGTTACGGTTGAACTTAACGCCGGAATTAATAAGTTCGGCCTTTGTTTCGTCGGGAATCTTAGCCATCAGAGGCTCTCCTCTCCAGGTTCCTTGTTCAGTGCTGCCTTAATGGACGCCAGGGCAGCCGGCGTGATCTTAGGATTGAACTCTGCGTTCTTGCTCCACCAGGCACCGTATCGAGGACCCTCACCATCTCCAGGACCGAGGATGTTGTTACCCGCTTGATCAACACGCATGATGTAGTCGCTACCAGCGTCGATAACGGTCTCCTTGGTCTTGTCGTTACCATTGCGACCGGATACGAAGAATGTGATCTTTCGGACAGACCAGGTGTATGTAATCCCGATCGGATTGGAGTCACCGATAATAGTCTTGTCAGTCTCCTCGCCTTTGACAATACCCTCGATCTGAATCGAGAACTTGGTGTAATTTCCGTTACCCGGGATGAATCCGTTTCGGATGTTGACAACCGCCGTGAAGTTGTCGTCATCAAGACCTGGGTCGTCGGAATGTTCCAGAACGTATGCAAGGTATTCCGCGATGTCTTGCGGACCTCCCTTCTTAAGCTCCCTCACGGGTCTGATGTGTTCTGGTGACCATGTGCGATCACTCGGCACGATCGTTTCGAACCAGTTAGCCATTGACTAACCCGCCTTCCTCTAGGAATTGCGACCAGATAATATCATCTCGTCGTCTCTGAGTTTTTCGAACATCGACTCGATCCCCCAAGAACAGGTTATCGAGACTGTTGTTGTCGAGGTCGCCATCTGCGTGACAGACATACGTTCCTCGATCAGGCCACCTCATGAAGAACGCGGCCCATACCACGGATGCTAGCGTTTTTTCAACCGGCTTCCGCGGAGTCTGGTATAGGCGGACATACAATGTCTTGCTCCGCCTGCGAATAGGCTTGATGACGCGACCTGTGTTGACGACTCGGACCACGCCCAAACGGTTAACCTCATAACGAGGGAAGTCAGGTACAATCGCCCAAATATCCTTGTAAGACTTGTACATGAGTAGCTCCTTTCATCTAAGACGGGGGCAGACCTATTACAGCCCACCCCCGTCTAAAAATATGATCAGTCGAGGTCAGCGTACTTCGCGGCGAAGGAAGCAGATTCGTCATCCATCACGACATACAGCTCCTTGACGTAAGCCGAGATACCCTTCTGTCCACGGATGTCATACACCGACGGGTGGATAACAACATCAGCAGTCTTGATCGTGATGTTATCCAGGGTACCGACAGTCTCCTCATTGAGGAGCTGCTTGCGACCGCCCGCAACAAGCCAGATGGCAGGGGCTCGGAACTTGTACGAGACCTTGACTCCGAGGTATGGACGCTCAGGGTCGAACTCGCCGTCCTGGTTTTTGCGGTACTTGATATTCCATCCATCTTGCTCGAGATCCTCGACGAGGTTGACGGGGATCGCGACCGAGAATTCTCGCTTCCCGCCGTCCTGGTTGAAACGAGTCGGAGAGCCCGCAAAGTTCGTGAAGAGGAGCTTGGCGTCCTCGATGACGAGATCGGAGGGGGTGTTATTGAATGCCATGATGTTTTCCTTTCTCAGCGGCATAGAGTTTCGAGATCGACGAATTGTTCGATCGCTTGTTTTGCCTCATCGGCGAGCATCTCGGCGTAAGACGTATCGACGTCCTGCTCCTGATGCATGAATTGGACCATCTCTGCTTCCTTCCAGCGATAGCCCTTTGTTCCAACGACGGCGTCTTTGATCTCGCCTTCGTTGTTCATCCTGAGTAGCTCGGCACCACCTCGATCGGGTTTAATCGGTACGAATGCGCCGACTTTACCAACGAAGTGATCCCCACTATCCGGGAATCGTAGGTACATCGCCGTTTTGACCTGCTTGGTCTGAATGAAATCCTCGAATTCAATCGGCTCCTTCGTGAAGAGTTTCTTGAATACGTAGGGTTCCTGGAACTGCTTACCGGTAGCAGTCCATTCACCCTCGTGAGGAAAAGCATACTTGGCGATGTAGACGGCCTTGTTCACGAGCACCATCTTGGCATAGGTGGCCTCGTGTTCAAAGTCATACCCGTATCGCTTCCCGAAGTCCATCACCTTCTGAATATCTTCGGGCGTGGCGTTCGGGATCTTGATCGAGTCCGTCTTGATGTGCGCCACAGTCAAACCGAGTTCCTCTTGCACATAGTGCTTGAGATCGATCATGAACAGTGCACCGCGTTTCGCGACGATGTTGTCCACGTTGCGAGGATCCCACGCGGGGTTATCGAACTTGGCACTAGTCAACCCATACATCGAGTTGATCGGGATCTTGAGCGCCTTGCCCAATTCGTCGAGATCGTAGTTCTTCGCGATCTCAACGAGACGTCCATCGAACAGCTTGCTCAGCGCGTCCATGTCCTTGTGTTTGATCGCAACACGAGCTTGTTTGAGCTCGCTATAGCGTTCAGTGTAAGGACCGAACAGGTTGAGCTGCTCAATCGATGTCGGGTGCATTGACGCGACATCCAGAAGGGCGACGTTCTCGTAATATCCTGGTTCAGAATATACGTAGCCACCCTCCCCCGGATCTTCACCTCGATATGACGAGCCCTTGAACTTGTCAAAGGTGTACCCAGGGAAAATCGTGGACAGATCCGTATAGACGAACTTCGACTTGTCGGGCTTACGATCCTTTCCGAACACTAGAGCACAGGTGTGCTGGTTTGTAGTATCGTTTACAGTCAATCCCGACAGTTCTGCCAAGATCTTCCTCGCGCCCCAGTCACTAGCGAGATGGTTGAACACAATTTCGGTGGCCTTGACATCGTTCTTGCAGTATTCAACGACATCATCCCATTGATCCTCAGGGACCGGCTGATCCCAAGGGAGGGTGTTCTCCTGGTGCTTGATCCCGAGCTCAATCTCCCACTTCTTGAGAGATTGTTTCTTGGTCGAGAAGTCGTAAATATCTGTGTACGACAGGTTGTATGCCTCACGGAAAGTTGCGTTCTTCTCATTGTTGATGATTCGTTGAGAGACCTCAAAGAGCTCTTCATTCGAATATCCGAGCGAGGCGGCGTACATGATGTGGTTGTCATATTTCCGGTTGTTGAATCCAATCAACCGAAGATCAAACAAAGACCTAACGACTTCGGGTCTTGGGTTCACCAAGAACCGAACGCCAGGACGATCTGTGACCCTGTAACAGATGACAAACAGATTCGGGAAGACCTCAACATCGTAGAATGCGATGCGTCCGTTGCCCTCCTCCGCCACCTCCATCTTGTCTTCAGACATGAAGTGCATCTGCTGAACCATCTTGAGACACCGCTCAGATTGGTTCGTCGAGGACATGGCAAACGTCGTCACAGCATTGCGAGAGTCGGTCACATCATATGTGATACCAGACTCGTATGCCTCGTCGAGAACACTCTTGATGAAATCCACATTCGGAGCCGTGTTGGCGTGTACCTCCTTGCGGAGCGCCTTAGCAATGAGAGACCGGAGATGATTCTCATCGGCGACATGCTTCTTGTTGATCATCTTGGTGGCCTTTGCTGGGAGCTCCCCCGGATAATCTGCGATAGCTCGCCCGTTGTGAAGGGACAGTCGTCGCCGAAGAGACGCTTTCCCTCGGAATCTCTTGATTTCAATTCCGGGCGAATATTCAGCAGTGGTATCCTTATCGACAGGATACCGGTAGATGAGGTGTAAGCCGCCGCCGCTCTTTGACGTTTCCGCATACGTCGGAGGCCAAGCAGCAGCAGCGTGAAGATTAGCAGATAGGTCCTTTTCACCGTCTGCTCCTTTCAGATCGAAGTCGATGCAAATATATTCTTCGGGAAGAAGAACATAATGCTCGTCAATTGGCGTTATGTCAGCGAGTGTCGTCGTAACATTTGCCCAAGATTTCTTTGGCGTTCCTCCTTCCGAAGAGTATTGAGCTTTACATCCAGCGAAGTGTTCGTCAAATATAGACTTGATTCCGTTGTGTAAATCCAACCAATTGTCGCTCTTTAAGGGTTCGGGTTCGCCCTCAAAACTTTCGAAGTTATCTTGTTTGAGTCCAACGAAGAGGCTCCGATAACGAACTCCATCGATTTGGATACGATCGTGAAACTCTCGAAAATAACGACTCAGTTCGGTCTTGAATCGGAAACGAGGCATTAGGTACTGAATACCGGTTTCGTCAACATACGCCTTATAATCGGAATATGCTTTCGCAAGTGTGACATTGTCATCAGGACCCATGTCTTCATAAATCTCGGATACAAAGTTGTACACGGGATTTGTTTCAGAGATCATGGTTCTCGTTCGATAGTTCAGATAATACTCAGGTCCGAGAGACCGATAGACATCGATGCAATGTTGAGCAATACATCCGAGTTCTTGATCCATCGCGCGTACTGTTTCACGGTACTCACTGACTGGAAGGCGCCTACCCGATGGCGACACATCGATCAAACGTCGAGGAATACCCGAGTTCGCGTCCGTGATCTTAACCGGGTTGTTGGACGCCATCACAAGAGTTGTCGTGATTCGCAACGATCGAGGATCTTTGAACTTCTCGTTGATGAGCTGGATCTCATTCGAGATGATTGAATTTAGACGAGTGTTTGTCTCAATCCTACTAAGATCGCCGTCGTGTTCAATAGCGACCAGAGGATCGTTAACAAACGATGCCAATGCAAATGAGTTGTTTCGTTGTGCCAATGCCTCCGAATCAAACGCTATGCTGTAGTCGCCAAATAGCTTCTGCATCACGTTGATAACTGTGGATTTGCCTGAACCAGGAGTACCGTAAAACACGAGAAACTTGTCGATCTTTCGACAATCACCCGTAAGAATTGCCCCGATCATCCATTCGATCTTCTGTCGTTCGGAAGGATCGTATAGTGTATCGACGAGCTTTGTCCAGTTTACCGGGGTCCCGTTTTCCAGCGAATATGGGAGTCGATACGAGACGTAATCGTCTTGGCGTATCGGTGTATCGGCAAATACTGGACTGCGATCAAGAGGATGGTCATTGTCGACCATGTTCTTGGTCCAAAGACGATATTTTTTCCAGATACCGTCGTCGTCTCGTTGGCATAATCTCGGAATAAGATTCTGAATTCCAGAACTATCAACGTATTGTAGAACGTCACCATCGATGATATCGATAACGTCGAATTCGTTTTTAGACCAGAGTTCAGTCTTTGGGTTCCAGATCGCGACAAATGAGCCATTACGGATCATGATGTCCCGAGACTCAAGATTCACGAATCTCGGAACGGCTTCCATCATCCCCATCTGGCCTCGGATAGGATTTGTTTCGATCGTGTAGAAATCCACTCGCAAAGCCTCCTTTAGTGGTATGGGTCGTACAGATTAGCCCACATGATCATTTGTGTGGTAAGGGGCATCTCGAGAATATTGGAACCGGGAATCCGGAAGAGACCCCCGGTGCCATTGCGACTGTACGTCCTGTACATTACGTTTTCAGCAATATTCAGGGCCGCCTCGTGAATCTCTGAAGGTAGGCGCCCATCGTCAGAATATGACCGAGCGCCCAAATTCAAGAGAATAGACTTCACGAAGTCAGCGCGATCCTGATACAGCATAGCTGTCAGGGTATCAGTGATGCTCACGAAGACTTCGAGAAAAGAGGCAGGAGCTTGCCTCGGCATGGGCATGGACGTTTCGTAGCAGTACTCATCCCGCATACGAAGAGCCTGGATGGCCTTATCTTCGTCTTCGGGAATATACCACGCGAAGTCAATCTCATCCCATACCGAAGCAAGCTCCGTGTAGTTCTCAAGACACCCTCGCTTGATGAGCCAGGATGCGTATGACATGTCAGATCTTGTCCCAGATCATTCCGTCAACGTTGAAGTCGAGAATGAAGTTCGAGTCGACGCGAGAGTAATCGTCGGACGGGACGCGGTAGACGTTTGAGTCGTAGTCTCCGAACGAGACGTAGCCGTCACCGTCCTCAGAGTTCTTAAGCCACCCGACCACAGAGCCCTCACGAGTGCGAGAGAGTCCAAGCTGGTCGTAGACCTCGTTCAGGAAGAGGTGACCCTTACGCTCAAGACGACGGTTCGCCCACAGCTGAACTGCCGCGATGTTCTCAGAGGTGTAATCCTCGTTCTCGTCCCAGCAGTTTGAGGACTCCTCGGTAACGATGCGCGAGTAGGGCGAGAGATCCCGAATAGACGCGATTACTGCGTCAGCAACATCGGCCGCGTCAGACTTGTTGTCAGAAGAGAGGATCTCCTCAGCCGTCTTTTCGTAATTGGGCAGCTTCGGACGGGTGATCTTCTCAACAGTCTCCTTGCCGAGTGCGTCAACCATGGTCTTCTTGTAACCGTCGAACGCGTTCTGGAGAACCGTGTACGCTGCACCGAGCGCAGCAAGACGCTTCTTGTTGATGGAGTTCGAGAAGTAGATCATCGTGATGGTAGCGGCACCGACGATCGCAGCCGGAGCAACTGACTTGGCCGTGTCGAGGATGAAGAGGATTCGCATCTTCCGCTCGTACGCCGGAACTTCTTCGTCGGGGATCTGATCTGCGTTGCGGATAGCTTCCCTACGGCGCTCCCAGTCGCGTCCCTCGACGTCCTCGAATCGAGTACCCGCCTGCCAAGCAAGGTAACCTGTTGCGACGACGCCGGCCGACGCGGCGACAGAGAGGATTGTGGGGGCGTGCTTCGAGATACGGGCAATGCCCGTGTGGAAAGCAGTTGTGATAGACATTTGAGTGTGCTCCTTTCTGAGCAAATATGAGTTACTTGAGGGGTTCGGGACGATCGGCAGAGACGAGCCAACCTTCCCGGATCTGTCGGATTTCGAACGCATCGGTTGTGGTCCAACCCCAGCGTTCATCGGTGTATCGGGGCTGAATCCCGACTGACGACATCAGATCTGCAACAGAGACCTGGCCGTATTGTTCGATCTGTTCGGCCACATACTCGATTACATCGACGGCGTCACCGCGCGTGTCGAATACGAGGTCCTCGACGTTCGTGGGCTTAGGTTGACGAGCTTCACGCCGTTCAGATCGACTCGAGTCGTAGTAGCCCCGCCCACGATCGGAACGAGACGAACTAGAATATGACGTGTATCCGGATGTGGGACGACGCCTAGGATCGACGTTGCCGTAAAGCAGCTGCTGTATACCTTGAGTCACCATGTCGGTGATAGCGTTCTTAGCAGCTGGAATGGCGACGTCAACAACAAGATGCTCAGCAATCTCTGGGAGATCCTGAGCGAAGAAGGTCCGAAGAGCTTCCTTGATGGCAGACTTCTTCTGGACCTTGGCTTTCGCAATGACCTTCTTCTCGGGGGAGGCCCCCTCCTTGGCTTTATCAGTGTTGCCAGGGAGGGAGACCTCAGAGGGCCGAGTAGGCTCGATGGGGACGATGTCTGCCATCAGTTGGACTCAGCCATCTTGCGGAGCTCTTCGAGCGAGGCGCCCGGGTTCTCCTCGATCAGCTTGCGAGCCTTACCCATGATGTCATCGGGGAAGAGGCCGGCGAGGAACTTGTTCGAGAACTTCGGGTCCTCACCCAGCTTATCCAAGAGCGCGTCGAATGCAGGAGAGGCCAAGAAAGCCTTGGTGGCACGCTCGTCCTTGAAGAAGCGCTTACCGTCCTCGGACCGCTCGCCGTATGCAGCGCCGACAAACTCACAGAGGAGCTTGTATGCGTCCATCGGAGAAGCGTCACCGCCGTTGACGGTTGCGATCTTCGCCGAGAGGGGCGTGCGCTGGAGCTCCATGTTCATGAGCTCGCTCTTGGACAGGTGGAAGTGGAGCTGTTCTTCAACCTCTTCGCCGAAGAAGTTGGTGTACTTAACCTTGATAGTCTGCATGTCAGTTGTCTTCCTTTCGAGAAGCGAGGTATGCGATCGTGCCGACGGCAGCGATCAGAGGGACCAGAACCGCGAGAACTCCCGCGTAGGTTCCGGTCTTAGCGAGCTTGGTCTCGCTAGGCTTGGGGTTTTCGGCCGTCACAGTAGGTCGGGTCGAAGGCGCAACCGTCTTGGAGTTAGACGGCTTAGGTGAAGGAGTGCTCGTTCCCGACTGAGGCGCAGGAGTCGTCACAGAGGGGGTCGGAGCGGGGGTTGTAACTGAGGGAACCGGCACGGGCGTCGTCGTGGTCGGGTTGGGGGCTGGAGTCGTCCCAGAAGGAGAAGGCGCCGGAGCCGGCGTGGTCCCGTCTCCACTTGTCCCACCATCGACCTTGACGTCGATCGTGCGCTCGAGCTCGAGGCCGTTGACCGTAGCGACATTCGTTGCGGTCTTAGCGCCTGCCGGCGTAGCCATCGGATCAGGAGTGTACGTGACACACACCTTCACGCCCTCGGGAGCAGTGAATTCGATAGTGTTTTCGTCAATCCGATTGGCCGAAATATACGTCGTGGTCTTGGGGTCCCAAGTGTCTCCACGAGTGCACTTGACGGCGGTGCCAAGCTTGGTGTAACCATCGTTGATGGTGTACTTGGTACCGGGCTTGGCGATCCAAGTGATCATCCACGAAGTAGTACCGTCAGGGTTAACCCAGCCCCACTTCGAATTCTCCGGATTGGCATCCTCGTAGTGGCCGCCGTTGCAGTCGTTATCGCAGGCACTGTCCCAATCCTTGTCACCGAAGGTAAATGGGTATGCCCGCTTGCCGATGAGGATCTCCCCCCATTTCTTGCCGACGACAGACTCCTGAAGACGTGCGGTCGTCCACCAAGTGCCGGAAATATCCGTCTTGGTGGCGAACGACTCAGGGACGTTGTCCACGGTGCATGTAAGAATGCCCTGAGTAGCCTTGCAGGTGCCGATCTTGTCGCCGCTGTCAACTGTGAACGGGAAATCATACGCCCAGTTGATGTACGTAGACTCGACCGTGAAAGACTCGCCTGCTACGAGCTTTTCGGTCTTCCACGTACCCTTAACTGTAACGGGCGAAGACACCTGGGAGCTGCCCGAGGAGATGTCGGTGATCTTGGCGGTGATCGGCGAGCCTACCGCGTACGCAGGTGTCAAATATCCGCAGATGATGGCGATCGAGATAACGATCGACGCGAAGAATCGCTTCATGGTTCTATTCCTTCCAAATATGCGAAAGCCTATAACCCGTGTTAGGGGTTATAGGCGGTGAGGTGTTTCAGACAAGAGGTCCGTCTGTGATATCGATGACAGCCTTCAAGCTGTCGCCGTCCATCCCGCTGTCAACACAGATATCCAGAACCTTGTCGATACGTTCGCGGTAAGCGGCTGCGAAGGACGTGCGGGTCTGCTGAATAGCAGCCTCGTGAGCCTTTCGTAGCCCTTCTGCGATACCAACAAAGTAGAGGCAGCGGTAAAACAGCACGATAGATGCGGTCGACGCAGCTATGAGGGCAATGTCACGGGTTTTGGGGGACATGAGAGGGATCCTTTCTTGGGGTTAGTTCTCATCATGCCGCGCGTTTTTTTGAAGACCCATACGCTATGTAAAGCGTATGGGCGAGACAGCATCTCAGTTCTTGGATTTCTTGTATGCCTTCTTACGGGCACGGTTGGGATCGAGGGCGCAGCAAACGCCAAAGAAGCCAAGCATGATTCCGAAAGTGTACATGGTGGGGGTCCTTTCTTGAGGGTTAGTTCTCATTAATAGACCCGTAGTTTGTGTTTGGCCACTCTTTCGGCGCTTCTCCGTACTCGATTGGCTCATCAGTGAAAGTGACCTTGTTCTCCTTGGTCACAGCTCTTCAACCGATCTTGAACCAGTTCGGCTGAGGAGCGGGCGTCAGAACGACCTCGACAGCCGGCGATCCGGAGGGCAGAAGCACTGGACGGAACTCAGGCTTGACAACAACACCCCCATCCCATCCGAGCTCGTCGCCGATACCGACCTCAGAGAGGTGAATCTGGGCGTAGAAGTCGTTCAGCGGGCAAGGACCGCAGTTCAGCAGGTCCTCAGTGATGTTGTTGCAGTAGTGACGAAGCTTCTCAGCGGTCGAGCGGAAGGTGCGACCGGTGATGGCGTCCTTGCAGAGGATCTCCTCGTCGCCGAAGACGACAATCGAGCCCTTGGGAAGGTCCTTCTCGGCAGCCTTCTTGTCTGCGGGTTTGCCGCCGTTCTTGATGACCTTGACGGTCTCCTGTACATTCTGACGAAGCTCGTTCAGGTTGAGCTGAGAGACAGAATATGCAGCGGCCAGAGCCTGGTACTGCTTGTAAGTGACATTGTGCAGAGCAAGGATCGAGAAGACCGCAACACCGAGAGACGCAGCAGCGGGGATGTAGGTCATCCAGTGACGCTTGGTGAAGTCGAGCAGGTTGGTGGACGCACCGTTGTCAGCGGCGACGGCCTTTGCGTGGGCCTTGCCCGAGGTAACCGCGGTCGCGACAGAAGCTGCGACGCCGAGGCCGGTGAGAAGGATCTGGGGGTTGTTCTTGAGCCAGCCGAGAGCGAGCTTGATGGTGTTCTTGATGTTCATGATAATGCTTCCTTTTCAAAGAATGGGGTTGTTGAGGTGTTTCCTAGTGGGAGCGCTTTTACACGCCCCCACCAAGAAAATATTCAGTTTTGGGTCACTTGTTCTGGTTGCGGTATTCCTCGATGTACTTCTCAAGCTTCGGGCCGAAGGCCTTGAGAAGGAGGAAGCCGACGAAGCCGGTAGCGGCGATCTTTCCAGTGCCACCGCCGAGGATCTTGGCGATCGCATTGATGACCGTCATGAAGACGATGAAGGAGAGAATGATGATGAGCATGACAATGCTGCCGAAGGTTTCCATTTGTAGTTTCCTTTCAGAGGGAGTTGATGGAGAGGACGAGGTCTTCACCGAGGATGGATTCGGCTCGAACAGGGATGAAGTTCGGATCGGAGCCGATGTTGGCGGAAACTCCAATGTAAGGAGTTGTGCTGAGAGTCTTGTCGACGATGACGAAATTCTTGACGAATGCCTGACGAGCAGGCGTGTCGAGAAGTCGGTACGGGATGATGGCGTAAGAGACATTCGGATCGTCGGCCGCGTCACGATCGATCGTGACTACTTCACCATGGGGGTCGCGGTAGTAGACGTCTTCGTAGTAGTTCGGGGCACCCTTTCGCAGATGCGCCGGCATACCGCCGAGGCGCTTGACGAATACACCAAGTGCTGCCATCTCCAAGTCGTTAGCCGGATATGGACGACCGCTGTACAAAGAGATAGAGGCAATACCACCGGATGGAATCGTGAGGTCGACTTCGTTGAAGTTGTAGACTTTACGCTTGATCATGATGCTTCCTTTCGTGAAAGCCTATAACCCGTGTTAGGGGTTATAGGGTTGAGGGTTCTCAGAGGAGTGTGTCACTCATCCGAGTCAGAAGAGTTCGAGGACTCTCGCAGACCGGCGATGGTCATAGCGCCAAAGAAAACAGCGATCGAGGCAAAGGCAGCAGCCTTAGCGACGGGGACGCTATTTTCGGCGATCGACTTAACGCGATCAGAAATAGAGGTCTTCGGGGTGGTCTCTTCGAGTTCGTTCGAGTTGGACATGGTGAGTTCCTTTCTTGAGTGGTTAGTTCTCATTAGTATTCGAGTACTTTTTGCGGAGTTCTTCGACGAGCTCGATCACGGGGTTCTCCTGGTACTCCGCGATGAATGCAAACAAATGCAGAACCCACAATCCGACGACCGGTGTGATGCTGATGACGATGACTGCAAGTATGGCGTTCATAATGACTCCTATTTTGATATAAAGGCCTATAACCCGTGTTAGGGGTTATAGGGTTGAGGGTTCAGTTTTCTTCAAGGTTGGGATCAGTGAAGCGAACATTCAGATCCTTGCGCAGAAGCTCCTTGCAGAGTTCGCGGAGCATCTGGTTCTGGCCGGAGCAGGAGTAGTTGAACAGCTTCTTGTAAAAAGCGGTCCGTTCTTTCCTGCCGAGGTTGTAGAACACAGGCGCGGCGATAGCGAGGGTAGCGGCAGCGACGAGGGAGCAGGTGTACTTCGACATGAGAGTGGGCCTTTCAAAGAGGGTTGATATTTCTCATTATTCGCTGGGTAAAACGTGTGTTAAAGCCTATAACCCGTGTTGGGGGTTATAGGGTTGAGGGTTTCAGTCGTTGAGGTCGTGATCGATGTCACGCATGAGAGTGTCCAGCACCTCAGCCTTGGATGCGCCTTCAGCAAGGTCGCGGTATGCGTGCCAGTACGAGGCGGCCATCTTCTTGATGGTGGTCTCGTAGCGGTCAGCATCGTAGGCGAGCCAAATGTTGTAGGCGAAAGAGAGGGCGAGGAGAATGCAGACAGTGATGGTGAGTGCGTTGAACATGATGGTTCCTTTCAAAGAGGGTTGATAGTTCTCATTATTCGAATGGTAAAATTTGTGTAAAGTCATGTAAAACACTCGGTAAAGCCTATAACCCGTGTTAGGGGTTATAGGGCTGAGAGATCAGTCGTAGAGTGCGTGCCAGATCTTTCGCATGAGGTTGTCAAGCGTCTCTGTGGGGGAGAGCGTCTCCATCTCATCGAAGACTCCCCAGGTAGACTTCTGGATCTTTTCGATCTGAGCCTTGTACTGGAGGGCCTTCGCGGATGCGAGGACGACAAGCAGGGACAGGATGATGATTGCGATGAACATGACAGTTCCTTTCTTGAGTGGTTAGTTCTCACTATTCGCATGGTAAAATTTGCGTAAAGTCTTTTAAAACGTGCCGAAAAAACCTATAATCCCTGGTTTTCAGAGATCATAGGTTTCTTGAGTTGAGCTCTACTTGCGGAGCTTCAACATCGAAAATGCCTTCGAGGCAAGAACGTGGGTCTGCTCGTAGTTGAGGACCGCAAACAGACCGAGCAAGTATACCACGCCGTTGGCAATTGTCTCGGACGAAGGCATGAGCTTCTGCTTAAGGTCAGAGTCCTTAGCGAGCTCGTGCAGTCGTTCGAGGTTACCAACAGCAGTGGTGTACTCGTCGGTCGACGGGTCCTCTCCACCGAGCCAGTTAAGCACCTCGTTCTCGAGGTCCTCGGGTTCGTAGAGGCGTTCGACGTTAGACATAGCGAGTCCTTTCGTGTAGAGGGGTAGTACTCACTATGTCTAGCGCTTTTTATGCGTCGGGCTTCGTAACCTTCAGGACGATGGTGTCACCGTCCTTGAGGTTAGTCGGCTCAGACGCAAAGTCAGCGTAAACGTCGTCATGCTTCGTCACCACGAGGTTGCCGTGCGTCTCAGGAGTGTAGTTCTTGGTCGAGATGCCCAAGGCTGCACCCAGGAACACGCCAAATGCGGTGAGCGTTGCTGTCACCTCGCTCGTATGAGGGATTCCCCAGACAATCCCGACGGCGTTAACAAACGTCGCGAGTGCGGGGACGACGAGAAGCGCGACATACTTAAGGATGTCGTATGTCTTGTTGTTCATGATGTATTCCTCCCTTCGCTGCCGTCTGGCAGCATCGGTAACTTTTCGATTCGCTCGAAAATATGTTGGGCCAGCCCGTTGCCGCCCAACTCCTTGTACGGCTTGTACAGCTCTTCGTAGAAGTCTGCGTATTCACCAGACAGAATATAACCTCGCTCGAGGTACCGTTCGCCTTCCTCGATGATTCGATCGCGAACGAGCAAGAGAAGGAGTTCATCTTCCGTGGTGTTGCGGTCCGCCTTGGCTTTCATAAAAGCCCACAAGCCTGAACCTCCGAGGAGCGCCGACAGTAGCGGGCTGGAAAATTCTGCAACTTTACTTAGATCCACTTATCAGTGACCTCCTCTCCGTTTTGATAGAATCGATCCGGTTGGATTTTGATCGAATAGTTTGTCTTGTCGCCGCCGCTGATGATTCGTTCGACAACATAGCCCGATACAAGAACCCCCATGGTTGAGAATTTCACGGGATTTCCGATTTCGAGTTTTTGGAAATTTTTCAACGAAATTTCATCGATGTCGACTTCCACAGACTTCAAAGGTTCGCAGCGAATTTCCTCTGTGGTCTGGCCCCATTCTCGGTTTAGGTCTCCCACGATACCAGCTTCGTATCTGTAGGGACCCTTCCAGTCCGTAGTTTCTTGCATGTACGCACGATTCTCGTACCATGTACGAATACGCCCTCGCGAGGCCATGCGCCAATATCCGTAATCTTTTGTTCTGCCGATATACCAATGCGTTGGGTGCTGAGGCAACCGACGAGTCACTCGAGAACGAACCGAATCTAGTGAACCAAGATCAACGGGCGCGATCGATGACTTGTTCAAAGATCCGATTTCCAACCAAACTGTAATGTTCGATGGAATATCCTGCGTAGGCAAGACGAACGATTTAAGGTACAGCTGGTTATATAAAGCGTCCGCATAGATATCGTCATAAACGCTAGTCGTAAGATCGAATTCGATAAAGTACTCCGGGTGTTCTCCGTTCATGTTGAATTTAACCCAGAACGGGAACCATCGGTTCGGATCGTTGTTGATGGTATCGATGGTACCTCGTAAAACGACAATCGGATCGATTAAGTTCGGCCATTTAGGATCATTCCGGTATTTGTAATACCAGCCACCCTTGCTTTTTCGTTTCAAGGCTTCCCAGACCGAAACACAACGAACTTCGCTAATACCTTCCGATTCGTATACGATCTCTTCGATGATGAATGGAGTCTGGGTACTGCCCATACAACATACGAGTACTCCCGGCGGCCACGGGAACACGCCCTTAGACCTAAACGTCATCGATGCCGTGTACAAACCCTCTTTGATGAGCATATCGAAAACCGGATGTGATCTAAACGTGCACATGGCACGGTCTTCGAGAACTTGGACCATGTTCGGCATATCACAACCCTTTTCTGACCATCTGCAAATCCATGGCTACGTAGCAGGAGCCATAGTTAGGAATATTGAACTTGGCCGGAGGACGAAGAGCTTTTAAAAAGGCCATGATATCCGGCGCTGGAAATGCAGGGTATGCTTCGCTGGCATAGCACGTTGCTGATAAAGGCTGGTAGCCGCCAGTGATGTTGAAAAGACGACCGCCGGTATCAGTTTTCGTCATTTCGAACAATCCGTTTTCGGTTGTCGACGACCCGACCACATTCGCATGGAATTGAGTCAACCCTTGGTTGAAAATCTGCCAGCTGGTGTTCCCGACAGGCGGAAGACCGATTCGCAATCTAGAGATGTCGACATAACCAATCGTTGAGTTGATCTTGTCGAATACGCTGGCGACATCGTCGATAGCCTGCGCCCAATTTTGGTTGCCGAAACCAGCGTAAATAGAAAAATCAGGCCCATACAAAGTTGGTTGCTTAGTCGTGATTGTGAATTCGATTGTCGCCGGACTTTCGCTATAGTTGTACTTGATCTCACGAATGACACACGTCTGTTTCCAAATAACATTCCTGTTGAACAAGATAGACGGTTTAGTGTATGTCGTCGTTTCGTTGTACTTGTATAAGATACTCGGGGCTTGGACGACATCCTCGGTAAGACTGACAGTAAAGTCTTTACCGTTAGACAAGGTGTTCAAGTAGTATCTCGCAGCTGTTTTGGGTGCCGGAACCGTTGGTGTTAGACGAACATTGATGTCGATTGGCTTATCCGTAACCGTCGTTACCACGTTTCCGGTGAAATTATATTCCGTATTGCTACCGAACGTTCCGCCGATTATCTGTCCAACCCATCCACCGAACTCTTTGTTCAGATATATGGACGCGAGTAGACCACTGTCAGGGCGGATAGCGATCTTGGAATATACCATGGGTCAAACCCTCTTCATTCTTTCAAGTTGGCGCTCAGTCTGACGATAGAGATCAGCGAGATCGAGCGCCTTTGGTGATTCGTTGTACTGGTTGAAGACCATCGGCTTCTGTGTCTGGAGCTCCTTGCGGAGTTCTCGGATCTCCTGCTGCATTTGGCTGCCATTTTGAACCGACGAAGCCACAACATTAGCACTCAGGTCATTCATCGTGAGATCTTGCAGACCATTAACCTCAGAGAGGTCGACGGTCGGCTTAATCACAGGATTCCAATCGGTGTCAAGGTCGGCCATCGCGTTGACCATGTCATCACCGAGACCCGACATAGCGTTGACCGCCTTGTTCTGGTTTCGGTCGATACCCTGGACAATACCTGCCACAATGAACCCAGCCGCAGTCGCGAATACACGAGAAGGTGAGTGGATACCAAGAGTACTCTTAAACGAGCTAAGGGCACTCGAGGCGACATTGCGCATCTTGTTGTACAGGTTACCGGCAACGCTAGACACGCCATTGATAACGCCGTTGATGATGTTGCGACCGATGGTTCCAGCCTGAGGCGAAAACTGGTTGGCCATACCAGTCAGTCCATTCTTGATGAAATTGACGATCGCCTTGATCAGCTTGTTGACTGCGGCTTGAAGCTCCGGTCCCTTCTGATCAATCGCGTCAGCAAATCCATTGATGAATGTGATGACAGCATCCCACGCAGCGTTGATGATGGTCACAGCCTGTGAGGCCATACCGTTGATCATCGCTGCGATAAGGTTCGCGCCCGATGTAGCCAGATCGGGGATCTTGGCTGCGATTCCGTCGACTAGCGATTGAAGCAGTGTGAGTAGTGCTTCAACCATCAACGGAACGCATTCCTTGACCGCATTGATCCATTCCTTCAACAATGCTTGATAGGCAGCGCTGAACTTGGGAATGTTCTCAATGAGGGCCATGACAAGTTGGAACAGCAGGTCCAACACTGTTTTAAGAACCTCAGGCCAGACGTTGCGAAGGGTTTGAAGCATACCCGTGACGAACATCGTCCAGATTTGGACCAGATCAGGCATCTTCTGTTTCAGAGTCTGATATACCTGGCTGACGAACTGCCGCATGGCAATACCCGCCAGGATAATCAGTTCATTCACGGCCGGCTCAAACGCTTTAACCAGAGACTGGAGAGCATTCGAAAATGACGGCATAGAATTCTCAACTGCTGTGGCCACACCAATCATCGCCGCCTGGATTGCGGGAGCTGATGCGGCGATAATCGCTGCTGCCGCGCCGATACCAGATGCAACCGCGACAAGACCTGCCGCAATAGCAGGACCAGCTGAGGCCGCCAAGGCCAAGAATGCTGTAAAGGTAATCGCCAAGAGTGTGAACGCCCCCAGGATTCCAATGATGACCAGACCCAGAACGCCGATCGCCACAGCCAGAGCGATAAGCCCCGGAGCGGCACCGATAGCGAGATACCCCGCTGCGATAATCACACCGAGTCCAATCCCAATAGCCCAAAGGCCGTTGGAAAGGGCTTCCCAGCTGAAGCCAGCGGCTGCGCCAAGAGCATCGACGAACATTCCCAACGCGAACGACAGCAAAGTCAGCGAAGCGATACCAACAATCGCACCTTGAGCGACGAACGCAACCGCAACAATTGCTGCGATGACGAGCAACATTTTACCGACGGACGAGAGAAGCTCCCCCCAACTGTAGTTGCCGAGTTGAGCCACTGCCGCCGCTGCCACGTTGATGGCGATAGCGGTGAGGAGCAAAGACCCCGCCCCGACGATGGCTGTTGGTGGCATTAGGTTGGCAACCGCAACTAGAAGCAGCACAATCGCCGCTAGCCCGACCAGACCTTGGACCATCTTCACGATATCCATGAACCCGAGAAGGGCAACTGCACCCACGAGCATGTTGACCGAGAATGCGAAGGCAACCATCATAACTGAAATGGTAGCCATTTTGCCAAAATCGGAAGCGGCCTTATTCAACAAGAGAATGAAGCCGACCAGAATTCCGATGAGGACTCCAACCGCGATGATTCCTTGCGCGATCGCCTTGAGTGGGAGCAGCCCCAATGCAATGATCGGGATCACGAGCATGTTGATCGCGATCGCCATAGTGATCATAGAGCCTACGCCCTTGATCATGGTCGAGCTGTTTTTAGCCAGCAGCTTAGCAGCCATAGTCATGCCGAATACCAGAACCATAACAGCGCCGATACCCTGCGCGACAGTGCTCAGCTTCATTGATCCTAGGATCGCGACCGAGATTGACATCAACAACAGTGCAGTAGAGAGCGCCATGAAAGCGCCGATGACCGCGCCAAGCTGCTTCTTGTCGATCTTCATCTCGCTGATTTGAGTCAACGCGATAAGCAGAATCTTGGTGAGAACGCCGATGGCGAGAGCACCCTGAATCAGCCTACCCGTGGGAATCATCGCAAGCAGGAACAATGAACCGGCCAGGATACCTACGGAGATCGCGATCTCTCGAAGGGCCTTGGCCTTGATTACGTCCTGCATAGCCTTCAGAGAATCAGTCAGAGCTTTGAATACTCCGCTGATCGAGTCTCCGATCTTGCCGAACTTGTCGAACATGCCGCTGAACGAATCAGTAGACTTCCGGAATCCCTCAAGCATTGTCTGAAGGGTTTTGAATCCAGCACCCAGACCACCACCGAGAAGAATTCCCGACAGCAGATCCGAGATCGACAGATCCTTGAGACTAGATCCAAGATTCTGCCAGAAGGTCTGGATCATCTTTCCGGCCTCGCCAAAGGCGTTGCCGACGTTCTTCTTGAACGAGTCGAATGCCTGGGATTCAGAACCAAACTTCTTGATCCCGTCGATACCCTTGGTGATCCACGTGAGCAGATTCCCGATCGCCTCAACGACGGAGGAGCAGAATTCAACAATCCCCATCGCCGCAGTGTAGATGAATCCACCGACTGCGCCGAGAGTGTCGAACGCATCAGAGGCCGCCTTCCCGAAAGTAGACAGTCCGTTAGCGGCGCCGTCCGCCTCATCGCCAAAACCACCGAAGATATGCTTCGTGAGGTCGCCGAGTTTCCCGAACAGATCGATGATGCCGTTAATGAGGGTCCCGAAAGGACCAAACGACTGCATCATGGTCTTGAAGCTATCGCCGATTGTCGACAAGAAGGTGTTGTTGTCGAGATGCTCTCCTAGGTTGCCGAAGACATCTCCGAGAGCTTTACCAAAATCCTTGACAGCCTGCACCTGAGGTGCGAACGTCTTGGAGATGGTATCGCCGGCTCGACCGAAGGCCTTGCCAACTCCAGAGATAGAGTCCTTCATCCTCTTAGTAGCGTCAGCCCATGCCTCAGCCATTCGGGGCGAAGCGTCGTCCCAGAACTTCTTGATTCCCTTACCAGCACTCTCGACCGCGCCACCAAGGTGCTTGCCGATAGTCGTGCTGATTGGGAGAATCGAATCCGAGAAAGCCTTGACCTTCTCAGACCACTTGGGTCCGATAGTTTCGGATAGCTTGGTCATGTTTTCGAGGAACGAGGAGCCAAACCCACCGAATAGATTCTTGATCTTCTCGAACGGACCTTCCGCCCCGGATGCAAAACCGAAGATCGAACCGAACACATTCGAGATGGCGTCACCGAAAGGCTTAAATACATTCGACACCGCCGTTTTGATGGTCTCGATAAATTCTCCGAGAGGTTTGAGAACTGCCTCGAGGACAACCTTCAATCCGTCGAACACCGGAGTGATCGTAACGTCGGCAAGTTTGTACATCCAGTCAGCGAGCTTCTGGAACTTGTCGACAATCCAGTCGAGGACCTTTGAGAGGCCTCCAAGAATGTCAGTCCCGCCAAGCATCTGTCCGAGCCAATCGCTGAAGACCGAGACGAGGTCTCCGATCTTAGCCGCGACTAGGATCATCGGCTTGATGATCGTGCCGGCCAGGATCATACCGAGCTTGAATGCCGCTACGGCGATCTGAACAAACGCAGATCCGACCCCGATCAGAACTTCAAGAATCGGTGAGATGATTTGCCCTGCCATTTTGAAGACTTTGCCGAGGTTGTTGGCGAAGTCATCTGACATAATCAGCCACTGAGTAATCGAGTGTCGGAAGTAGTAACTGAAATCGTATAGAGCCTTACCTCCGTCACCTTGGAACGCGCTGAAGAACCCTTCACCGATGGCCTTAAGCGGTTTGGAGATAGCAGTCCACAGATCGCCGATCCCATACCACCACTCATACCAGCCACCGAGCTCATCCCAGCGATCGAGGATACCCTGAATGGCGTCGAAGAAGGTTCCGATACCACCGTTGACCTCGTCCGAGACTGCAGTCCACAATTCGCGGGCCTTCTCGAAGTCGCCGAAGATCGTTCGGAAGATGGAAGCCCAGCCGGAGCCGAGTGCTTCTGCCGTCGTGTCAATCAGCTGTGAGAAAGTCTTGACCTTGGTTGCTGCGTCATTCGCAGTAGCGGCAAGTCGCATGATTTCGTCGGCCTGCTGCTCGGTGTAACCGGCATTCAGGAGCTGTTCACGAGACAAGTCACCGGTATACTGAGTTAGAGTCTCGATCATGATCTCCGACGTCAACCAGCCACTTGCGAGAGAGTTTCGGAAGCTGCCGGCTTTGTCGATCATCTTGTCGACTTCGACACCGTAGGTTCGAGCAGTCCGTTTCAGGGCTTCCTGGAACTGCTCGCCGCCCATGCCGGCGTTAACGATTGAGTTCCAGTCCTGAAGCTTGACAACGCCGGTTGACAAGGCCTGCGAAAGCTGATACATTGCAGTCGCTGCCTGCTCGGAAGACGAGCCGGACATGGCTGCGACGTTAGACAGACCCTTGATGGCTGCGACCGAGTCCTTGAGACCCACGCCCGCCGAGGTGAACATGCCGATATTGCGTGTCATCTCGGTGAAACTGTAGATCGTTCGGTCCGCGTACTGGTTCAGTTCATCGAGGGCTGCGTTGATCGTAGCAGTCGTCTCGCCCTTGGAGAAGGTATTCGCCTGAATAGTCTGAACAGCGTTAAGCTGGTTCTCGTATTCCTTGAAACCATCTAGAATAGGGCCAAACGTGAACGAGGACAGGATCGAACCGCCGGCCATGAGGGCCTTCGATGCGATGTTGCCCATAGCCACTGACGCAGCGCCGGCGAGCATGGAAAAGCTACTCGAGGAAATCTTCGCGGCAGCGCCGACATTAGATGTGGCAGCCGCAGCAGTCGTAGAGTTATGGACGATGGAAGTGTTAACATTCTTAACGCCATCCGCGATACCGCCCATTTGCTTGGAAGCGTCCTGAGCGGCCTTTCCGACGTTGTCGAGTCCATCGGTCGACTGCTTGAAGTTCATTCCTGACTTCAGTCGATCGACGTTTCGGAGAACACCATCGACGCGGCTTGTGAATTTCGAATCGTCAAGCTCAAGCGAGACGACCTTATTCTCAATACTCTTACCCATTGATGGCCCTCCCAACCATTCGGTCGATTTCGTCAAATATGGGCTTCATGGCAGGGTTGATATAGTCTCGACCTTGAACGTATCCGCCCTGTCTCGTACCGTGTCCGTATTGCAGGATGATCGCAATAGGGACTTTAGACACGATGTTCGTGTTATACCAAACGATCTTAACGCCTCGCTTGGTTTGCTTGATCTTGTACTCCCATGAGCGGGCAGTCTTCCCACTTCCAACCGGTGTATTGGCCCGGAGGGCCGCCACGCCGCGAGTACCGGCAGTTGCCAGCACGCCACGAAGATTCTTGTTCTTGACTCTTGACAACCATTTTGACATGTCAAAGTCAGCATCGAACTTCATCTCGATCATGACGGCCCTCCTTTCTTGGGTCAGCTCCAGAGCGTGCCGTTAGACAGCTCATACTGGAGACACTCGACGGTACGGTAGCCAGCGACACCGTCGACTTCGAGGTCGTGACCTCGGTTCTTGAGATGCTCCTGGAGAGCGGCGATGGTATCGGGACCAATCAGTCCGTCTACCTCGACACCGAGCTTCTCCTGAAGAGCCTCGATGACCTGAGAACCATCGGTGTCGTCATCAGTCTCCCAGCCAGTGCCGGCACGCGTGACAACATCTTCAACGTCAGGATCCTGACCAGAGATGATGCCGTCAGCCGGAGTGCCGAGCGAAGCCTGGAGTGCGTACGTAGTAGCGCGACCCCACCAAGCATCGGTCATCGAGTTGGTGCCCTCGGAAGAGTCCTCAGATTCTTCGTCGGACCAGTTGGGACGGAGCACGCAGTCGATGCCCCAGGAGCGCTGGCGACGCCAGACGCCGTTACCGGCCGACTGAGAACCAGCGTTAGACCCAGAGGTGTTGCCCTCAATGGTCTGAAGCCAGCCATCGCCGAGATTGGCCTCGACGATACCAACGTGGTCCGTGACGCCGTCCGAATCCCAGTCGAAGAGCACAACGTCTCCGCGCTGCGCGTCCTCGATCGAGACCTGGTTCATGCGATGCTTGGTGACATCCGTGTTAAACGAGAAGCCACCGATAGCGTCGATCTCACCTGCCATGTCGAAACACATGGAGACGAAGCACATGCACCAGTAAATCTGGTCGGAGGGTCCGGCCAGCCACGGCTGGTTCATCTTGTTGGCGCAGTAGCGACCAGCCTCCGAACCCGGTTCTGGGTCATCGGGTGCGTAATAGCCGATACGATACGCCGCGTGGTTGAGAACGTCGTCAATCTTGCTCATCAAGACACCTTTCCTTCGAAGATCTCGCGGTTTGCATCCTCATGGGGGTCCTGCCCGGGAGGAACCTGTGCATCCTCAGGAATCATCCTCTACTCCCTGTTCTGGCTCTACGAGCCTGGTTCAAAGCCGCACGCTGGGTTGCAGAAGCCCTAGCATCCGGCTTGCTGTTGTTCTGTTTTGCGGCCGAGAGGCGAATAAGCGTTAGCAGCCGATTCAAGTTCCACTTGTCGCACTCAAAAGGGATACCTAATTGAGTCATGTACCAGTAAATTAGCTCACTAGTCATGGTATCCCTCGGGCCGCCTTTTGATGGTGGATTCATCAAGACGGTTGCAGACGCAGTATCCTGCAAATACTCTGCTATTTTGACCTGGACGCTCTGGTCCAGTCGCTTCACGAACCCGCTGGGGAGGGGCTGGTCTGACATACACTGAATGTAGTACACCAACTCTTCGCCAGTCTGTGGTGGGGTTTCCAGGAATGATCTCTTATAGACAGATTCCCACTCAGCCACCGCAGACAGTGAATGCGTTAGAGTAATCGTACACGATTCCAGTGTAACGAACGTGTTGGTTCGCTCGTCAAACCGCTCCTCCCCAGGAAGGTCCAGCTTTAACGAGATCACTGCAAGAGTGTGCGGAGCTCGTTAGGCATCACCAGGGTCGGGTTCGCCGTACCACCGCCGGCAGACGCGACGCCGTACAGCTTGTCGGTGAGCTTCTTGTACTTGGTGGGCTCGATCTTGGACGAATCGATGGTCACGATCGACACGGGCTGGAAGCCGTCGATCTGGACCGGAATCGTCGAGCACTCCCACGAGAAGGAGATCGCCTCGGGCGAATCCGAGACCGTGTTGTACGCACGCTCGGAAGGAGCAGCCGATGCACCGTAGATGATGTGCAGCAGCTCACCAAACGCGTCACCCTTCGTGTCGTTACCGAGCTTCGAGCAGTAGGAGAACGCGAAGCTGGTACGAGGCTGCTGACCGAGGTTAACACCCTTGACGAGCTGAGCGGTGCCGTCACAGACAGCGAACTCGTCGGGGTAGGTGTAGGCCTCGATCGTGAACTTGAACGACGGCGCGCTTCGAAGCGTCAGGTACTTGATGTTGTCGGCGTAGATATCCGAGTTCTCATCGCCCTCGGGGGTCTCGGTAACAGTCTTAAGACCGTTCCACGGGACGCCCTGGCCGTAACGGTTGGCCATCGTGTCGAAGGGGAACAGAACGCCCTTACTGACACCGGTGTGATACAGGTGCTGACCTTCTTCGTCCCACTTGATCTGTGCCATTTTGACTCCTAAATGTAAGTCGTGAAGACGAAATGGTTCATTCCGTCTGCGATGTATGTGGTATCCAGAGTCGTGTAAGGAATCTTGAGAATCTCGTCAAGAACCTCGGGCTCTGGTTCCTTACTGATGAGTGTGACCGAGTACTCTCGAGCACCCTTGTAAGGCACGTCGTCCGCGTGGTCAAGTTTGACCTTCGAAAGGTGAAAGATGACTGCGGGATACCCGATCTTAAGGTTCTCAGGAGGCTGGAAGTAGACACGATTGTGGTCTACGGCCTTCTGAAGAAGGTGGAGAAGATCTCTATACGTGCGCATACAGACCTCCCAGGTTGATCGTCAGACGGGGGTAGTTCACCCCGATCGACTGTACCTCCCATTTTGACCCTTTCCAGATAACATACTTGAGTGTCTCCAAGTACGTCTGGATCTTCGAGTCTAGAAGGATGCTGACCTCGTTCGTAAGACGGAGGTTGGTGTTGGCCGAAGAGCTGTTGTCATTCCGGACGTAGAGACTACGAATAGTCCCCTTGACTGGAATCTCAGTTTTGTCCTCAAGCCAAACGCCTTCCTCCGTCTCACGAGTCATGACAAAACCAAGTTTGCCACTAAAACGAGACACGACCTCAGGCCTTCTTGCGAGAGATCGTGAGAGCCGAGTACGGAGCCGTCAGGGAGCCCGACAGGCGGGTTTCCATCAGGTACTTGTACTGGTTGAAGTCGAGATCAAACGTCTCGGCCATACCCAGCTCTGCGCCCGCGTTGGAGCCGATCGTGTAGTCGCGCAGGTCAACCACGATAGCGAGCAGCTCGCACTGAGCGCCCTTGACCTCGTGCTCGAGACCATTCAGCTGCGGAACGGTCACGATCTTCGAGACGCCCATGGCTGCCGCGAGGGAAGCCTCGGTCTCGTAGATGCGACGACCGTTCTTGTCCTTCTGAAGGAGAAGGCCGACGAGACGCTTCTTGTCGATAAACAGCGTCGGGGAGCCGGAGCCCTCCAGGTCAGCGGACGCCAGGACGATGTCGTCGACCAGAGTGTCGTCGGTCGTGGTCTTCTCGAGGACCTTGTGGATCGCGTAGAGGTCGTTCTCCTTGAGGATAGGACGAATCGCCTCATCGTTCACCTTGTCGGGGTCGGACTCAGTGCGACCATCACCGATGAGGATCGCACGCGCGATTTCCTCGTTCAGCTTGCCCCGCATCTCAGTCTTGAGCCAGGAGACAACATCGAACGACGTAATGTCGACGATATCGTCCCGGTCGAGGCGCTGCTTCTTGTAAATGGTTGTTGGCGACGTGGTACGCGTCAGGAGCTTGATGACCTCGTCGGTCTTCTTACGAGCCTTGGTCGCGTAACCCTTTGCCCTTGCCTTGTCGTCGCGAATGTCCGCGAAGATCGACTTGATGCGAGAGAAGGGGGAGTGCTTGGTACCATTCATCACGGTTCCGACCCACGACTGGTCGCGATCGAGAGTGATGGGCACGTCCGTGACGCTCTTTGCGTCAGGGAAGAGATACCCAACGTTCTCGATACCGTAGTCTGCGTGGCGCAGCTCCTCGTTGAGGGTGGTGCCGTTGGTCTTCGCGCGCTCAACAATAGCCGCGAAATCGGCGTGGGACAGCGTGTTGTCGGCAGCCTGGGCGGAGTCTGCCTCGAAGATGTTGTGCTTCATGTTTTCCTCTTCGTTGGTTTCGTCAGAGTCTTCGGAGTCGTCAGACTCCCCGTCGATGGCTGCGGCGATCAGATACTCGACCGCCTCCATTTGTTCGTCAGTGAGAGTCGAAAGAATCTCACCAATTGTGCGATCGTCATCCGGAGATTCGGTATCTCCTTCGGTACGATCGTTAGTGCTCTCATCAAAATCGTCATGAACGGCGTCCCCGTCACCCATTTTGATGATCGCGCTGTAACCTTCGCCGTCGGCGTGCGCCATCGAGACGTTTTCGATGGTTGCCTTCGGGTTAGCTCCTCGAAGAACGAGCGACACCTCGACAATGTTGCCATGCTCGACAATGTTGCCCGTCTGGCGAAGCTGATTCGCGAAGATCGACATAGCATTAATGTCGCCATGCTCGATCAGTTCTCGTGCGTGCTCCGCCTGCTGGCTTCCGTTGAAGAATCCGTAGGCATAAACACCCTCTGGTCGCTTCTCCAACTGAGCATGGCCAAGCACGTTTGTAACGTTGTCATGCCCGTGTTGCCAGACAAGCGGAACCACGGCCCCGTCGTTCTGGTCAAAGGCATGGTGCGAGATGACACGACCATCAGTGCACTTGACACTGGCCACGGTCGCCCATCCGTCGAAGTCAGCGACCTTATCTGGTGCTGCCATTTTGAACCTCCGAATCCGAAGTTGAGCGTGCATCAGCGTTTGCCGATGACGTGTAGGGATTAGCCAACTGGTCTGCCTTGGGATCAGTTGACTGTGGTAGACCGATGATCGATCGAATCTCATTCGGTGTCATGACCTGGTTGGTGATGAACGTCTGAGCCATCGACGCGATACTATCGAGCGAAGTCGCTGCGAAAGGATCGCGAACGTAGATGATCCGCTGTCCTTGCGAGCGGGCAGTCTTCGTCAAGAAGACCATCGTAGCGGACTTCGTGATTGTATCGAGGATCGGCTTCACAGTTCGGTTGTAATACGAGAGATTGGTCTCTGCGTCTGCCGTTCCGTTGAACACTGCTTCGGTGAAACCAAGCGCATTGTACAACTGTTCGGACAGGTACTTGACCTGGTCGAGCAAATTGTTCTCAACGGGACGATTCAGCTGAGTGATCTTCTCCGCTCCGTCGACGTAGGCCACGCCAATCTCCGAGTTACGAAGCTGGGCTTCGATAGCCTCGCGTCGACTCTCGGCTTGCTGCTGTCGCAACTCTCCGCGAACCGAGTATGGAAGCTGAATGATGAGATCCAACTTCTTGCCCAGCGCGCTATTGTCGATGGCGTCCAGAGCGTCGAGCTTTCGCGCGAGTCTGTGAGCCAACGAGTTGTTACTAGATGTGACATCGTACAGCGGTGAATACACGATAGCCGCCGAGTTCTTCGAAACGTTGATAGTTTCTCGGTGTCCAGTTCTGTCGTTGTAAATGTCCACATCAACCGAAGTGGTGTACCAGTTTACGATGCGACCTACACGAAGAGAAAGGATGTCGAAAGACCCTTCTTCGTTCAGAGCGACGTCAGTATCTACTGGAACTAGTGCAGCGGAGCCCGTCTCAAGCATCGTAAACACCAGCTCGTAGATGAGAGCATTCGACGTCTGATCGATGTTGGCCATCAGAGATAGACACTCATTGAGGTTGGTGTTCTTCTCTGAGTCATACCTACCATTTTGATCTACCTTGACATGACGAATTGGCGTGTTCGCGACATCGAGGGCGATCTTATTATACAGCGTCTGGATCAGGTTTGTGTTGCCGATCGAACGGTAACTTGGCCGGTATTCGCTGTATACTCGATCCGAGTATCGGCCTTGCTTGTCATGCGCGAAGAGATTCCACGCCCTCGCAAGACGCGACATAATACCCATGTACCCTCCTTTCCTTATGAGAAGTCGTCTAACTGATTCTTGTACGCCACCCAAGCGTCCATTAGAGCCGCAACCGAGTCGATCTTAAGATCCATTCGTTTCTTCAAGATCTTCCGGTTACCATTGGTGTCTTCAAGGGTGATGGTGTTGCCCATTGCCCATGAGAACAGCTCTTGATCGAAGATAAGTCTACGATCTTCAGCCAAGCTCTTGAGCTCACCTAGAGGGACTGATTCTGTGCGAGCGCCCTGGATGACTTTGTGGATCCCGTAGGGTCCGTTATCAGTCGCCCAGCGTTCCACGAATTCTCGAGCGTTGTATGGGTCGTACCCGAATGCTCGAACGTCGTACTCAGACCTGAGAATGTACTCGTCGAGGTCTGTATAGACTTCAATCATGTCGAGAATAGTCCCATCCATCACTTGGAGGGAACCTTCTCGGATGAAGGATTCATATTTCGCTCGTCCCGCTGCCGGCAATTTATCGAAGGTTCGCGTCGTGATGTAGGCGCGAGTCTTAACGCCGAAATCACCTGTCGATAACGGGAACAGAAAAGTAAATGCACAGAAGTCATCACCTTGCGATAGGTCAGCACCCATCGCGCAGGGCATCTGCCAGAACTCTCTTGGGTTGTGAGGAATAGTCTCTTCGTACTTGAAGAAGTATGTGTATCCCTCACACGGGATGCCGAATCGCTTAGCCAAGATGTCGTTCCTCGCGGAAGGGACATTCTCGGCTCGATTGACATCTCGTTGATATGTGTCGTAAGACACAGTCTTTCCGAGGTTCGGTTGCGCTTTGATCCACATGTTAGGATCTGCAACCTCGCCTACTTCATCCAGTCGGTAATACCAAATGGACGTATGCGGATCATAGTACTCGCCCTTAAGGATCGAAAGTAATTCCATTTTGATGGAATCTCCGACGCCGTTACGGACAGTACCTTCGGACGAGACCGCGACGATGACCCAGTCGTTGAGTTTCGATGCGCCCTGTTCCAAAGCAGAGATGACGTTCTGCCTAACATCGCCAGACAGCCACTCATCGATCGTGTTCACCTTAGACCGAAGACCCTGTAGCTTGTCTACGTTCATCGGTCGAACTTCGAGAAGGGAGTTAGTTGAGAAGTTTTCAATGCCCTTCTTGGTCGGCGTTAGCAACGACCGATTTGCTTTAGCACCGACTGTCGCGTGGACAGTGCCGGCAGACAGGAACTTGAATAGCGGTCCTCGACTGCGTGTGATGGCGGTCTTGAACGGCGACAAGGTTTCCTCAGCCTGTGGCATTGTCGGTGCTGTAGCGATTTGATGTGTGGTTGTCGGGTCGATGACGAGAAAGTACGCATGGATGAACGCCATGTACATTGACTTGGCCGCGCCTCGAGCGACGATCAAATACTGCTTGTTCACCAGGCGTCGCTTAACGTCAACCTGTACATATCGTCCGTTGTGTCCGGTTTCGTCAGGGATGAACTTTGTCACTTTCTCGAAGTAGAACCACGAGAGAAGCGACTCGGCCCATAGCTTAAACGAATCGAGCAGCTTGAGATCGGAACCGTCGACGAGAGTCATCTCATTCTCGCAGAACGCGATGAAACCGTCGATAGCTCCGTCGTCGTAGTAGTACCTTGGATTCGCGATTAGGTCGTCGATCCGGTTCATCTCCATCTCAATGGTATGAGATACTGGGATTTCGCCGGCCAAAACCTTATCGCGAAACTGGCCATAGTACTTTGGCGTGGCAGTGTTTGAAAGTGCCATACCTACTTGTTCTTCTTCTTTGCGTTCTTGAGAATCGCGTCGAGATTGAAGGAGTCCCTGGCCATCTTAGCCACGCCCTCATACTCGGTGCCCTTAAGCTTTGAGTCGAGCGCAGCAGTCAGCATCGAAGTAGCCGTACGAGCAGCATACCGAGTCAGGTTGTCGCGAGCCTCGTCAACGAAAGTGTCTGCCATCTTAGACAGAGCACTCCTATTTTGACTCTCATACTCTGCGAGCTTCGCCTTGAGTTCGAGATTCTGCTTCTCAAGGTTGAGACGCTTGTTCTGCTCGATCAGATCGGTGGAAGAGAGGTTGCGTGGCTTCTCCTTACGCATAGCGTCGGTGATGCCGCCCTTAGGGACCTTCTTCTTTTCAAGTTCCTTCTGGCGCTTCTCCTCTTCCTTCTGCCTCTTCTTCTCGTCAGCAGCTCGCTTCTTCTCAGCACGCTCAGCTTCCTTCTGCTTCTTCCTGCGATCAGATTCGGCCTTGCGAGCTTCCTTGAGCTTCTGGTTCTCGAGCTTCTTTCGAGCGTTCTCAGCCGCCTTCTTGGCTCGTTCTGCCTTGTTGGCAGCGTGCTTCTGAGAAGCGACCTTGGCTGCCTTCTTGGCTCCAGAAGCAGCCTTCTTAGCCGCGGATAGAGCAGCCTTAGCGGCCTTCTTCGCAGCAGACTCCTGCTTCTTGCGTTCCTTCTCGGCGGCCTTCTCTGCCTTGGCACGGTCCTTCTTGAAGACCTCAGCATTGATGGATTCGCCGATCTTACGCTTCTCCTCGACGGAGCGGAGACCACCTCCTGAAGACGATTCAGTCTTCTTTCGGACTCCCCACTTCATACCGAGGACACCGTAGTGTGCGAGTTCGTCTTCGGTCATGATATTGTAAGCCTCCATTCTGCTTCTTGCTTCAGAGACTCTACCGCCTTGATAGCGAACGACGTTTGAGGAGGATCAAAAGTCAGTCTCACCGAATAGTTGACATATTGTCGCAGGATACGCCCAAGCGGTGTGGCCGGATAAGCGTCGGCATGCGATTGTACAGTTCCTACCTCGCGATTGAGCTGAGTCGCAGTGGCCAAGGCATTGTCGATAGCATCTTCTATCTCACGATCGAATCCCGTATCGTCTTCAGACAACCCTAGGTAGGCCTTGGTATCTTCCATAATTGTCATGTGGACTCCCTACCATAATTTCGTGTCCCCTGGCATTCGGGGATTGAAGTCGTCTAGGGCTAACGCTGGCGTTCCGTAATGGATTGCATTATGAGTATCTCGACTCACGCATATGAGATTATTCAGATCCCACATGCACGGGTCGAAATCCTCACACTGGCGAGGCGTCAGAGGGTTGATATGATGTACAACAATGCCGTCGTAGATCTCATACCCTTCGATGCCGAGGTCGCAACCGAGGTCTCGTGCAATGGCCTTGGTCCTAGCTTCTCGCCAAATATCGCTTTGGTAGAAACTCTGGTTCATCCAGCGATGACCACCGAACGTCTCTCCGAAAAATGCGCCGTCGAGTGACAAATACTCAAGACGCTCCTCGAAGGTGCGCAAATGCGATAGTTCATCATAAGTGAGCATCGTCGTCTCCAGAATATACCTTGAAAGCGGCCAGAGCCTCTTGCACTAGCTCCTCGGTCCTCGCAGCCGATTCAAGTGCAGACACCTTCGCGTTAGCGAGTGTCGTTTCGGCGTTGAGTCGTGCTTGTTCCAACCTTTCGCGACTGGAGCCAAGCTTCAGGAAATGAAGGATCATCGAATTGCTCGCAGTTCCGTCCAGAATCTGCTGGGTTGCATAATCCATTGCAGCAGCAATGGCCATTCGCTCAGCTTCTTCTGGGGTTCGTGGAGTTTTCTGAACCTTCTTCTTCATCGCGCTTCCTTTCTTATACTTCGATCTGAGTTTTCGCCTGCCCCAGCCCATGCCCGGAAAGGAGCAAGAAAACAGGCATGGAGAACTAAGTGGCCGGGGCAAGCCAAAACCCAAATCGAAACATACCTCCGCACTTTTTCCGAGGTGGGGCGCGATTCAGGCGGGGGGCCATCTGGGATTGACAGCCCCCCGGGGGTCAATGGAGGGAGAACCGTGGTATTCCCTCTCATCGATTGAACTTCATTCGATCACGAAAGTTCTCTTTCCTGTTGTATCATGATCAAGAATCCATTGAATAGACTCTTGAATGTCGTCAGCAATCAGTGCATCACTTAGTTCATCACTGGTTTTGCTGACACGGTCGAGGAGGCCGCACGAATTGTAACCTTTCTGAAGGTCGAACGCAAGCCATTCACTGAACTCAGTCTTTGGACTGTAAGGATTGTCGACTGTTGTCAAGTACATTGTAGCCATGATCTATTCAGTCTCCCTTCACAGCTTCAAGAACAGAGGACGTTGAGATTCCAAGCATGTCTGCAATCTCAGAGGTGGTGGCTCCGTTACGAGCCATGGCCTTGGCACGAGCGACAACGCCATCAGACAGAACTGGTTTGTCCTTCGGCATAGACAGCTCATGCAATCTTTCAGGGTCGGCATAACGTGCGATCGCTTCCATCATTGCGTTGGATACACCACCATTCATGATGGCTTTCCATTCGTTGTCAGTGATGTCGAACTGGACCTCCTTGCGGGATGCACCAGTCCTGATGCGGGCAGCCTTGAGTGCCTGACTCTCGAGTCGAATGCGCTCGTCCTTGGTGAGGCCGGGATTCTCCTCGACCTTCGCCTTCACAACACCCCCAGCAATGAGTTGCGCCTGGCGCTCTCGGGGGGCATTCGTGAGGGCGGTACGCACCTTGTCTTTGAGGGTGGCTACCTCAGCAGAGTACTCCTTGGCAGCAGCCGGGTCTCTTTTCAGGGTGGGGGTATTTACAATCTCCCGACGGGCGGCATTTGCAAGACCCTTCATGTCGTTGGCATAGCGGGCGTATAGTTCCTCCATGGGGGTGCCTGACGAAAGCTTGCGGGCGTCGTCAACCAACTCCATGCGGGTGGCCTTCGATGTACGCAGGCGGGTCTCAATAACCGGAGCCTTGGTTTTGAACTCCTTGGTTACGGTATATGATTCACCTGTGTTCTCGTATACCTTGCGGCCGGTCACTGGATCAATCGGCCCGCCCTTTGCAGCAGACCGGGGCTTCCTCTTTGGAATATCCACCTCGGATGCGGCGCGTGAAATAAGAGTACTCACGCCACCCTCAGGCTGATACTTCTTCTTGAGCTCGGCGATACCGTTGTCGATAGCGGAGGTGCGGTAGTCAAGCTTGTGCTTGGCCGCGTCAATAACCACCATCGAGTGGCGGACTGCCCGGGCAAGCTCAGCTTCGGTGGCGCCCTTCACGGTCATATCTGTGATAAGGTTGGACACCATGCCCATCTGCTTTTGCTTGCCGGTCTCAGAGAGAACCTTCATCCCCGGATATCCAGGATATGCGGCAGAAGGATCGAAGCCCTCAAGTCCCTTGAGAGGGGACGTCGAACGAATACGACTCTTCGCCGTGACCGGAATAACCATGGCCGTATCGCCGTCAAAATCGGCGCCTGAGAGCCGTTGAGCGACTTTGGGGTGGATACCTACAGCGTCCGCCGCAAGCTCTCCAATCGTCTTCCTGGCGTCCTTATGACCGTTATTTACGGTGAGGATGGGGATCTCGAATGTACCGCCATGAGGATATCGGACCAGGGCCACCTTCGAGCCGTTCTTGAAGTTCGGAGCATATATCTCCGTTGGCTTCAGATTTGTCACGGGGAGCAGAACCTGATATGCCTGGCCGGGAACCGCAGCTGCACGAAGACGGATCGAATCAGAATCGCAGCCGTCTGCGAAGTCTTGTAACGCCTTCTTGCGGAGCACTGGGTTGGTCAGAGCCATAATATCCCGGAACTTCTGCTGGGCCTCGTTGGTTGAAATATCCAGCTGCTGGCGCGCAAACGAAATATCCTGCTTTGAGAGGAACTGGGCGGACAGAGTCTTTGACCAGTCTCCCCAAGAACCTTCCTCGTTGACGAGGTTGACAGGGGACAGCTTCTTCTTGCCGTCCTTGTCAATATATTCCATCTGCCGGCGGATGGTCGCCCCAAACGGGTTGTCCGGGTCGTCCTTCATTTTCTTGAGGACGGTTTCGCCATCACCAATCATGGGGACCTTCTTGGATTTATTCGTGTTGAACCGAATATCCTTGCCCGCGGGAAGGTCGTCCGCGTAAATGGCCATGCCCTTGAGATAGTGCGTGCCGTCGACGGAAATACGGACCTGGGCGTAGTTAGACTTGCCGAGGTTCAAATCCTTGAGGCCTCGGCGGATCTCGATAACGCCATCCATATTTGTGCCGCCCTGTTCAGCATATCGCACCATGACTCGCTTGGAGTCAAGAGGGGCCGGGGGCTTGAGCGAGAGCTTATTTCCTTCAGGGTCCGTTCGAACGCCGACCACGTGGATCTTGTCGAGGTTCTTAACGATCTCTGACTTCGGAATATCGGGCTTACCGAGAACTCGGGTAGATGTGTAGTTATCCGTTCCGAGCTGTCGAATCTTGATATCGTGGACCTGATATCCCTGGGCCTCAAGAGTAGAGGACGCGAGCTTCATTGTGGTCGCCGTGGTCCCAAGCGTGACCTCAGTGCCCGAGCCAATATCAATAAAGCCGTGCTTGTCGGTCTCTCTCTTGAGAATATCCGCGACGCCCTCGATCTTGCTGGCGGTCTTGCCGGCGGTGTCCTTGAGGTAGTTGCGGACTGTGGACGCAGAAACGCCAAGACGCTCGGCAATGGCGTTCTGGGACATGCCTTTGGCGTCGAGCTTACGCACCATGGCGATCTCGACCGCCTGCCTCTCGCGCTTAGCAATAGACTTGGTGGCCCGAAGTTCAACGGTGGTCATGCCAAGTCCCCTAGCAATCTCGGTCTCGCTCATGCCCTTGGCTTCGAAGCCCCTAACAAGACCCTGGAAATCGCGAGAACGCTGATACGGGTCTTTACCGGAGCCCCACGGGTACCGTCCGGACTTTCGGAGGATACCGTAGTGAGAAAGTGTACCGTCCTCTTGTTCGGGGACGGGGGAGTTCATGTTCAGCATTGGTCCTCCGTATTCAGAATATCCGAGAAGTGAACGATTCGAGTCATGACGTCCAGAATATCATCTGGATCTGGAATATGCGAACGGACCTCTTCATTTTGGTAGATCCGGAGTTGCATGTTGATTGTCGGCCTGAAATTATATTCGAGGCAGAACAGGGCCGCATAGACTTCGAGTTGTTCGAACTTCGTAGCGCCACGCCCTGTTTTGAGGTCGTGGATACGAAGGAGCTCCGAATCCTCGTCGAAGGATATGGCGTCCGCAGTCCCGAAAGCGTAGTCGCTGTAGTACAGCACTTGTTCGGGAGTCATAGAATATCGGATGGCGTCGTTGACGAACATACCGACAGTCCCCGATTCGTTACCGAAGGGGAGGCCCAGGCGAATATGCTCTGCCGCGATCTCATGGAGAGCTGTGCCTAGTGCGGCAGCCTGGGCGTTACGAAATGTCTCGATGACCTTCTTGTCATCATACCGGAGCCAAGCACTCTTGCTGGCCCCGAGGAATGCATGCTTACCCTCGAATCGGGGATGATCAACGAACTGCATCGCCAGACCTCAAATATGAGACAATCTCGTCGAGGATCTCTTCTTCGTTCTCAGGATATACAAATCGTGCGAAGCCCATGTCGTTGAGCTTCTCCACGTAGTACTTCTGATTCGGTCGGACGGGAGCGGTTTTGGAAGCCTTGACTTCCAGCATAGCCCATAGGTCTCCATTCAAGACGAGAAGATCGGGAACTCCTTGAAGGTAGTTGGGATCGTTCTTCAGAATGAGACAGCCTGGTAGACACTGACTGATTCTTTTGATGAGACCTTGCTGGTACTTGTTCTCGCGCACACTCATGTTGGCTCCTTTCGAGAGTACGGTAAACGGGATATGGAGAGTAGGACTTAAGTCCTATATGGCATACCGCCCAGAATCAGTCACCCCATGGACCGGGGGACCCAAAATAGGGGGTCGGCTTCTTTCTCTCCATTATGCCGAACGTGTTTAGCCGGTGGTGTCACCCCATTAAAATATGGAGATCGCAACATCAACTCTCTCGTGTGTACGGACATGGGCGTCGCTAGTACTCGGATGAGGAGTGCGGCAACTTTTCGAGAATAGTATTTGAAAAGGGGATGTCCAAAATGGCGGACTTTTTTTCGACTTGCTATTTATATATATATA
>ERZ773031.142-NODE-142-length-38633-cov-64.024755_pt1 | contig 38633 bp, 52 predicted proteins | sample MGYA00511666_ERZ773031 | MGnify/ENA primary metagenome ERZ773031 (study PRJEB29015, sample SAMEA2738135) | human oral metagenome | biome: human oral; feature: human-associated habitat; material: saliva | place: China | collected 2250 ...
TAGTACTAAGGTAAAGATTTGGTAAACATTAGCTATGAAACTTGATTTGTCGTTTTTATTCGCGATATTATAAATATATATAATAAATGTTATATTATATATAAAAAAGTGACAAATTGACAAGTACATACACTTTTCGTTGCCATTCCAACGAAAAAGTGGTTGTCACTTCCGTTTCAAAAACGACAAATTTGTCAAAACTGTCAAGAGATTTCGCGTCATAAACACATACCCACTCAGACCTACATACCCACTTGATGTCATTTTTGACAAAAATGAACATACCCACTTACCATATACCCACTTAAAATAAGGCAAAAAAATGATAATCCAAGTCTCTTTTGACGAGCGGGGGACCCCATTTAAGAGATCCCCCACCCATCAAACGAAGGTTCTATTAGAACCAATAGGTGTCAACCGTGTATCGATCACACTCAGAATAAGGAGCATCGCATCCAAAATATGTGGCGGCGACCAACCAAGCTTCATTCTGAGACTCGACTTGAACCTTGCGCTCAACCACCTGTCGACCCCCGATGAATCCTCGAATGACACACATCGTAGGAATATCGTTGTCCATCATCAGTGCCTTCCTGCTCCAACGCCGACACGCATGGCCGCGCTACGAACCCGAGACACACCGTGACGCTCCTTCCAGCCCGCCTGATTAACGGCACCCTTGAAAGTCGTATCCCAAGGAGAGTAGGTCCTCAGGACGTCAGCCACATCAGCCCTCCAAGGATCCTTCTTCTTAGGAGCCCGTCCACCAAGCACGGTACGAGTATCCTCCCCATCGAAGAATTCAACCCTATACCGATCGCACGCAATGCTCGCCACACAGTTCTTGAGGTACCACTCCGCGTGGACAACCCCACGTTCCTTGTTGTCGCAGAAGAACGTCTTCCTCCACAACTCTCGTCCGAATAAATATCCGACGATCGAGAATCGGTATATCATACGCTCAGGGTGTCCAATAACAGCAGTCGAGTAATCAGCATTCATTTCAGTCTTCTTCCTTCTCAAGAGTCTCGGTGGTCTCTCCACCACCTGTGTACCAAACTCGAACAGTGGCATCGTCGATTTCGACACCCTCTCCGAGTTCATCGAAAAGCTCATCGATCACATTGTGGCCAAAATCGCGAGCTTCACTCAACTTGCCAAAACCTTCACAAGATTCGACAAATCCTTCGCCTACAATTTCGTATTCAAATTGCACAACGAACATTTCAATTCTCCTTTCCAATCTGTTCGAAGTCCAGTCCGAAATGTTCAAACGCTCGAACCTTAATAATCTTGATAATCATGTTCGTGCCCGTTCTACTAGTAATCTGTTCGAGATGAGTTTCAGCCTCAGCCCGAGTGTTGAAGAACCACATGAAGTCCTTACGACCTCCCGTGATACAATCACAAGAAATCACTTGCAACATCCACTCACGATGGTGGTCAATTCCACAGACAACGGTATCAATCATCTTTCTTCCTGTTCTTGGGATTCTTCGGACAACCCTTTGTATGAGGCCTGGGATACCTATGACCATCCAACGTACTCCAGTATTCCACCTCGTCACTCGGGTGCATCTTAATCCACGCCGCCGACTTGCACATACAAGGCTCGGGTGGTCTCAGATTCGTATTGCAGATCTCCTTTAGAAGAGCAGTATGAGTATGAGCATACGCCATCAACCCGAATCTCTCGAATAGTTCAGGAATGATAATGTACGACACGTAACTCTCATACGGAGGGTTCACGCCATCGTCCACAAGTACTGTCAGTTTAGCCCGCGTTCCAGCCTTAGTCTCTTCGAGAGAAAATGTCGGATTAATGAGCTTCTCGAATGACTTCCCGAACAACATCGATATTACACTCCCTTTCGTAGTAGTTCAGGATCATATCAATCTTGTGACAACAGAGGACATCACCCTCCATGAGGTCACGAATATAGCGCGTGTATTTCATCAAACGCGTAGTAGCCGGCCAACGTCCGTTTCTGACCAACCTACTCGAAAGCATCTGAGCCTCTCCTTTATTCCTATGAATGCTCAGAACAACAAGCGGTTTGAGTTCATCCGGTAACTTGATAACCGTAAGTAAACACCACACATCTTTGGACCAAGCCATTATTCAGCCCATCATGTACCTGACTGCGATATCAATACCATCCAGTAGCAACAGCTTCAAAATATCCATCTCATCCTTCGCGTACGAATACTGGAAGATCTGAATATTGACTGGGATGTCAATCTTCTCTCGCAGACTTGCCGCGGCCTCGTTTGCCTCATCTCGAGTCTTGTAGAATGCGACGGTGGTCTTAGGAGTATCTCCAATGCTCCCAATACGACAGATAACACACCACTCGTTGTCGGCGGGATCGAACATTACCAGATTCTGTGCCATGATGGCGCTCCTTTACAGATTGTGAGCGAATACGCGCTCGTTGAACGTGGCCTTCTCAGCCACAGCTTTCGAGATAGCGGAATCGATTCCAGACTCCGACTTGAAGTAGTAGTACCACAAGTCAGTGTAGGGTGTGTTGATGCGGTCGATACGACCTTCCGCCTGCTCCAACACCTTGTATGAGTAGTTGAGGCTGTGGAACACGACCGTATCGGTCTCGATACAGTTCCATCCCTCAGCCCCCGCCGTGTATTGAACCAAATATACCCAAGAGTCCCCCTCAGGTATTGGTTCGTGTGCGTGACCGTTCCACTCAGCTACTACGAATTTGTCCTTGAGTTTCAGTAACTCGTCTCGTTCATAGTTGAAGTTGTAGAAGACGATCACTCTGTGTCGCTTCGCAACAATATTGCGCAACTGATCTAATCTGTTGCCAGAAGAGTTCACACTACGTCGGAGAGCATAACACACTCCCGCAGCATTTCGAATAGGTTCCTTTGTCCAAGGATCCATCCGCTTCTTAACGATTAGATCGTATTCGTCTCGATCGAAGGGTACATAAATATCCTTGCGATTGCGTCTCGTATGTCTCTCGGCAGGCATTGGCACGATGATGCGCCGTCTGCGAGATTCGAGAACACCAGTATTGATAAATCTCTTCACCTTAGGATACTTCGCAAACCGATCCCAGACGATGTGCTGCTCCGAGAATGCAGTCCTGTTTTTGTAGAACCCATTCGCGATGAACAGGGGCACGTAGTCAAGCCAGGTATCCCCCGGTGTTGCGCTCAATAAAATCCACAGGTTGTGCTTCGATATCTTGAGAAAACTCTTAACCCAAGCACCAGATCCAACAACACGCTGCTCATCAAATATGAACACATGATCGTGGTAATCCGCAAACTTCGAGACATTGTTCCAACTCTCGATCTTCACCTCATCGCAATTGGCACCAAGCGCAGCGAACTCACCCTCCCATTCAAGTGAGTCTCGCTTACGCGCAGTGGTGATCACAACGATCTTCTTTGCGTCCGCCTTCGAAAGGGCCCATGAGGCCCCCACACGTGACTTACCCGAGCCGACACCGCCGACTAGGACTTTACCACTATGCAGGAGCCTCAGGGCCTCTTCCTGATGCGAATATAGTTTATTCGTCATCGTCATCGAATAGGAGACACGACAACCGCTCGCGAATCTCTTCAGGGATCGCGTGGTAGAATTCGACGTTCTCGCGAACCCATCCACCACCCGCAACCGAGCAGCGAGCAATCCATTCCCATGAGAACGGACTCATCGCGCTGATGGTAGTGTGGCCAAAAAGTGAAGTACATTCCATCCAGTCGACATACCAGTAGCCGTCCTTCAGATACGAATGTACCCCATCGATGGTCGCGTCATATCCCGTCAACACCAGAGGCGAGAAGTCGACTGGCGGGTTATCTCGCGGCGGAGTATCAAACGTCTCCTTGGTCTCACTGAGGTCAGGACCCATCATCGTCTTGAATGCCATGTTGAATATCTCCTATCTTGTATCACATCTGAACCTGAGGCAAGAACCCTCGAAGTAGGGCCGCCTCGATGAGTTCTCGGTCTTCTTCGCTGAAATTCTGGTTGACATATGCGGTTTTCACTGTATCGCCATCCAGCTTAACGCGAGCGACCCAAGAGTCACCGTTCGTGATCGGGTCGAATCCCTCAATACCCAAAGACTTGATTTCGAGGAAGACTTCGGACGAATTCGACTTGACTCCAATTTGAGATGTAGCGGAGCGACCGTTAAGAAGCTCCACAGACAGGCGAGGCTGAGCCTCATCTCCAACGATCCGACCGTTCTGGAAGTTGATACGGATCGTGTACTGCTCGTCGTCCTTGATATCGTTACCAACCGCCTTCTTGGCGAGCGCAAGGACGCCACGGTTAATAACCGACTCCGTGTCAGGATATCGGTTGAACTGAGCCCCAGGAGTCTTGAGCTGAGCTTTAGTGTTTGCGGGAATCTGTGTCATCAGAGTCGCTCCGTTCCAGGGTCTTTCCTAAGCGCTTCCTTGATAGAAATCCGGGAAGCAGTCTTGATCTTCGGGTTGAATTCGGCGTTGTTGGCCCACCACGAGCCATACTTAGCGCCCTTGCCGAATCCGGGTTCTTCCTCATTGCCGTGAGTTGTGGCGCGCATGATCCAGTCGTCGCCGGCGTCGATCACAGTTTCCTTGGTGTGGTCATTGGCTTGGCGACCATTCACAACGAACGTGATCTTTCGGACATACCAGACGTACTCGGTAGTAATCGGGTCGGAACTACCGTTGACAGTCTTGTCGACCTGTTCACCCATGACTGTACCCTTGATCTGAATCGAGAAGCCAGAGTAGTCGCCGTTGACCGGGATGAAGCCGTTCTTGATGTTAACAACCGCGGTGAAGTTGTCGCCATTAAGATTGGGATCATCCGTACGTTCAAGTACTGTAGAAAGGTAACGTGCAATGTCAGTCGCGTCACCCGTCTTGACAGTCTTCGTGATGCTGATATTATCACGAGTCCATGTACGGTCGTTTGGAACTATGGTTTCGAACCAGTTACTCATAGAACCAGTTCTCCTTCCTCTTGTAGCTGCGCCCAGATGATATCATCTCGACGCCGCTGTGTTTTTCGGACATCCGATCGAGTACCCAGGAATAGGTTGTCGAGCGAATTGTTCTCGAGGTCTCCGTCTGCGTGACAGACGCATAGACCCCTGTCGGGCCACCTCTTGTAGAAGGCAGCCCAGATCACCGATGCGACCGAGCGTTCGCGAGCCTCACCGGGAGTCGTGTACAGTCGCACATATCGCGACGTGCTGTTTCGACGCTTGAATGGTTTCAGGACTACGCCAGTATCCTTACGCTTGATCATTCCGAGACGGTTTGCTTCGTAGTGCTCGAATCCTGGAACAGTAGACCAGTTTTCGGAATCTTCAATGTACATGAGTCACTCCTTTTGTCTAAGACGGGGGCAGACCTTTCACAGCCCACCCCCGTCTTAAAATATGATCAGTCGAGATCCGCGTACTTCGCCGCGAAGGAAGCCGACTCGTCGTCCATCACGACATACAGCTCCTTCACATACGCAGAGATACCCTTCTGACCACGGATGTCATACACCGACGGGTGGATGACTACATCGGCAGTCTTGATCGTGATGTTGTCCAGGGTCCCAACAGTGTCCTCATTGAGGAGCTGCTTGCGACCACCGGTAACCAGCCAGATGGACGGCGCATGGAACTTGTACGAGACCTTGACGCCGAGGTAAGGACGCTCGGGGTCGAATTCGCCGTCCTGGTTCTTGCGATACTTGACGTTCCAGCCATCTCGCTCGAGATCCTCGACGAGGTTCAGAGGGATTGCGACCGAGAACTCGCGCTTGCCACCGTCCTGGTTAAAACGCGTCGGAGACCCGGCAAAGTTCGTGAAGAGCAGACGAGCGTCTTCAATAACCAGATCGGAGGGGGTGTTGTTGAATGCCATGATGATTTCCTTTCTCAGCGGCACAGTGTTTCAAGATCGACGAATTGTTCGATCGCTTGTTTTGCCTCATCGGCGAGCATCTCAGCGTAAGACGTATCCACGTCCTGCTCCTGATGCATGAATCGGACCATCTCTGCTTCTTTCCAGCGATAACCCTTTGTACCAACGACGGCGTCTTTGATCTCGCCTTCGCTGTTCATCCGAAGGAGCTCGGCACCGCCTCGTTCAGGCTTGATCGGCACGAATGCGCCTACCTTACCGACGAAGTGCTGGGCCCCATCCGGGAACTTCAGATACATTGCTGTCTTGACCTGTTTGGTCTGCACGTAGTCCTCGAATTCAATTGGCTCCTTCGTGAAAAGCTTCTTGAATACATAGGGTTCCTGGAATTGCTTACCAGTAGCAGTCCATTCGCCTTCGTGAGGAAATGCATACTTCGCAATATACACGGCCTTGTTGACTAGACACATCTTGGCGTAGGTGGCTTCGTGTTCGAAGTCGTACCCGTACCTCTTCCCGAAGTCCATCACCTTCTGAATATCATCAGGCGTGGCTCCAGGAATCTTGATAGAGTCCGTCTTGATGTGGGCGACCGTAAGACCCAGCTCATCTTGCACGTAGTGCTTTAGGTCGATCATGAACAGTGCCCCTCGCTTCGCGACAATGTTGTCCTCGTTCCGAGGATCCCATGCCGGGTTGTCGAACTTAGCGCTCGTCAGCCCATACATGGAGTTGATCGGAATCTTGAGGGCCTTGCCGAGTTCGTCAAGATCGTAGTTCTTCGCGATCTCAACAAGACGCCCGTCGAAGAGCTTACTCAATGTGTCCATGTCCTTATGCTTGATCGCCACGCGAGCCTGCTTGAGTTCGCTGTAACGCTGAGTATATGGGCCGAACAGGTTGAGCTGCTCGATCGACGTCGGGTGCATTGACGCGACATCGAGGAGAGCGACGTTCTCGTAATATCCGGGTTCCGAATATACGTAGCCGCCCTCCCCCGGATCTTCTCCACGATAGGACGAACCCTTGAACTTGTCAAAGATATACCCTGGGAACATCTCGCTGAGGTCGGTGTAAACGAACTTCGACTTGTCTGGTCGACGATCTTTACCGAACACCAGAGCACATGTATGCTGGTTTGTGGTGTCGTTGATACTCAGACCCGAGAGCTCCGCAAGGATCTTGCGAGCGCCCCAGTCACTTGCGAGATGGTCGAACACCAGCTCAGTGGCTTTGACATCGTTCTTGCAGTATTCTACGACGTCATCCCACTGGCCCTCAGGAACTGGCTGGTCCCAAGGGAGGTTGTTCTCCTGGTGCTTGATCCCGAGCTCGATCTCCCATTTCTTGAGAGACTGCTTCTTCGTCGAGAAGTCGTAAATATCCGTGTAGGAGAGGTTGTACGCCTCACGGAATGTCGCGTTCTTCTCGTTGTTGATGATACGCTGAGAGATCTCGAAGAGCTCTTCGTTCGAATATCCGAGCGACGCTGCATACATGATGTGGTTGTCGTACTTTCGGTTGTTGAATCCAATCAACCGAAGATCGAACAACGACTTCACTGCCTTGGCGGAGGGATTCGTCCAGAAATGGACAACCTCCTCGCCGGGGAATTTATAGCAGATGACAAACAGATTCGGGAAGACCTCAACATCGTAAAATGCGATGCGTCCGTTCCCCTCCTCGGCGACCTCTGCCTTGTCTTCGGACATGAAGTGCATCTGCTGGACCATCTTGAGACAACGATCCTTCTGATTTGTCGAAGACATCGCAAAAGAGGTCACCGCATTACGAGCGTCTGTGACGTCGTACGTGATCCCAGACTCATAGGCCTCATCGAGAATACTCTTGATGAAGTCGACATTAGGGGCAGTGTTTGCGTGCACTTCCTTACGAAGCGCCTTAGCAATGAGTGACCTGAGGTGGTTCTCATCTTGGACGTGCTTCTTGTTGATCATCTTTGGGGCCTTTGCGGGGAGGTCTCCCGGATAATCCTCGATACCTCTGTTGTTGTGAAGGGACAGTCGTCTCCGAAGAGACGCTTTCCCCCGGAATCGTTTGATTTCAATTCCAGGCGAATATTCAGCAAGGGTATCTTTATCGACAGGATATCGATAGATGAGGTGGATGCCGCCGCCGCTTTTCGACGTTTCTGCATACGTCGGAGGCCAAGCAGAAGCAGCGCGAAGATTAGCATTGAGGTCTTTTTCACCATTGTCTCCTTTCAGGTCAAAGTCAATGCAGATGTATTCCTCAGGCATGAGTACGTAGTGTTCCTCGACGGGAACAATATCGCGTAGGGTTGTTCCGACATATTGCCAAGCCCGTCGAGGCGCTCCATCATTCGACGAATATTGGGCTTTGCAACCACCGAAATATTCGTCAAATATGGATACACTATCGGTATTTAATTCAAGCCAGTTCTCGGTTTTGACTGGAGATGACTCCTTGAGTTTGCTTTCGAATCGATCATTTCGAAAACCTATGTACAGGCTCCTATACGGTATACCATCGATCATGATTCGATCGTGGAACTCTCTAAAATATCGACGAAACTCAGTCTTGAATCTGTATCGAGGCATTTGGAACTGTATACCAGTTTCTTCGACATAATCCCTATAATCAGAATATGCCTTAGCGAGAGTGATCTTGTCGTCCTCACCCCAGCCATCGTATACCTCGGTAACGAAGTTATACACCGGGTTAGTTTCCGAGATCATTGTCCGCGACCTATAATTTCGGTAATAGTTCGGGCCTAGACTACGATACACGTCAATGCAGTGCTTGGCAATAACTCCAAGTTCCTGATATACCCCGTCCATGACACTAGTATACTCATCTATCGATAGACGTCTTCCCGATGGTGTAACATCAAGTAGACGTCTAGGGATGCCTGAGTTCGCATCTGTGATCTTGACCGGGTTGTTCGATGCCATAATCAACATTGTCGAGATGCGCATAGAACGAGGCTTCTTGAATTTCTCGTTAACGAGTTGAATCTCATTCGAGATTATCGAGTTTAGACGTGTATTTGTCTCGATTCGACTCAAGTCGCCGTCATGTTCAATAGCCACCAACGGATCGTCGGCGAATGCACTGAGCGCAAATGCGTTATTCCGTTGAGCGAGTGATTCCGAATCAAATGGGACACAGAACTCTCCAAATAGTTTCTGCATCACATTAAGGATGGTGGATTTACCAGAACCAGGATCTCCGTAGAAGACAAGAAACTTGTCGATCTTTCGACTGTCTCCAGTAAGAATTGAACCTATAGTCCATTCGATCTTCTGACGCTCTGAGGGGTCATACAGAGTATTGACTAGTTTTAACCAACAGGTCGGCTCACCCTCTTCGAGCGAATATGGGAGGCGATACGAGACGTGATCTTCTTGACGAATCGGAGTATCTGCAAACACTGGCATTCGGTCCATTGGGTGATCTGTGTCGACCATATTCTTAGACCACTGCCGGTATTGTCTCCATACACCATCCGCATCTCGCCGACATAGTCGCGGAAATAGATTCTGAATACCAGACTTGGCTACGTAATCACGCACGTCGTTGTCAACAATATCGATGACGTCGAATTCGTGCTTAGACCAGAGACCAGCCTTCGGATTCCAAACAGCGACAAAGTCGCCGTCTCGTAGCATGATATCCCTAGATTCAAGATTTATGAACCTGGGGATAACTTCCATCATTCCTGCTTGACCCCGCATGGGGGCCGTTTCAATCGTGTAAAAGTCCACCTCCTGTGGCCTCCTTTTTAGTGATACGGATCATACAGGTTGGCCCATTGAATCATCTGGGTCGTAATAGGCATCTCGAGAACATCGATTCCCGGTATGCGGAATAATCCGCCGGTTCCGTTCCTCGAATAGGTCCTGTACATCACACGCTCGGCGATGTTCAGCGCCTCCTTATGAATTTCTGAAGGTAGGCGCCCGTCGTCAGAATATGAACGAGCGCCCATGTTCAGAAGGATAGACTTCGTGAACGATTCCCGATCCTGATACAGCATAGCTGTCAGTGTATCAGTAATGCTCACAAAGATCTCAAGGAACGAAGCCGGAGCTTGCCTCGGAGAGGGCATACCCGTTTCGTAGCAGTATTCGTCCCTCATGCGAAGAGCCTGAATGGCCTTATCTTCGTCCTCAGGAATATACCACACGAAATCGAGTTCATCCCACACCGAAGCAAGCTCCGAGTAGTTTTCGAGACACCCTCGCTTGATAAGCCAGGATGTGTAGTGCATGTCAGATCTTATCCCAGATCATTCCGTCAACATTGAAGTCGACAATGAAGTTCGAGTCAACACGAGAGTAGTCGTCAGACGGGACTCGGTAGATGTTTGCATCGAAGTCGCCGAACGAGACGTAGCCGTCGCCAACCTCAGAATTCTTGATCCATCCGACGACAGCACCCTCACGAGTGCGAGACAGGCCAAGCTGATCGAAGACCTCGTTCAGGAACAGGTGACCCTTGCGCTCGAGACGACGGTTCGCCCACAGCTGAACAGCGGCCAGAGTCTCAGACGTGTAGTCCTCGTTCTCGTCCCAGCAGTTCGAGGACTCTTCGGAGATGATGCGTGCGTAAGGAGACAGGTCGTTAACAGATGCGATGACCGCATCAACGACGTCAGCAGCATCCGACTTGTTATCGGAAGAGAGGATCTCCTCGGCGGTCTTGTCGTAGTTGGGCAGCTTCGGGCGAGTGATCTTCTCGACCGTCTCCTTACCGAGTGCGTCAACCATGGTCTTCTTGTAGCCATCGAACGCAGTCTGGAGAGCAGTGTACGCAGCGCCAACGGCCGCAAGACGCTTCTTCGAAATCGAGTTCGAGAAGTAGATCATCGTGATCGTGGCAACGCCGACAATCGCAGCAGGTGCGCAGGTGTAAGCCGTGTCAAGGATGAAGAGAATACGGTTCTTCATCTCGATCTTGTGGACGTCCTCATCAGCGATCTGGTCTGCATTACGGATGCATTCCTTGCGACGATCCCAGTCGCGACCCTCGCAATCCTCGAATCGAGTGCCGGCTCGCCATGCGAGATATCCGGTTGCGACGACGCCAGCAGAGGCGGTAACAGAGAGAATGGTGGGGGCATGCTTCGAGATGCGAGCCATGCCCGTGTGGAAAGCGGTCGTGATAGACATTTGAATGTGCTCCTTTCTGAGCAAATATGTTACTTGAGTGGTTCGGGACGGTCGGCAGAGACGAGCCAACCTTCCCTGATCTGTCGGATTTCGAACGCATCGGTTGTGGTCCAACCCCAGCGCTCATCGGTGTATCGGGGCTGAATGCCGACGGAAGACATCAGATCTGCAACCGAGACCTGACCATATTCGTCAATCTGTTCGGCAATGAATTCGACCACGTCAACGGCATCGCCGCGAGTGTCGAACACAAGGTCCTCGACGTTCGTGGGCTTAGGCTGACGCGGTTCGCGACGTTCGGACCGACGCGAGTCGTAGTAACCCCGCCCTCGATCCGAACGAGAGGAACTGGAATATGACGTGTACCCAGACGAAGAACGACGCCGGGGGTCAACTTCACCATACAGCAGCTGCTGAATACCCTGCGTCACCATGTCGGTGATAGCGTTCTTGGCGGCCGGGATGGCCACGTCAATAACAAGATGCTCAGCAATCTCTGGGAGATCCTGAGCGAAGAAAGTCCGAAGAGCTTCCTTGATGGCAGACTTCTTCTGGACCTTAGCCTTGGCGATGACCTTCTTCTCGGGGGAGGCCCCCTCCTTGGCTTTATCAGTGTTGCCAGGGAGGGAGACCTCAGTGGGCCGAGTGGGCTCGATGGGGACGATGTCCGACATCAGTTGGCCTCAGCCAACTTGCGGAGCTCTTCGAGGGAAGCATCCGGGTGCTCCTCGATCAGCTTCTTGGCCTTACCCATGATGTCATCAGGGAAGAGGCCGGCCAGGAACCCATTCGAGAACTTGGGATCGTTGCTGAGCTTGTCCAGAAGGGCGTCGAATGCAGGAGACGCAAGGAACGCCTTGGTTGCACGCTCATCCTTGAAGAATCGCGTACCGTCCTCGGACCGCTCACCGTAGGCAGCGCCCACGAACTCCTGAAGGAGCTTGTAGGCGTCCATGGGCGAAGCCTCGCCGCCATTGATCAAAGCGATCTTGGCGGAAAGCGGAGTACGCTTGAGCTCCATGTTCATGAGCTCGGCCTTGGAGAGGTGGAAGTGGAGCTTCTCTTCGGTCTCTTCGCCGAAGAAGTTGATGTACTTAACCTTGATGGACTGCATGTCAGTTGTCTTCCTTTCGCGCAGCAAATGCGCAGATCGTTCCAATTGCGATGATAAAGGGAACCAGAACCACGAGGAACGCTGCGTTGGATCCGGTCTTAGCGAGCTTGGTCTCGCTAGTCTTGGGTGCTTCGGCCTTCGTTGAGGGTCGGGTCGAAGGAATGGGCGTCTCGGAGGGAGACGGCTTGGTTGAAGGAGTGCTCGTACCAGACTGAGGTGCAGAGACCTGGGAACTGCCTGAGGAAATATAGGTGATCTTGGCATCGATGGGGTTGTCTGCTGCGAGAGCAGGGCCTGCGGATCCACAGACAACAGCTGCAGCAATGCCAATAGACGCGAGTGCGCGATTCACGATGTTCCTTCCTAATACTAAGTTTTGAGTGGTCACTTGTTCTGAATGTTGCGGTACTCCTCGATGTACTTCTCAAGCTTCGGGCCGAAGGCCTTAAGAAGGAGGAATCCGACGAAGCCGGTAGCAGCGATCTTGCCGGTACCTCCGCCGAGGATCTTGGTGATCGCGTTGATGATCATCATGAAGGTGATGAAGGCGAGAATGATGATGAGCATGATGATGGTGCCGAAGGTTTCCATTGTAGTGACTGCCTTTCAGTTCGGACAAAGCCTATAACCCGTGTTAGGGGTTATAGGATGAGGGGGTCTCAGTTCTGGGATTTCTTGTATGCCTTCTTGCGAGCACGGTTGGGATCGAGGGCGCAGCAAACGCCAAAGAAGCCAAGCATGATTCCAAAGGTGTACATGGGAGGGGTCCTTTCTTGAGGGTTAGTTCTCATTAGGACTCCCGTTTTTTGTGTTTGGCCAGTATTCTGGTGGATCGGAATACTCGATTGGCTCGTCTGTGAAAGTGACCTTATTCTCCTTGGTCACGGCTCTTCAACCGATCTTGAACCAGTTCGGCTGAGGGGCAGGGGTCAGAGCGACCTCAATCGCGGGCGAACCGGAGGGCAGGAGCACCGGACGGAACTCGGGCTTGATGGTCGTTCCGCCATCCCAGCCAAGCTCATCGCCAACGCCAGTCTCACCGATGTGAATCTGAGCGTAGAAGTCGTTCAGAGGGCAGGGGCCGAAGTTCAGCAGGTCCTCAGAGATGTTGTTGCAGTATCCACGGATCTTCTCCGCGGTCGAACGGAAGGTACGTCCGGTGATAGCGTCCTTGCACAGGACCTCCTCGTCACCGAAAATGACCATCGAGCCCTCGGGGAGCTTCTTCTCGGCGGCCTTCTTGTCGGCCGGCTTGCCGCCCTTCTTGATGACCTCGACCTGCTCGAGCACGTTCTTGCGGAGCTCGGACACGTTCATCTGAGAAATGGAGTACGCGGCGGCGAGAGCCTGGTACTTCTTGTAGGTGACGTTGTGGAGGGAGACGATTGCGAAGATCGTGACGCCCAGGCTTGCCGCAGCGGGAATGTAGGTCATCCAGTTGCGCTTGGCGAAGTCGAGCAGGTTGTCGGACACGCCGTTGTCGTCGGCGATAGCCTTGGCGTGGGCCTTACCGGAGGTGATAGCGGTCGCAACGGAGGCTGCGATACCGAGACCCGTGATCAGGATCTGAGGGTTGGACTTGATCCAGTTCATGGCAAGCTTGATGGTGTTCTTGATAGACATGATTGTGCTTCTTTCTTGAAAATATGGAGGTTGATGAATGTCAGAGGTTGGCGACGTACTCGGAGAGATCGAGGCCGAGGATGGATGTTGCAGCGATCGGGATGAAGTTCGGATCAGATCCGACCGCGAGGGAGTCAACAATAATGTAGGGCTCGTGGAGCTCGGTGTTGTCGACGATGACGATATTCTTGGCGAACGCCCGCCGGCGGTCAGTCATGATGAACCGGAACGGGACAATCGCATACTTCGCGTCGGGCTTATCGGCCTCATCCCTGGAGATGAGGAGTCGTTCACCGGATCCATCCATGAAGTAGATGTCTTCGTAGTTGTACGGCGCGACACGCCTAGGCTTGATCGCCTTGCCGCCGATATGCTTGCTAACAAGCACCCCGAGAGCAGTCGTCTCAAGGGGGTTCGGACGTATGGGCTCCGAGTGAGCAACCGAGATCGAGACGAGTGATCCTTCGGGAACGCTGAGGTCGACTTCGGAGAGGTTGAAGATCTTTCGCATGGTCATGGTTGTGCTTCCTTTCAGAATAAAGCCTATACACCGTGTATGGTGTATAGGGGTGAGAGTCAGTTGAGGTCAAGGGTGACACATGCACTGGTGACAATCAGGTACAGTGCACAAATGGGCATCACCGTGATACTGATGATGGTAAAGACGATCTCGCGAACGAGCCAGTTTCGGATGCTAATCTTGGTGAGCAAGTTAACAACGCCGAAACGGCAGAAAGCGAAACCAATCGCGTACCAAACATGTGCAGTGAGGGCGATGGCGAGTGCGGTAATGAGAATGTCGTAGAACATGATGGTTCCTTTCAAAGAGGGTTGATAGTTCTCATTATTCGCCGCGTAAAATATGCTGTCAAAGCCTATAACCCGTGTTAGGGGTTATAGGGGTTGAGAGAGTTCTCAGAGGATAGTGTCACTCGTCTTCGGAGGAGTCCGAGGACGCTCGCAGACCGGCGATGGTCATAGCGCCAAAGAAGATAGCGACGGAGCTCAAGGCAGCAACCTTGGCAACCGGGACGCTCTTTTCGGCGACCGTCTTAATGCGGTCCATAAGAGGGGTCTTCGGGGTGGTCTCTTCGAGTTCGTTCGAGTTGGACATGGTGAGATCCTTTCTGGAGTGGTTAGTTCTCATTAGTATTCGAGTGTTTTTTGCGGAGCTCTTCGACGAGCTCGACCACAGGGTTCTCCAAGTACACTAAAATGCACGTAAGTAGATACAGAATATACAACCAGAGAAACGGCGCAGCAATGAGGGATAGCGTTACAACCAAAGCGGTCATGATTACTCCTATTTTGACGTGTAAAGCCTATAACCCGTGTTAGGGGTTATAGGATTGAGGGTTCAGTTTTCTTCAAGGTCGGGGATGCTCATGGTGAGCTTCAGGTCCTTGTTGATGAGCTCCACGCAGAGCTTGCGGAGCATCTGGTTCTTACCGTAGCAGGCGTAGTTGAACGTCTTGCTGTAGAATACAGTGCGTTCAATCCTGCCGAGGTTGTAGAATACAGGTGCTGCAATCGCGAGGGTAGCGGCGGCAACGAAGGAGTAAGCGTACTTCGACATGAGAGTAGTCCTTTCAAAGAGGGTTGATAGTTCTCATTATTCGCCGCGTAAAATATGCTGTCAAAGCCTATAACCCGTGTTAGGGGTTATAGGGGTTGAGGGGTTTCAGTCATTGAGGTCGTGATCGATGTCACGCATGAGGGTGTCCAGCACCTCAGCCTTGGTCTCGCCTTCAGCGAGGTCGCGGTATGCGTGCCAGTACGAGGCGGCCACCTTCTTGATGGTGGTCTCGTAGCGGTCAGCAACATAGGCGAGCCAGATGTTGTAGGCGAAAGAGAGGGCGAGGAGAATGCAGACAGTGATGGTGAGTGCGTTGAACATGATGGTTCCTTTCAAAGAGGGTTGATAGTTCTCATTATTAGTTGTGTAAAGTTTGTGTTAGTTCGTGTTAATTAAAGCCTATAACCCGTGTTAGGGGTTATAGGACGAGAGTCAGTGGTAGAACACGACATCTAGATCATTCATCAGAGTGTCCATCGCTTCTTCGTAGCTCTTACCTTCGCTAAGATTAATGTTTGCGGCTTTGTACGAGTGGAAGACCTGGTTGAGATGGATCTTGTAATTGCGTAGCATGAGCGCGTAGTGAATAGCGAGAGAAAGAGGAATGAGGATGGAAACGTACAGGATGATGTAGTACATGGCGGTTCCTTTCAAAGAGGGTTGATAGTTCTCATTATTCTCCGCGTAAAATATAAGGCAAAAAAGTCTATAATCCTAGATTTTAGGGTTATAGACTTTCGAGCAGTTCTACTTACGGAACTTCAGCATCGAAAATGCCTTTGAGGCAAGAACGTGGGTCTGCTCGTAGTTGAGGACCGCCATAAGACCGAGCAAGTACACCACGCCGTTGGCGATAGTCTCGGACGAAGGCATAAGCTTTTCCTTAAGGTCATTATCCTTAACGAGCTTGTGCAGTCGTTCGAGGTTACCAACCGCAGTGGTGTACTCACCGGTCGACGGGTCCTCTCCACCGAGCCAGTTAAGCACCTCGTTCTCGAGGTCCTCAGGTTCGTAGAGGCGTTCGACGTTAGACATGGTGAGTCCTTTCGTGTAGAGTGGGTAGTACTCACTATGTCGAACGTTTTTCTTACTCCTCGGGCTTGGATACCTTCAGGACGATGGTGTCCCCATCCTTGAGGTTCGCAGGATCGGACGCGAAGTCCGCGTAGACGTCATCATGCTTCGTCACGACAATGTTGCCGTGCGTCTCGGGTTCGTAGTTCTTGGAAGAGACTCCAAGAGCCGCCCCGAGGAAGACGCCAACCGCGGTGATTGTCGCGGTTGTCTCGTTGGTGTACGGGACGCCCCACACGATACCCACGGCGTTGACAAACGTCGCGAGTGCGGGGATGATGATAAGCGCCACGCGCTTGAGAATATCGTAGGTCTGATTGTTCATCAGTTCTTCCTTCCGTCAATGCCGTTAGGCATCATGGGTAGATCATCTACCTGTTCGAATATGCGTCGAGCAAGGCCGTTTCCACCCAGATCGGAATACAACTTGTAATGGTCTTCGTATTCTTCATACTCATCCATCGTGATGTATCCGCGCTTCAGGTATTCACGACCCTGCTCGACGAGCTGACTCCTAGCAACTGCCAGCAGTAGTCTATCTTCGGAATTGTTGCGGTCGGACTTTGTTTTAACCCACATCCAGATTCCGGAGCTACCGAGCAGTGCTGTTACTGCGGGATTAGCCATTTCGGCGATCTTTGTTAGATCCACTTATCGGTAACCTCCTGTCCGTTTTCGTAGAATCGATCAGGTTGGATCTTGATCGAATAATTTGTCTTGTCTCCGCCACTGATTGTACGTTCGATGACATAACCCGAAATAAGAATGCCCATGATCGAGCATTTCACTGGATTACCAATCTCAAGCCTCCGGAACGTTTCCGACGAAACTTCATCAACGGTGACTTCCACAGACTTGAGTGGTTCGCATCGAATTTCCTCAGTGGTCTGACCCCATTCTCGGCTCTGGTCACCAACAATACCCGACTCGTATCGGTACGGACCTTTCCAGTCGGAGGTTTCCTGCATGTATGCGCGGTTCTCGTACCACGTGCGAATACGCCCTCGAGACGCCATCTGCCACGATCCGTAGTCCTTTGTTTTCTGGATATACCAGTGTGTCGGATGCTGAGGGAGTCGACGGACCACTCGAGAGTGGACTGAATTCAGCGCACCAATATCAATCGGCGCCACTGACGTGCTGTTCAAGGATCCAATTTCCAACCAGACCGTAATGTTCGATGGAATGTCTTTTGTGGGAAGTATAAACGATTTAAAGAACAACTGGTTGTACAACGCAGCGGCATAAACATCGTCATAAATACTTGCAGTCAGATCGAAATCGATTTGGTAATCAGGGTGTTGTCCGTTAGCATTGAGTTTTAGCCAGAATGGGAACCATCGGTACTTGTTGTTGTTGATGCTCTCTAGTGCCCCGTTCAAAACCGTGATAGGGTCAATCTGCGTAGGCCACACCGGGTTATCTCGGTGTTCGTAATACCAACCACCCTTGTTCTTTCGCTTCAAAGCTTCCCATACGGAAACACCGCGGACTTCGCTGATCCCCTCAGACTCATACGTGATCTCTTCGACGATGAACGGGGTTTTAGTACTCCCCATACAGCACACGAGTACACCCGGTGGCCACGGAAAGACCCCCTTACATCGAAATGTCATCGATGAGGTATACAAACCCTCTTTGATGAGCATGTCGAAAACTGGGTGCGACCGGAACGTACACATAGCGCGGTCTTCAAGGACCTGAACCATGTTCGGCATATCACAGACCTTTCCTAACCATAGCCAAATCCATAGCGATGTACGCATCGCCGATGTTTGGCACACTGAATTTGACAGGTTGCCGGCGGAAATTCCTCAAGAATGCGGATATGTCATTCGGGGTAATAGTCGGGTACGCTTCGCTGGCATAACAGGTCGAGGATAGAGCCTGGTATCCACCAGTAATGTTGAAGTTGCGACCGCCAGTATCGGATTTAGTCATTTCAAAGAATCCGTTTTCGGTCGTTGACGATCCATTAACATATGCATTGAATTGAGTCAAGCCACTGTTGAAAATCTGATAGCTATTGTTTCCAACTGGTGGAAGACCGATTCGCAACCTAACTATGTCCAAATACCCAATATTGATATACAGTTTATCGAGAATCGTTTGGACGTCATTAAGGGCCTGTGACCAATTCTGGTTGCTCAAACCTACGAAGACTGCGAACTCGGGTCCGTATAAAACTGGGTTCTTGGTTGTGATCGTGAAATCAATTGTGGCGGGGTTGGCGCTGTAATCGTACTTAATTTCGCGAATAACACAGTCTTGTTTCCAAATAACTTTACGATCGAATGTCACGTTAGGCTTGGTGTAGGTCGCCTCGTTGTATTTATACCAGATCGACGGAGCTTTGATGCTGTCATCAGTAATCTGAACTGTTAAATCAGAACTATTAGCCAAAACATCCAAAAAGTATCGGGCCGGCCGCTTGGGGATGGGAACAGTTGGAGTTAAACGCACATTGATGTCAATAGGCTTATCCGTAACCGTTGTCACAACGTTCCCGGTAAAGTTGTACTCCTTGTTGCCGCCGAACGATCCATTAAGGATCTGAGCAACCCATCCTTCGTCGGGCCGATTTAGATCGGTTACAAATCCGGGACCACTCATGGGGAGTAGTTTGAGCATGGAGTACACCATGATAATTAAATCCTATTCATTCGTTCGAGTTGGCGCTCAGTTTGACGATACAAGTCATTGAGATCGAGCGCCTTTGGTGATTCGTTGTACTGATTGAAGACCATCGGCTTATGGTTGTTGCGCAGTTCATCTCGAAGAGCTCGAATTTCCTGCGCTGTTTGGCTGCCATTTTGAACTGATGTTCCGACAACATTCGCATGCAGGTCGTTCATCGTGAGATCTTGCAGACCATTCACCTCAGAGAGGTCAACAGTCGGCTTGATAACAGGATTCCAATCTGCATCCAGGTTGCTCATGGCGTTGACCATCTCACTACCCAGACCAGACATCGCGTCGACCGCGTCATCCTGGTTCCTGTCGATGCCCTGGACAATACCTGCAACGATGAATCCAGCCGCAGTCGCGAATACACGCGAAGGCGAGTGAATACCAAGAGTACTCTTAAACGAGCTAAGAGCACTCGATGCGACACCGCGCAGCTTGTTGTAAAGGGCTCCGGCAGCGCCAGACACACCGTTGACAACACCGTTAATGATGTTGCGACCGATGGAACTTGCATGAGGTGCGAAAGTATTGGCCATGCCGGTCAAACCGTTCTTGATGAATCGGATGATGGCTTGGATCAGCTTGTTGACCGCGGCTTGAAGCTCCGGTCCCTTCTGATCGATCGCGTCAGCAAATCCATTGATGAACGTAATGACAGCGTCCCACGCAGCATTGATGATGATCACAGACTGAGCGGCGATACCATTGATCATCGCGGCGATAAGGTTCGCGCCAGACTTCATCAGATCAGGGATCTTAGTCGCAAGACCATCGAGCATAGCTTGTATCAGCGACAAGAAGGCCTCGATAACCAAGGGGATATTCGTCTTGATCAGATCGATAAGTCCCGTCAGAATCAACTTGAATGCCTCAGCGAACTTAGGGATGTTCTCTCCGATCGCCAAGAAGAATTGGCCCAACATATCAAGAATCGTTTTCAAGAACTCAGGCCAGACGTTACGAAGAGCCTCCAAGATACCGGAGATCGTGAGAGTAACAATCTGTACGAGTTCAGGCATCTTCTGCTTAATGATTTGATAGATCTGACTGATGAACTGCCTAATGGCAACACCAGCCAAGATAATCAATTCATTCACGGCAGGGATGAGCGATTTGATTAGAGCGGTTACTGCATTACCAAATGCTGGTGCGGCATTCTCAATTGCAGTGAAGATGCCAACCAGTGCTGCCTGGATAGCCGGGGCAGCCGCCGCGATGATTGCTGCCGCGGCAGCAATACCCGAAGCGATCGCAACAATACCCGCTCCAATGGTCGGCCCTGCTAGAGCAACGACTGATATAAACGTTGTGAGGATCGCAACCAGAACGATAATACCGCCGATGATACCCATAACGACTACACCAAGAACTCCGATAGCTATTGCCAAGAGAACCAGACCGGGGGCTGCTCCGATGGCGAGATACCCCGCCGCAATCAGAATACCTAGTCCGATAGCAATCGCCCGAAGTCCGTTAGCAAGAGCTTCCCAACTTAAACCGGCTATGCTACTTAGAACACTCGCGAAGTTGCCCAAGGCATGTGCCATCAATGCAAGCGCAACAATGCCGAATACCGCGCCAAGAGCAATGAACGATATCGCGGCAATGGCCCCGACGACAAGCAACACCTTACCCATTGAGTTGAGAATCTCTCCCCAGCTATGCTCGGACATCTGTACAATCACTCCGACTGCAATATTAAGCGCAATTGCGGTCAGAATCAAGGCCCCAGCTCCGACAATGGCAGTCGCCGGCATTAGATTCGCGATAGCTACAAGAAGTAGAACCACCGCGGACAAACCAGTTATACCCTGGACCAGTTTTGTTATTTCCATATTACCCATTACGGCTACGGCCGCAACGAGCATCTGGATCGAGAACGAAAACGCGACCAGCATGAGCGAAATGCCTGCTATTTTGCCGAGATCTTTGGTGGCCATGTTCATGAGCTTGACGAATCCGACCAGAATGCCCATCAAGACGCCGACGGCGATAACGCCTTGGGCAACCACCTTAATTGGGAGAAGACCCAATGCAATAATCGGAATTGTGAGCATGTTGATGGCAATTGCCATCGCGATCATGGACCCTACGCCCTGGATCATTGTCTTGCTATCCTTAGCCAGAAGCTTCGCAGCGGTTGTCATGCCGAGCACCAGCACCATTACGGCACCGATGCCCTGCGCGACAGTGCTCAACTTCATAGACCCAAGAATTCCGACCGAGATAGACATCAGCAGGACTGCAATAGACAATGCCATGACAGCGCCAATAACGCCTGCGATCTGCATCTTGTTGATTTTCATCTCGCTGATCTGAGTCAGAGCGATGAGAAGGATCTTAGTCAAGACGCCAATGGCGACCGCACCCTGAATGAGTCGAGGTGCTGGGATCATCGCAAGGATGAAAAGCGAACCGGCGAGAATACCAACGCTGATCGCAATTTCGCGAAGAGCCTTGGCCTTGATGACTTCCTGCATGGACTTCAGTGCGCTGGTCAGAGAGTTGAAGACTCCGGAAATCGAGTCGCCAATCTTTCCGAACTTGTCGAACATTCCACTGAACGAGTCCGTGACTTTCGTAAACTGACCCAGCATGGTCTGAAGGGTCTTGAAGCCCATACCCAGACCACCGCCAAGCAGGATTCCACTCAAGAGATCAGAAATCGACAAGTCCTTGAGGCTGGATCCGAGACCAGACCAGAAAGTCTGGATCATAGATCCGGCGTTGTCAAATGCCTTGCCGACATTCTTCTTGAATGAGTCAAATGCCTGAGATTCGGAAGCGAACTTCTTGATATTGTCGATACCTTTAGTAAGCCAGTCGATCAGATTCGCGATGGCCTCGACAACGGACGCGCAGAATTCGACAATGCCGGTAGCCGCAGTGTAGATAGTCCCGCCGACAACACCGAGAGTGTCGAACGCATCGGAGGCTGCTTTCCCAAAGGTAGACAGACCACCCGCTGCACCATTCGCCTCATCGCTGAATCCACCAAATATGGACTTGGTCAGATCCCCGAGCTTCCCGAACAAATCGATGATGCCGTTGATGAGAGATCCGAAAGGACCAAAGGCCTTCATCATGTTCTTGAAACTGTCGCCGATGGACGACAGGAAGGTGTTGTTGTCGAGATGATCCCCGACGTGAGTGAAGATGTCCCCGAGGGCCTTACCGAAATCCTTGACTGCCTGCACCTGTGGAGCAAACGTCTTGGAGATGGTATCACCAGCTCGACCGAAGGCCTTACCGACCCCGGAGATCGAATCCTTCATCCGCTTAGTCGATTCAGACCAGGCTTCTGCCATCCTAGGAGACGCGTCATCCCAGAACTTCTTGATTCCCTTACCAGCGCTCTCAACGGCACCACCAAGGTGCTTGCCGATGGTCTCGCTGATTGGGAGAATCGAATCCGAGAAAGCTTTGACCTTCTCAGACCACTTGGGTCCGATAGCGTCTGCGAGCTTGGTCATGTTCTCAAGGAACCCTGAGCCGAACCCGCCGAAAGCAGACTTGATCTTCTCCATTGGACCACCGGTTCCAGAAGCGAAACCGAAGATCGCGCCAAAGAAATTCGAGACCGCATCGCCAAAAGGCTTGAAGACGTTGTAAGTAGCCTTCTTAATCGTCTCGATGAATTCACCGAGCGGCTTGAGCACTGCCTCGATAACGACTTTGAGACCGTCGAAGATCGGAGTGATCGTGACGTCCGAGATGGCGTACATCCAGTCAGCAAGTTTCTGGAACTTGTCAACAATCCAGTCTAGGACCTTAGATAGGCCTCCGAGGATGTCGGTACCTCCAAGCATATGACCGAACCAGTCGCTGAAGACGGAGACGATATCACTAACCTTCGCGGCGATCAGGATCATCGGCTTGATGAATACGCCAGCCAGGATCATGCCGATCTTGAATGCGGCCACACCAATCTGGATAATCGCTGACGCAAACCCGATGAGGACCTCAAGAACTGGCGAGAGCAATTCGCCTGCCATTTTGAAGACCTTACCGAGGTTGTTGGCGAAGTCGTCAGACATCATAAGCCACTGGGAGATCGAGTGACGGAAGTAGTACGAGAAATCGTACAGAGCCTTGCCGGCATCTCCCTGGAAGGCACTGAAGAATCCTTCGCCGATAGCCTTGAGAGGCTTTGCGATAGCGGTCCAGAGTTCACCAAGACCATACCACCATTCCTCCCAACCACCGAGTTCATCCCAGCGGTCGAGAATGCCCTGGAGCGCATCAAAGAAAGTTCCAATGCCTCCGTTCACCACGTCTGACACAGCGGTCCACATGGTGCGGGCGCGTTCGAAGTCACCGAAGATCGTTCGGAAGATGGAAGCCCATCCCGAGCCCAGAGCTTCGGCAGTCGTGTCGATCAGCTGCGAGAAAGTCTTGACCTTCGTCGCAGCGTCGTTGGCCGTCTCAGCGAGCTTCATGATTTCGTCAGCCTGCTGCTCTGTGTAGCCGGCACTCAGTAGCTGTTCGCGAGACAAATCACCAGTGTACTGGGTTAGAGTCTCGATCATGATCTCGGATGTAAGCCATCCGTCCTTAAGCGAGTTACGGAACGACCCCGCCTTGTCGATCATCTTGTCGACTTCAACGCCGTAGGTGCGTGCCGTTCGCTTCAAGGCTTCCTGGAACTGCTCGCCGCCCATACCGGCGTTAACGATCGAGTTCCAGTCTTGAAGTTTTACAGAGCCTGTCGAAAGCGCCTGAGACAGCTGGTACATTGCCGTTGCGGCTTGCTCTGAAGTGGAGCCAGACATTGCTGCGACGTTCGACAGACCCTTAATCGCGGCGACCGAATCCTTCAGCCCGACACCCGCAGATGTGAACATACCGATATTGCGTGTCATCTCGGTGAACGAGTAGATGGTTCGGTCCGCGTAAGCGTTCAGTTCGTCGAGAGCTGCGTTGATCGTCGCAGTGGTTTCGCCCTTGCTGAACGTGTTAGCCTGAATAGTCTGAACCGCGTTAAGCTGGTTCTCGTATTCTCGGAAACCGTCTAGGATGGGCCCGAACGTGAACGAGGAAAGCACCGATCCGCCGGCAATAAGGGCCTTGGATGCGATGTTACCCATGGCCACGGAAGCAGCACCCGCGAGCATGGAAAAATTAGTCGACGAAATCTTTGCTGCCGCACCAACATTAGCTGTGGCAGCGGCTGCAGTCGTTGAGTTGTTGACGATGGATGTGTTGACGTTCTTAACACCATCGGCGATCCCGCCCATTTGCTTCGAAGCATCCTGAGCGGCTTTTCCAACATTATCAAGTCCGTCAGTCGACTGCTTGAAATTCATTCCAGACTTCAGGCGATCGACATTACGGAGAACGCCGTCAACGCGGCTTGTGAACTTCGAATCGTCGAGCTCCAGGGAGACGACCTTATTTTCAATACTCTTACCCATTGATGGCCCTCCCAACCATTCGGTCGATTTCGTCGAAGATAGGTTTCATCGCAGGGTTGATATAGTCCCTACCCTGGACGTAACCACCTTGTCGTGTTCCGTGTCCGTATTGCAGGATGATCGCAATAGGAACCTTCGACACAATGTTAGTGTTATACCAAACGATCTTAACACCTCGCTTGGTTTGTTTGACTTTATACTGCCAAGAAGCAGCAGTCTTCCCGGTACCAACCGGAGTATTGGCCCGGAGGGCCGCCACACCTCGAGTACCAGCAGTTGCCAGTACGTCACGAAGCTTCTTGTTCTTGACTTGTGTCAACCATTTTGACATGTCGAACTCTGCATCGAACTTCATCTCGATCATGACGGCCCTCCTTTCTTGATCAACCCCAGAGCGTGCCGTTGACAAGCTCGTACTGGAGGCACTCAACCGTGCGATAGCCACAATAGCCATCAACGTCGAGTTCGTGGCCTCGGTTTCGAAGGTGCTGCTGGAGTGCAGACACCGTGTCCGGTCCGGCGATACCATCTGCCTCAATGTCGAGACGACGCTGAAGCTCTGCGATGGTGTCTGAACCGTCATGCGGATCTTCAACCCAGTCCCAACCGGTACCAGTACGCTCGAAATACTCTTCGTTGTCCTCGTCCTGGTCTTCGATCCAGCCGTTAGCCGGAAGACCCATGGACGCCTGGAGAGCGTAGGTAGTTGCCTTGCCCCACCACTTATCGGTCAGGCTGTCCGCGCCATCCGAATCGTCAGAGTCATTTGCATCGGACCACTTGGGCCGAAGAACGCAGTCAATTCCGAAAGAACGCTGGCGTCGGTAAACACCGTTGCCGGCAGACTGAGAGCCTGCATTGGACGGAGAGGTATTACCCTCAATGGTCTGGAGCCAGCCGTCACCGAGGTTTGCCTCGACGATACCAACATGGTCTGTAATACCGTCGCGATCCCAGTCGAAGAGCACAACATCACCGCGCTGCGCGTCCTCGACGGAGACCTTCTCCATGCGGTTCTTCGTGACATCGGTGTTGTAGCTGTAACCACCGATAGCGTCAATCTCGCCAGCCATGTCGAAACACATGGAGACGAAGGCCATACACCACCAGATGTCTTCGGATGGGCCAGCGAGCCATGGCTGGTTCATACTCTTAGCGAGCCATCGACCAGCCTCAGAACCCGGCTCAGGATCGTCCGGAGCGTAGTAACCAAGGCGGTAAGTGGCGTGCGACATAACGTCGTCGATCTTACTCATACATTACTTCCCTTCGTAAATCGCTCGGTCTCGGTCCTCATGCGGGTCAGGCCCGGCGGGGACCTGTGCATCAGCGGGAATGTCAATCATCCTCTACTCCCTGTTCTAGCCCTACGGGCTTGGTTCATAGCCGCGCGCTGGGCAGCTGAGGCCCGGGCGTCTGGCTTTTGGTTGTTCTGCTTAGCTGCGGCGAGACGAATCAGCGTAAGTAGCCGATTCAGATTCCACTTGTCAGCCTCGAATGGAATACCCAGCTGAGTCATGTACCAGTAGATTAGTTCACTGGTCATGGTATCTCGTGGGCCGCCATTTGAAGGTGGGTTCCATAGAACTGTCGCTGTAGCAGTGTCAGACAAATAGTCTGCTATTTTGACCTGAACGGATTGGTCGAGCCGCTTGACGAAATCTCGAGGGAGAGGGCGGTCCGACATACATTGGATGTAATACACCAACTCTTCGCCAGTCTGTGGTGGGGTCTCCAGGAATGACCGCTTGTAGACGGATTCCCACTCAGCCACCGCAGACAGGGTATGCGTAAGAGTAATCGTAAACGGCTCCAGTGTAACAAACGTATTACTACGTTCGTCAAACCGCTCCTCTCCCCCGAACTCAAGCGTGAGTGAGATCACGCCAGAAGTGTACGCAGCTCGTTAGGCATGACGAGGGTCGGGTTACCGGGAGTACCGCCACCCGCGCCAACGCCATACAGCTTGTCCGTGAGCTTCTTGTACTTAACCGCATCGAGCTTGGACGAGTCGACCGTGATGACGGATACCGGCTGGAAGCCGTCCACCTGAACGGGAACGGTCGAACATTCCCAAGAAAAGGAAATCGCTTCTGGCGAATCCGAGACTGTGTTATATGCACGCTCCGACGGAGCTGCGGTAGCGCCGTAGATGATGTGCAGCAGTTCGCCGTATGCATCGCCCTTGGTGTCGTTACCCAGCTTCGTGCAGTAGGAGAACGCGAAGCGCGTACGCGGCTGCTGACCGAGGTTGACACCCTTAACCAGCTGAGCGGTGCCGTCACAGACGGCGAACTCATCCGGGTAGGTGTAGGCTTCGATCGTGAACTTAAACGACGGAGCCGACATCAGAGTTAGGTATTTCAAATTGTCGGCGTAGATATCCGAGGACTCGTCGCCCTCCGGAGTCTCGGTGACCGTCTTAATACCGTTCCAGGCAACACCAGTGCTGTAGCGGTTCTGAGCGTTATCAAAGGGGAATAGAACGCCCTTGTTAACGCCAGTGTGATAGAAATGGGAGCCCTCTTCGTCCCACTTGATCTGTGCCATAGGATACCCTCCTTAAAGGTAAACCGTGAAGACGAAATGGTTCATTCCGTCCGAGATGTATGTCGTATCCAAAGACGAATACGGGATCTTGAGGATTTCGTCGATCACGTCTGGCTCTGGATCCTTGGTGATGAGAGTGACCGAGTATTCCTTAGCGCCTTTGTAAGGTACATCAGAAGCACGGTCAATTTCTATCTTCGACAAGTGGAAGACGACTGCCGGGTATCCAATCTTCAGATTCTCTGGAGGCTGGAAATATACCCGGTTGTGCTGGACCGCTTGCCGAAGCATGGGTAGGAGGTCTCTATACGTGCGCATACAGACCGCCTAGATTGATGGTTAGCCGTGGATAGTTCACGCCGATGGACTGTACCTCCCATTTTGACCCCTTCCACACTACGTACTTCAGAGTCTCGAGGTATGTCTCGATCTTGGTGTCCATCAGGATGCTGATCTCGTTGGTGAGACGGAGGTTGGTGTTGACAGAAGACGAGTTGTCGTTCCTGACATAGAGGCTACGAATAGTCCCCTTAACCGGGAGTTCGACAAAGTCTTCGAGCCAAACGCCTTCCTCCGTCTCACGCGTCATCACGAAGCCTAGCTTGCCGCTAAACCTCGACATAAGATCACGCCTTCTTGCGCGAGATCGTCAGGGCCGAGTACGGTGCCGTCAGAGAGCCCGAAAGACGGGTCTCCATCAGGTACTTGTACTGGTTGAAGTCGATGTCGAAGGACTCGGCCATACCGAGCTCCGCACCGGCGTTCGAACCAATGGTGTAGTCGCGCAGGTCGACCACGATAGCCAGAAGCTCGTGGTTAACACCCTTGATCTCGTGCTCCAGACCCTCGAACTGAGGGATGGTGACGATCTTAGAGACGCCAAGAGCACCCGCAAGGGAAGCCTCGGTCTCGTACAGACGGCGACCGTTCTTGTCCTTCAGGAGAAGCATCTTAACCAGGCGCTTCTTCGCAATGAAGAGCGTCGGAGCGCCGGAGCCCTCAAGCTCGGCCGATGCCAGGACGATGTCGTCCACAAGAGTCTCGTCAGTGGTGTTGGACTCGAGCGACTTGTGAATCGCATAGAGGTCATTCTCCTTAAGGATCGGTCGAATGGCCTCGTCATCGACTCGGTCGGGATCGGTGATCGTACGACCATCGCCAATGAGAATAGCGCGAGCGATTTCCTCGTTGAGCTTACCCTTCATCTCGTTCTTGAGCCAAGAGACGACGTTGAAGTCAGTAATGTCGACGATGTCATCGCGATCGAGCTTCTGCTTCTTGTAGATCGTCGTGGGAGACGTCGTACGGGTCAGAAGCTTGATGACCTCTTCGGTCTTCTTCTGAGCCTTCTTGGCATAACCCTTGGCTCGGGCCTTGTCATCACGGATGTCCGCGAGGACCGACTTGATACGGGCAAAGGGGGAGTGCTTGGTTCCGTTCATGACGACCGAAACCCAAGACTGATCGCGGTCGAGAGTAATAGGCTCATCCGTGATGCTCTTAGCATCCGGGAAGAGGTACCCAATGTTCTCGATACCGTAGTCAGCGTGCTTCAGCTCGTCGAGCAGAGTGGTGTTGTTTCGCTTGGCCGTCTCAACCAGCTCAGCGAAAGCTGCGTGAGACAGGGTGTTCTCGGGGGTCTTTTCGCCCTCAAAGACATTGTGCTTCATATCTTCCTCAGTTTCTTCGTTGGTCTCTTCGGAGTCATCAGACTCCCCATCGATGGCTGCAGCAATAAGGTAATTGACCGCCTCAAGCTGCTCTTCGGTGAGTGTGGAAAGAATCTCACCGATGGTCTTGTCCTCATCAGAGGACTCATCTTCGGAGTCCGATTCCTCGGAGCCCTCGAAGTCTTCGTGAGACACGTCGCCGTCACCCATTTTGATGATCGCGGAGTAGCCCTCACCATCAGAGTGGGCCATGGTGACGTTCTCGATCGTCGCCTTAGGATTAGCACCCTTAAGAACGAGCGACACCTCGACGATGTTGCCGTGCTTGACAATATTGCCATCCTGCTTGAGGTTGTTCGCGAAGATCGACATAGCAGTAACATCGCCATGTTCGATCAGTTCGCGAGCGTGTTCTGCCTGCTGAGATCCGTTGAAGAATCCATAGGCGTAAACACCCTCAGCCTTCTTCTCGAGCTGGGCGTGCCCGAGAACGTTAGTCACGTTGTCGTGACCGTGCTGCCAGACGAGAGGGACGACAGCCCCATCGTTCTGTTCAAATGCGTGATGAGAGATGACTCGCCCATCGGAGCACTTGATGCCTGCGACGGTTGCCCACCCGTCGAAGTCGGCGACGTCATTAGGCGCTGCCATTTTGAACCTCCTGGTCGTTGTTAGACCGTTGATCCGCGTTTGCGGATGACGTATACGGATTGGCCAACTGATCCGCCTTGGGATCTGTGGACTGCGGCAAGCCGATGATCGATCGGATCTCATTCGGCGTCATGACCTGGTTGGTAATGAACGTCTGAGCCATCGACGCGATACTATCAAGCGAGGTTGCCGCGAACGGATCCCTCACATAGATAATTCGCTGTCCCTGAGATCGAGCAGTCTTGGTCAAGAAGACCATAGTTGCCGACTTCGTGATTGTATCGAGAATCGGCTTGACCGTTCGGTTGTAGTAAGACAGGTTAGTCTCAGCATCAGCCGTGCCGTTGAACACACTCTCGGTAAAACCAAGAGCGTTGTAAAGCTGCTCCGACAGGTACTTGACCTGATCAAGCAGATTGTTCTCGACTGGACGATTGAGCTGCGTGATCTTCTCGGCTCCGTCGACATATGCGACGCCAATCTCCGAATTTCGAAGCTGCTGTTCAATAGCTTCTCGTCGAGTCTCAGCTTGCTGCTGTCTCAGTTCGCCTCGGACAGAGTATGGAAGCTGAATAATCAGATCCAACTTCTTACCGAGAGCTGAATTGTCGATAGCGTCGAGTGCATCGAGTTTTCGTGCGAGTCGATTGGCCAACGAGCTGTTACTAGCTGTGACATCGTAGAGCGGACTGTATACAATTGCAGCGGAGTTCTTCGAGATACGAATCGTTTCTCGATTACCACTACGATCGTTATACAGATTCACATCGACTGAGTCGGTGTACCAACTCTCGATTCGTCCAACGCGGAGAGAAAGAACATCGAATGACCCTTCTTCGTTCAGAGCGGTGTCTGTGTCGACCGGAACCAGAGCTGCGCTACCAGTTTCGAGCATCGTATAGACAAGCTCGTAGATTAGAGCGTTCGAAGTCTGATCGATGTTTGCCATCAGAGACAAGCATTCGTTCAGAGAAGAGTCCTTCTCGCTGTCATACCTACCATTTTGATCTACCTTCACATGACGAATCGGAGTGTTCGCGACGTCCAGCGCAATCTTGTTATATAGCGTTTGGACAAGGTTTGTAGATCCGATAGAACGGTAGCTTGGGCGGTATTCGCTGTAGTTACTATTCTTGTAACGATCTGGGCGATCATGTGCGAACACGTTCCATGCCCGAGCCAACCGTGACATAATACCCATATTACCTCCTCTCGTTAATTGAAGTCATCGAGTTGCTGTTTGTATGCGACCCACGCATCCATGAGTGCGGCAACTGAGTCGATCTTAAGATCCATTCGTTTCTTCAAGATCTTTCGGTTACCATTGGTGTCCTCAAGGGTAATGGTATTGCCCATTGCCCAGGAGAATAGCTCTTGATCGAAGATAAGCCTTCGGTCTTCGGCCAAACTCTTGAGTTCACCGAGCGGAACCGACTCAGTTCGCGCACCCTGAATTACTTTGTGGATACCATACGGTCCGTTGTCGGTTGCCCATCTTTCAACGAACTCTCTGGCGTTGTACGGATCATAACCAAACGCTCGAACATCATACTCGGATCTCAAGATGTATTCGTCGAGATCGGTGTAGACTTCGATCATGTCCAGGATTGTTCCATCCATGATCTGGAGTGAACCTTCTCGGATGAATGACTCATACTTCGCACGCCCGGCAGCTGGAAGCTTGTCGAATGTGCGAGTAGTAATGTACGCTCGCGTCTTGACCCCGAAGTCACCAGTGGACAGAGGGAACAAGAACGTAAACGCACAGAAGTCGTCACCCTGAGAAAGGTCCGCACCCATGGCGCATGGCATTTGCCAGAACTCTCGTGGGTTGTGTGGGATTGTTTCTTCGTACTTGAAGAAGTATGTGTATCCCTCACACGGGATGCCAAATCGTTTCGCCAGAATGTCATTCCTTGCGGAGGGGACGTTCTCGGCCCTGGCGACATCTCGTTGGTATGTGTCGTAAGACACGGTCTTGCCGAGGTTGGGTTGGGCCTTAACCCACATGTTTGGATCCCCAACCTCTGACACGTCGTCCAGTCGATAATACCAGATCGACGAGTGTGGGTCATAGTACTCGCCCTTAAGGATCGAAAGTAATTCCATTTTGATAGAATCACCAACGCCGTTTCGGACAGTACCCTCGGATGATACCGCAACAATGACCCAGTCGTTGAGTTTCGACGCACCCTGCTCGAGAGCAGATACGACGTTCTGACGAACATCGCCAGAAAGCCATTCGTCGATTGTGTTCACCTTAGATCTCAAACCTTGAAGCTTGTCGACATTCATCGGGCGGACCTCTAGAAGAGAGTTTGTCGAGAAGTTCTCGATTCCCTTCTTGGTCGGACAAAGCAGAGATCGATTAGCCTTAGCGCCAACTGTTGCGTGAACAGTCCCCGCCGACAGGAACTTGAACAGAGGTCCCCGACTGCGTGTGATGGCAGTCTTGAAGGGAGACAGTGTTTCTTCAGCCTGAGGCATGGTGGGGGCCGTGGCAATTTGGTGAGTTGTGGTGGGGTCAATAGTCAGGAAGTAGGCGTGGATAAAGGCCATATACATGGACTTCGCAGCACCTCGCGCGACGATAAGGTATTGCTTGTTAACCAAACGTCTCTTAACGTCAACCTGAACATATCGACCGTTGTGGCCAGTTTCGTCAGGAACGAACTTCGTCACTTTCTCGAAGTAGAACCACGAAAGGAGTGATTCAGCCCAGAGTTTGAACGAATCCAGCAGAGTCAGATCGCTGCCATCGACAAGGGTCATCTCATTTTCACAAAAAGCGATGAATCCATCAATGGCACCGTCGTCATAGAAGTATCTCGGGTTGGCGATCAAGTCGTCGATCCGATTCATCTCCATCTCGATGGTGTGTGAGACTGGAATCTCGCCCGCTAGGACCTTTTCGCGGAACTGGGCATAATACTTAGGAGTAGCGGTATTTGATAACGCCATACCTACTTCTTACCAGTCGCATTCTTAAGGATAGCATCGAGGTTGAAGGACTCCTTAGCCATCTTGGCAACGCCTTCATACTCTGTACCCTTGAGCTTGGAGTCGAGAGCTGCTGTGAGCATGTCAGTTGCAGTTCGAGCTGCGTACTTCGTCAGGTTCTTTCGAGCCTCGTCGACGAATAGATCGGCAGTCTTGGCAAGAGCACTCCTATTTTGATTCTCGTACTCTCGGAGCTTCTCCTTGAGTTCGTAGTTCTGCTTCTCGAGGTTGAGTCGCTTGTTCTGCTCGATCAGATCCGTGGACGAGAGACGGCGAGGAGCTTCCTTCCGCAGGTCGGCTGGAATACCACCCTTAGGAACCTTCTGCTTCTCGAGTTCCTTCTGCTTCTTCTCAGCTTCCTTAGCCGCCTTCTTTTCGTCAGCGATTCGCTTCTTCTCAGCGCGCTCGGCTTCCTTCTGCTTCTTCTTGCGCTCGGCCTCCGCCTTTCGCGCGTCTCGAAGTTTCTGGTTCTCGAGCTTCTTACGGGCCCGTTCGGCAGCAGCCTTAGCCCGAGCAGCCTTGTTTTCAGAGTGCTTCTGGGAAGCGGCCTTTGCGCCCTTCTTGAGCGCAGACGCTGCCTTCTTAGCACCACGGGCTGCTGCCTTGGCGGCCTTCTTGAGTTCGGACTCGTGCTTCTTGCGTTCCTTTTCAGCAGCCTTCTCAGCCTTGGCGCGTTCTGTTCGAAACGCCTCCGCATTGACGGCTTCGCCGATCTTCTTCTTCTCCTCGACGGACCGAAGGCCGACTCCGCCGGAAGATTCAGTCTTCTTACGGACGCCCCACTTCATGCCGAGGACGCCGTAGTGAGACAGAGTTTCTTCGCTCATGGTTTTCTCCCATCATTGAATGGTCAGTCGCCACTCCGCCTCTTTTTGCAAAGCCTCGACTGCCTTGATGGCGAACGAGGTCTGCGGAGGATCGAACATCAGTCGAACTGAGAAGTTCACATATTGACGTAGGATCCGTCCAAGAGTCGTAGCGGGATAATCTGCCTCGGACGATAGGTCGCCAACTTCGCGATTTAGCTGAGTTGCGGTTGCCAAAGCATTGTCAATGGCGTCCTTAACTTCGCTGTCGAATGAAGAGTCATCCTCCATCAACCCGAGGTAGGTCTTTGTGTCATGTAGAATCGACATTTAGCCTCCTACCATAGTTTTGTATCGCCGGGTGATCTTGGATCGAAGTCGTCGAGAGCCAATGCCTTGGTTCCGTAATGGATTGCATTATGAGTATCTCGACTCACGCAAATAAGATTGTTAGTATCCCACATGCAAGGATCGAAATTCTCACACTGACGAGGCGTTAGAGGATTGATATGATGCACAACAATGCCGTCGTAAATCTCATATCCCTCAAGGCCGAGATCGCATCCAAGATCTCTAGCGATAACTTGGGTGCGAGCCTCTCGCCAAATATCGCTTTGGTAGAAACTCTGATTCAACCACCTGGATCCACCGAAGGTCTCGCCGAAAAATGCTCCATTGAGTGAGAGATACTCGAGACGTTCTTCGAATGTGTGTAGGTGACTGAGTTCGTCATAGCTCCGCATCTGAATCTCCAGAATATACCTTGAAGGCCGCCAGCGCTTCCTGAACCAGTTCCTCGGTACGAGCAGCGGACTCAAGTGCCGAAACTTTGGCTCGAGCAAGAGTTGTGTCCGCCTCAAGGCGAGCTTGTTCGAGTCTTTCACGACTAGAGCCCAGCTTGAGGAAATGGATGATCATTGAATTGCTCGCAGTACCATCAAGAATCTGCTGAGTCGCAAGTTCCATAGCGGCGCTGATAGCCAATCGTTCAGCTTCCTCTGGAGTTCTAGGCGTTTTGGTCTTCTTTTTGACCATCGCGCGTCCTTTCTTATACTTCGATCTGAGTTTTCGCCTGCCCCAGCCCATGCCCGGAAAGGAGCAAGAAACAGGCATGGAGAACTAAGTGGCCGGGGCAAGCCAAAACCCAAATCGAAATATACCTCCGGGGTAATTCGAAGGTGGGGCGCGATTTGGGCGGGGGGTCATCAAGAAATGACAGCCCCCCGGGGGTCAATGGAGGGAGAACCGTGGTATTCCCTCCAGTTGAATTGGTTTCACTCGATCACGAAAGTTCTCTTTCCAGTAACATCATGATCTAGAATCCATTGAATCGCTTCTTCGACATCGTCAGCAACTAGTGCATCACTTAGAATGTCACTGGTTTTGGTCACACGGTCCAGGAGGCCGCAAGAGTTGTAACCTTTCTGAAGGTCGAACGTCAACCACTGATCGAACTCAGTCTTTGGACTAAAAGGATTGTCAGTAGTTGTAAGGTACATTGTTGCCATGATTCAATCAGTTTCCTTTCACGGCTTCAAGCACAGAGCTTGTACTAATACCAAGCATCTCAGCGATCTCAGAGGTGGTTGCACCGTTCTTCGCCATGGCACGAGCACGAGCCACAACACCGACGGAAAGCACAGGCTTTTCCTTTGGCATGGACAGTTCGTGCAAGCGCTCAGGATCGGCGTAACGAGCGATGGACTCCATCATAGCATTACTGATAGCACCGTTCATGATGGCTTTCCATTCAGCATCGGTGATGTCAAACTGTACCTCTTTGCGGGAAGCACCAGTCCTGATTCGAGCAGCCTTGAGAGCCTGGCTTTCAAGGCGGGTACGTTCGTCCTTGGTCAGGCCAGGATTCTCCTCGACCTTTGCCCGGACGACACCCCCGGCAATGAGCTGAGCTTGACGCTCCCGCGGTGCATTCGTGAGGGCTACCCGGACTTTCTCCTTGAGGGAGGTTACCTCATCGGCGTACTCCTTGGCAGAACCCGGGTCTCGTTTCAGGGTGGGGGTATTGACAATCTCTCTACGGGCGGTGTTTGCCAGAGACTTCATATCGTTGGCATAGCGGGCGTACAGTTCTTCCATGGGGGTACCCGATGAAAGCTTGCGTGCGTCGTCCACCAATTCCATGCGGGTCGCCTTCGATGTACGGAGGCGGGTCTCAATACGAGGATCCTTGGTCTTGAATTCACGGGTGACAGAATATGATTCACCAGTCTCCTCGTAAACCTTCTTACCTGTGATGGGATCGATGGGCCCACCCTTTGCCATGGACCGGGGCTTCCTCTTTGGAATATCCACCTCGGATGCGGCGCGAGAAATAAGAGTGGACACGCCACCCTCGGGCTGATACTTCTTCTTGAGCTCGGCGATACCGTTATCGACAGCAGAGGTGCGGTAGTCAAGCTTATGCTTGGCCGCGTCTATGACTACCATCGAGTGACGGACTGCACGGGCGAGCTCTGCTTCAGTAGCGCCCTTGATAGTCATGTCGGTAATAAGATTACTGACCATGCCCATCTGCTTCTGCTTGCCGGTCTCGCTGAGAACTTTCATCCCGGGATATCCAGGATATGCGGCAGAGGGGTCGAACCCTTCAAGTCCCTTGAGAGGGGACGTCGAACGAATACGACTCCGTGGAGTGACTGGAATAACCATGGCCGTATCACCGTCAAAATCAGCTCCTGAGAGCCGTTGAGCGACGTTCGGGTGAATACCAATAGCATCTCTGGCAAGCTCTCCAATGGTCTTCCTAGCGTCCTTATGGCCGTTATTTACGGTAAGGATTGGGATCTCGAACGTACCACCATGAGGATATCGGACGAGAGCGACCTGGCTGCCATTCTTGAAGTTCGGAGCATATACTTCCGTGGGCTTCAAGCTTGTGACTGGGAGCAGAACCTGATATGCCTGGCCCGGAACTGCGGCAGCGCGAAGACGGACGGCGTCCGAATCGCAACCATCTGCGAAATCCTGAAGGGCCTTCTTCCGAAGCACGGGATTTGTCAGGGCCATAATATCCCTGAACTTCTTATTGGCTTCGTCAGTTGAAATATCCAGCTGCTGCTTGGCGAATGAAATATCCTGCTTCGAGAGGAACTGGGCAGACAAGGTCTTAGACCAGTTACCCCATGAACCTTCCTCGTTCACGAGGTTGACAGGGGACAGCTTCTTTTTGCCGTCCTTGTCAATATATTCCATCTGCCGGCGGATGGTCGCACCGAACGGGTTGTCCGGGTCGGCCTTCATTTTCTTGAGGACCGTATCGCCATCACCAATCATGGGGACCTTCTTGGACTTATTCGTGTTGAACCGAATATCCTTTCCCGCGGGAAGGTCGTCCGCGTAAATGGCCATGCCCTTGAGGTAGTGCGTCCCGTCAACGGAAATACGCACCTGGGCATAGTTGGACTTACCGAGGTTGAGATCTTTCAGACCTCGACGAATCTCGATGACGCCGTCCATGTTTGTGCCGCCGTCTTCAGAATATCGCACCATGACTCGCTTGGAGTCGAGGGGTGCGGGCGGCTTGAGGGACAGCTTGTGGCCGTCAGGATCAGTGCGGACGCCGACGACGTTGATCTTGTCGAGGTTCTGGACGGTCTCAGATTTGGGAACACCAGGGGCGACAAGAACTCGAGTGGATGTGTAGTTGTCGCTACCGAGCTGCCGGATCTTAATATCCTGAACTTGGTACCCTTGTGCCTCGAGAGTGGCCGAGGCAAGCTTGAGTGTGGTTGCAGTGGTGCCTAGCGAGACCTCAGTGCCGCTGCCGATATCAATATAACGGTGTTTGTCGGTCTCTCGCTTGAGAATATCCGCGACGCCCTCGATCTTAGACGAGGTCTTACCCGCGTCATCCTTGAGGTAGTTTCGGACGGTCGAGGCCGAAACGCCAATGCGGTCGGCAATGGCAGCCTGGGACATGCCCTTCGCATCGAGTTTCCGGACCATGGCAATCTCCACCGCCTGGCGTTCGCGCTTGGCGATAGACTTGGTGGCCCTCAACTCGGTAGTGGTCATACCGAGGCCCTTAGCGATCTCAGCTTCGCTCATGCCCTTGTCAGAAAGCCCCTTGACGAGGCCCTGGAAATCGCGTGAGCGCTGGTACGGGTCTTTGCCCGAGCCCCACGGATAACGGCCGGACTTCCGCAAAATGCCGTAGTGGGATAGAGTATCTTCAGTCATTGTCGCTCTCCATGAGAATATCGCTGAAATGAACAATACGACCCATTATATACCGGATGTCATCGGACTCGGGAATATGGGTTCGAGGTTCACCGTGTTGGTAGATGCGGAGTTGCATCTGTACGGTTGGTTGCACGCCATACTCGAGACAGAAGAGGGCCGCGTAAATTTCGAGTTGCTCGAACTTAGTTGGACCCACCCCGGTCTTGAGATCGTGAATACGAAGGAATTCGGAGTCCTGGTCAAAAGATATAGCGTCTGCGGTCCCAAAGGCGTACTCGCTGTAATATAGTACCGTCTCTGGGCTCATCTTGTACGAGATTGCGTCGTTAACGAACTTCGCGACTGTTGACATCAACGGGTCGCGTTCGTCAGGCTCTCCGAATGGGAGTCCCAACTGAATATGTTCTGCAGCTAATTCGTGCAAGCGAGTTCCAAGCGCAGCCGCTTGTGCTTTGCGATAGGTTTCCTGTAGCTTCGCTTCATCGTATCGGAGCCATGACGATTTGCTGGCCCCGAGGAACGCGTGCTTGCCGGCGAGATTGTGGTGGTCGTAAAACTGCATACGTCACGCCTGGCTGAAATACTGGTTGAGATCCCTGAGGACTTCTTCCTCATTCTCGGGATACACGAACCGAGCGAACCCCATGTGATTGAGCTTAGCAATGTAGTACTCTTGGTTGGGGCGGTGCGAGGCTTTGGCAGAAGCCTTGACCTCAAGCATGGCCCAGCGCTCGTCACAGAGCACCAAGAGATCTGGAACGCCCTGAATATAATTCGGATCGTTCTTCAGGATCATGGACTGTGGGAACAGAGTTGAGATCTTCTTGATCAGCTCACTCTGATACTTGTTCTCGCGCACGCTCATGTTGGCTCCTTTCGAGAGTGCGGTAAACGGCATGAGGAGAGTAGCATATAGGACTTTAGTCCTAGGGGACCTGGAACCCACTTAAGTGGGTTTATAATGGATTCCCTCATTCTCTCCATTATGCTGGACGTGTTTTGCTAATGAACAAACCCACTTATCTAAATATAGGACTAAAGTCCTAGATGAGGAATCCTCATAAGAGTGGTCTCCCCTCGACCCCGATTTTTGGAAGAGATAACTGCTTCTCGGACGAAGCGAGTGCTTAGGTAAAGATTTGGTAAAGATTTCCTGTGAAACTTGATTTGTCTTTTTTTTTCGCGCTATTATATATATATATATTAAATATTATAT
>ERZ773031.143-NODE-143-length-38428-cov-7.948818_pt1 | contig 38428 bp, 43 predicted proteins | sample MGYA00511666_ERZ773031 | MGnify/ENA primary metagenome ERZ773031 (study PRJEB29015, sample SAMEA2738135) | human oral metagenome | biome: human oral; feature: human-associated habitat; material: saliva | place: China | collected 2250 ...
CACAGCAGTTTTTGTATTTCTTACCACTGCCACATGGACATGGGTCGTTACGGCCTACTTTTGGTTCTTCGTTACGGATTGTTTTGTCAATTCCACCTTCTTTTGGTGAGATTTTTCCGTCTACTAATTCAATTGCACTTGTTTCTTGTAGTTTTGCACTTGTTATTTCTGATGTTTGTTGTCTTTGTGCTCCTTCATCTCTTTCTGTTACGTGCATTAATAGTTTTACTACATCGTATTGAATGTCATAAACCATTTCATCAAACATGTCGAATCCTTCCATACGGTATACTACTACTGGGTCTTTTTGTGCATAAGCTCTTAGACCTACACCGTTCTTTAGTTCGTCCATGTTATCAATGTGTTCCATCCATTTTTCATCAACTATTTTTAGTGTGATTACTCTTTCTAGTTCACGCATTGATTCGCCAAATTTTTCAGATTTTGTATTGTAAATGTTGTGTGCTTTTTCTGATAATTCTTTTATTTTCATTGGGTATCCTCCATTCTTTTAACTACAGTATCAAATAAAGCTAATAAAGTCAACATTCCAACACTATCCTTAGTATCTGTATAATGTATATTTGGTTTTGTAGGTTGATATTCATTGACTAACTTACCATTTAATACACAAGTTCCTACATTAAATACTAAAACAGGTTTTGTATCGCTTGTGTGAAAATCTCCTACACTACCTCTAACACCACTGGCACATATCAATATATCTGCATTTTTACAAGCATACATCATATAATCAAAACTTGATGTAGAACTTACACACATAACATCATTTTTATAATATCTTGTAAGTATATTCATTAAAGGTTTACCTACTGTTTTTCCTTTTCCTATAATTGTTATTTGCTTTTTATCAAAGTTTTCTATATTTAACCAATCTAAAAATTGCATTATACCTTTAGGAGTAGCAGGAGCATATATATAGTTTTCTGTATCTAACCAAGAAGATATATCTATTCCTTCTGAATCTAAATTTTTAGATATTTTTTGCTTATAGACTTCATATATATTGTTATCTTTACAAGGTAAGTCTAACATACAAGGGTATCTATTACTATTTATCTCTAATAAATATTTTTTTAAATCTTGTACTGATGTTATAGGTGCTATGATTACTTCAATACCTAACATACTACCAAATAAACTTCTATGCTTAGCATATAGCATACACCCTTTATCCTCTTCATTTGTAAGAATATAAAACTTCTTTTTTATTTCTAATTGTCTAACTCTTTTTTGTAAATTTTCTACTTGCTCATTAAAATACTTTCTCATCATATCTTTTAATTTCAATTCCGAGAGCTTTAATTGACCCATTTTGGCATTTCCTCCTCTTGCTCTATACTTTGACTACCCTCTCTATAGATAGGTCTATTTTGGCTATCTAAAGCCGTTAAAATTGAAGTGCCTTTGTAATCCACAAAAAATCTACTCAAAGGTATTTCTCCGAATAATTTTAACATATTTTCCAAAATACAAGCTATAAATATATCTTTCTCTGAGAGATTTAATAACTCCTCACGAGTATAATCACTAAAATTCTTATCTTCGACTTCAACTGTATAAATTGCTAAATAACCTATTAAAGTCATAAGATATAAAATAAATAAATTTTTATTTCTTAATTCCATTATTTCTTGCACTGTAAGTTTATCATCATCTTTTTCTCCACCATAAGCTAACTCTTGAATAAAATGAAATACTCCATCTATATCTAAATTGTTATCTAAATATATTTGTTTTAAAGTTTTAGGTGGTATTCCTTTTTCAAACCCACCCCATTCATATTTTTTGTTATTTACTACAAGTGAATCTAATTCTTTAGTTTTTTCATTCATTAATCCCATTACTGTAAACATTTTGTTTCCCCCTCCTTTTTAATTTCTATACACATATTAATAAAATTTGTATAAGTATTATCATTTTCTAAAAGTTTAACATCTAATATATCTACATATTTATTTTCATCAAGATTAAATTTTATAAATCTATAACTTTCGTGTATAAATCCTAACTTTTCTTGATATGTTCTTCTAAGTTCTTGACCTATATTAAATAGTTCTTTCATACTCTTTTTAAGATACATATACAAACTATTTATATCTTTATTCTTTATTAATGTATTCATACTTGCTTGTATAGTTGTCAATAATTCTTTTTTCTTATTCATACTTATAATCTACCACCTTTCTTTAATTTTACTATTTCTCCTAAAAATGTTTTTCTCTTATACTTAGTATCTCTTTTTCTTGCATTTTCAAAAGTAAACTTATCATACAATACTGTTAGTGTTTTACTTGCTCTTGACAATGCAGTATAAACTAATTGTTTAGTCAACATAAAAGTATGAGTTCTACTTGCTACAAATATTACATTTTCTGATGTACACCCTTGTAGTTTATGCACTGTAGAGCAATAAGCTAATTCCCAATTAACTTCTCCATCAGTAAACTCTACAATTCTATCATCATCTAACATTGAAATAGTATATTTATATATTAAAGATTTTTTCATTTTACCTGTTTCTTTATCTTTATAGGTATGTTCCTCATATAATTCTTTATTCTCCAGTCTGAATCTGTCGCCATTAAACACCATTAAATCATAGTTATTTTTAGTAATCATACCTATAGTTTTGGCATTAGGATTATCTTTCTTATATAGAGAATCTAATATTTCATTGATATTTTTAGTACCCTTATCTCCTACTCTTTGAGGTAACATTATAGTCGTATTCTCAAAAGTATAAGGTATAGTAGGGTTAGCATTATTCATTTCAATCATATATTCATATATAAATTTAGCTAAGGCATCTCCTGTTTCTAATTCCTCTGACAAAGGTATCATTAATACATTAGGTTCTTCATTGAGATACATACTATCTTCCATAGGAGAGTTGTCTATACAAAATTTATCACATATATAGGGTATATATGTGTCTGATTTTGCTCTCATTATTTTAGTAAGATTAATGTAGTTACATTTTAAATTACCTACCTTATATAAATCTATAAAATCTCTAAAATAGCTTCCTGCACTAATACTTGGTAATTGGTTAGTATCCCCTACAAAAACTAATTTAGGTAATTTAGGTAATTCTTCTCTAGTAGCATTAGGATTTTCTAATAAAAATCTCTCTCTCCTATTCATAGCAGGTATCAGTATATTATTACATAACATTTTATAATGGTCTAATCCTAACATAGAACACTCATCTACATAATAAACTTTTTCATTTATAGATTCTATATCTTGTTCATTATCCTCATCATTAGTAGAATTTCCACCATTGCCTATAAAATACTTATGAAAAGTATATGCTTGTCTACCTGTAAAATTAGTTAAAACCTTAGCAGATATGGCAGTTGGTGTTAACAGTGTTAATTCATACCCTGCTCTTATCATACTGTCTATTATTTGTTTAGATGTAAAAGACTTACCACTATTTCCTGAAATATATAATTTATTATTTTGCCTTATTAAAAAATATCCACTTTGAGTAGTAAAGCAATACATATATTGTCCTTTATCTACTTTTTTTATCGTTTCAAAATTATTTTTTTGAGATACAACTTTACACATTATATCCGTTTTTGAAAAATAAATTTCATAAGAATACCCTGTCGTTTTGTATCTATCTTCTTTTCTAGTTTTGATTGTTGCTCTATATCCTAAAGTATTAGCAATCATTTGTATCACATCTATTTCCTCTTTATGTATACTAGAAAAACTTATACCTACTTCATCCCCATAACCTTTTCTTATGTTTCCATCCCAATATCTTAATTCATCAAATATAATTTCTTTTTGGGAATAACTACTATTTAAAAACCAATCCCAAGTAAAATGTTTATCTTTATTATCCATATAAAAAGCAAATAAACTATAATTATCTTTATGTTCAAATCTTTTATATTTTATATTGTTTTTTTCAAGTAACATAACTAATCTTTCTTTTTTTCTTTCTTTTTTTAAATTAATACTACAATAATTTGCTTTATTTTCTTTATTTCGACTGATACTTCCATCTGCAAATACGGCAACTTTCAATCTAATGTAGTCATCTGTATAGTTCAATTTTGACTCAGAATTATACTTAACTATTTCAGGAAATTTACATAAAGTTGTATTTTTAAGTTTAACATCTTTATATTTATTGTAAAGTTCTAACATACTAATACTACCATTATGTTTTTTATTAGTAGTTGTGTAACATCCACTCAATGTAACATTAGGCATATTATGTAGTTCTGATAAAGTTAAATCTATTGTATTTTTTTTATTTTTTATTTGATAAAATTGGTCTACTTCTGTTTTAATATATTTTAAAGGTTGTCTGAATACTCCTTTAGGTATGTAATTTAATTTTTTAGCTCCTAATTCATAATCTACTTCTAGTATTTCTTGTCCTTGCCAATCTTCAATATTTATCCAACCTTGCTTAGTAAATATTTCTGTTCCTTGTGGTAGACACCCTGCTTTACCTGTAATAATATTAAACCCATAATCTTTAAAACTTCTTACAGCTTGATTTTGTCCTTCATTTAATTTTACCTTATTCTTTTTTAATACAAAGTCAATAATGTCATCAGTAACATAATCATACTTTTCTTTTTCTAATAGTTTTAAGTATTTGAATAAAGTCTTTTCTATCCAATAAGCTTCTCTACTTGTTATAAATTCTACTTTTTCTGCATAGTTTTCTAATGAAGTATCTAATACCTTACAGTTTACATCTAATAACAATACATCAGATTCTCTTATTTTCTTTAAGATATTTTCTTTTGTAATTTTATCTACAACTGTTCTATCATATTGTTTTTTATAATCATCTGTAACCTCTACAACATATTTAAAAAACTTACTAAAAGGTAAAATTGTACTACCCTCTGTACCATTAGAAATAAAATCGTCAATTAGTACATTGAAAGTTGTAATTGTAAAGTAATCAAAGTTAAATCCATTAACTATTCTCAAATAGTTTTGTAGTCCTATTCCTTTCACATTTTTAACAAAATTATCTAAATCATCTCTAAATGTTTTAAACCAAAGATAGTCATATTCTCTTGATGGAAATATATTTTTATTTAGCATATTATTTTCTAATAGTTTAAGTTTTATATACTTAGACCATATAGATAAAGCTATGCTATCTGTTATCTTAAACTCAGATTTTAAGAAATTACACCACCTAAAAGCATCTTGACCCATATCTTTTTTAGTTATTGCCACGACATCATCTCCTTTATTTTATTTGATATATCATTATAACATTTTTATTTATTATTGTCAAGGTTTTCTTTTTTATAAGTAGCTATAAGTTCATTAATTCTATTATTATAATTTATATAGTTTTCATAACTTCTAGTAAAAAGTTCTTCAAAATTTTTGAATATTTGTTCTCTCATTCTATAGCTAGGTAAGTATAGGTATACATCTTTTTTCTCCCTTATTGCACTTCTAAACATCCATTGTACTAACTCAGATAAAGCATATAGTTCATCATCTAATTGAGAACGAACTCCTATGTATCCACCTATAGCATTGAATAAATCCTCATAAATAGGATTTATATATTTATTATACAAATAAATTAATACAGTTCTATCTTTATATTTATTTGTACTCCTAGCATTTAAAGATAAGAATCCTTTGGTATACCCTTTTCCTTTTAAAAATTCTTTTTTATCTTTTAAAGTAGTCCATAATGTATTTTCAGATTTACAAGGACATACATTAGTTATGTAATTATGTATGTTTGTTTTTAATTGTTTAATCTCAATTTCCTTATCTTTATTATTTAAGTAAGTATGAGTTAAAGCAAACTTTCTTTTATCTTTACTGTTTAAAGAACCCTCATACAAATGTATTTTTGTATATATTTCTTTAAATTCCTTAATAGTGTCCTGTATATTATAAGGAATTAAAAAATATTTAGAGTTAGGTTTATAAACACTCTTCAAAGTATAAGGTATAGAATATAGTTTTAATAACCCTGCTAAATATTGACCCTCAAACATATAAGTTAGAATATAACATCTTCTTACCATAAAAAAGATGTGCATAGGTAAAGTATAAATATAAGAATTACCTTTCTTTATCACTTGTCCAAAAACACATTTATTTATAAAATTTTCATATAATCCTTTGGTTTTGTCCTCTGAATTTATATAATTCTTATCTATCCAATTAACTTCTGGATATTTACAGTTATCTAAATAAGTTCCTAATTCTATCATTTTAGTTGATATTAATAAATTCCAATCTTTTGAAGATAAAATATCATAAGAGAATACATTAGGTACTTCATCTAAATATAAATCATAATCTTGTCTTTCTATTTCTTCACACCAATCTATAGTAATATATTCAAATAATTTATGAGTCATAATTATGTTTTTACCTTCTTGCATAGCCTTAAATACTTCTTTACTCTTTGATAATAGTTCTTTAGTGTTCTCGTCTTTCCTAACCATAGGAATATAAACATATATGTTCTCTTGTTTACACCTTTCATACACTCTATCTAGTTCCTCTAGGAAAGGAGTAACATATATAAACTTATCTTTATGATGTTTATAATTATCTATTAAGTTCTGTATAGCCCATTGAGTTTTACCTTTACCACAAATAGCATCTACTATTTGTATATTTGTATTTCTATTTTCACTTAATGCAGTATATCTAAGATTAAAGTTATTTAATCCTATCCATCTTTCCATATTGGTTTCTTTCTTTTGTTTTTTCATAAAATTAGTACCTCCTATTATATTATTATAAGAAATATAGCATAAATACTAAGATTTTTGATTGTTTATAGATATAAAATTCAATATAAGTATCATAAACTCTTATGTTGATTAACTTATGTCAATATAGTATTAGTATTATGTATATTTTTATTTTTTCTTTATATACCAATTATTTTGTATTCTGTGTATCATATTCATTCTTACAATTTTGATAGTTGATTTAGTAGATTATCAAGTAAAAATTTATTCAATAATACCAATGTAAAACTGATAATGAATAGCATAAAATACTGATGTTTACTAAGATTTTCAAACACTGATTTTATGCTATGTTGAGGCTTGTAAAAAATTTCTCTCAACTAGCCTATTTTTCAGTGGTAGGACTTGTTTCAAAAATTGTACGGAAATTCACATATCTCAACTTCTCTATTTATGCTATGTTCAGAGATAAATTCTATATAATATAATATATAAAAATAACCTAACACAACCCAAAGAGCTTTAGCTCTGTTGACTATCACAAAGTAAATTTATTGTATTATAGCATAATACTAGCATAAAGTCAAGTATATTTAATAATTATATCTAATATAAATTTATAAAAATATTACTTGACTTATTATGGAAAGTATGCTATAATAATATAAAATATAATTATTAATAGGAGGTATTAAATGGATAAATTAAGAATTACACTAAATGAATTTTTCTTTGCATACTTTATAAATGATAAAGCTTCAAAACAATGTAATTTGAATAGTAATAATGCAAATATAATTCATATAAGTATAGTAAAAGGAAATCAAATAAGAATAGAGTTTAGATTATTAGCAACTAATACTATACATTTTATTTTATTTAGACCAATAAACAATAAAACTTTGAAAGAGTTAGCAGAGTATGTAAGTCTTAAAGATTGGATATATAAAGAAGTAGATATTAATAATAATGAAATTTTACCTAGTAGTGTACCTGACAAAGTAGCATTAGAGTTAAAAGAAGTAGCTTGGATAACTATATATACTTATTATATGTTGTATGCCAATAAATATTCTAAACTAGAAGATGTTATGGGTGGTTTTTGGTGTATTAATAAACTTAGAGTGTATCCTTTTATATTAGAATGGAAGAAAAGGTACAATAACTTTAGTGAAGAAGAACTAAAGAATAGGAAATAGTAATATGAATAAGAAAAGAAATCATAGATTAATTAAAAGATACAACTATCATATACCTAAACAAATAGGATTAAAAAGATATGTTAATTTCTTATGTAAATATATTATGGCTTTCAATATTCAATCTAAAGAAGAAAATAGCTATCATAGTCTTACTCTATGGAATGATATTTATGAGAAAGGTGTATGGAATATAAAAAGAACATCTGAAATAAGAAGATATTTTAGAAGTGCATACAAAAAAGGTTGCTATTGTAATATGCAACCTGAAAGAGTTGCTATTTATAAGACTGAAATAAGATGTCTGTTAGTTATTAAAATGAATTATAAATGGGAATTAGAGCAAACAGATGAAGATACCTATAAAGAGTATACCTTTATCTATACGAACTTAAATAAGGGTATCCTAGAACTTGTGAAAGGAAGTGATGGTATATTAAAGAATTAAATACTGTATTGGTTTTGCTATTGATAGTTTTTGGGATATTAATATTAGATTTTATAAGATTAAAGATAAAATTATACAAGTTAAATAAAAAATTACAAAAGCTAGATGGACAAAGCTATGTAGAATTTATGAAGAAAGTTAAGGAAACATTAGAAAAATAAGTGTAGAGGTTGAAATATACCTCTATAAATTAGAAAGAGGTGGTAATGTGAAAATAGAACTAAACAATATTATTAAATTAGGGTGTCATGATGTAAAAAGTTTTAAGGTAGAAGAAATATCTTATATAGGAACTGAGGATATTGCAAAATTACATAAATACAAAACAAAAGAAGTAGAGGAACTTATTAGTCTATATAAAGATAAGTTTGAAAGCAAAGAATTAATTGAATTAAATGAGAATAATAATTTAGAATTAAAAGATAAATATTTATTATCTGATAGTGGATATCTAAAATTCTTAGAAATATTAGAAGATAATAGAACAAAAGAAAGATACAACTATATGTGTACTAATTTCTTTAATAAGAAAGTAAAAGAAGAACCTAAACAAGATATTAGAATAAAAGATACTATCACAAGTTTAGAATTATTGGAACAGATTAACATATTTAGAAAACAAGAATATGAGGATAAAAGAGTGAGAGGTACTCTAACAGAAACAGAACAAAGAAAAGGTACTTATACTGAATTATTACATAAGTCCTTATTAGAAGTAATTAGAGATGAATTTGAGTATGAAATAGGAGAGCAAAAAATTTTGCCGTCCTCTTATAAGAACTCTCAAAATAAGGAACAACCTATGTTTATACTAAATATGGATTATGCTAAACAGATATTAATGAGAGAATCTAAATATGTTCGTAGAGCTGTAGTTATATACTTAAATCAACTAGAAAATAAAGTAAAAGAGTTAGAAAAGCAATTAACTACAAAAGAGCAATATTTATTAAATATTATGACATCAAAATCTGATATAGAAATAGCAACTAATGTAGCAAAGTTTAATATAGAGTATGTTCAACCTCTTGAAAATAATCTTAAAGAAGAAAAAGATAAAGTAATCTTAAAAGATTTAGAATTAAAAAATCAAAAACACAAAGTAGATTTATATGATACTATAGCAGATAAAAATAAGACATTTACTATGTCAGAAGTTGCTAAATTAATAAATTATATTGGTGTGGGTAGAAATAAATTATTTGAAATATTAAGAATTAATGAAATTTTAAGAGCTAATAATGAACCTTATCAGTCTTACATAGATAAAGGTTGTTTTAAAATTATAGTAACAGAAAAAGCAGATAAAGTAGTACCTCAAACAGTTGTTTATCAAAAAGGTATTGAGAAAATTTGTGAGTTATTAGATGAATTAGGTTATCAAAAAGCAGATAGATAGAGAGTAGTTTAAACTACTCTCTATTATTTTATAAATATTTTTAAAATAATTATTGACATTTAAAGTTGAATATGCTATAATAGGTTATTAAAAGTTAAAAGGAGTGATAAATATGCTAAAAATAAGTTTAGGAACAATTAAAGGTAGACATCAACTACCAGCAACAGATTATGTAATTAATAAAGAGATACAAGATGTTACAGATATAGAAAAAATACAACAAGATGTAGACTATTATTTTAATGAATTATATAGTCTAAATGGAAAAGATGTGCAAATAATATTATATGTAACAGGTCTTACTGTAGTTACCCTTGCTATAGTTAAAACTTGCATAAGACTTGGGTATGGGTTGGTCTGCATGCACTTTGACAGAGATGCAAATTGTTATTTAGGACAAATAATATTATAAAATTAAATAGAGGAGTTGATGTAATGAGAACAAATAAATTAAATTGGTTAAACATAGGTAAAGGCTATGAGAGTATTAGACTTATTCTTAATAAGAAAAAAGTAGAAGCTATGGGGTTTAATAAACTAGATAATAACGAAGTATTAATAGAATATGATATTGAAAATAAAGTTATTACTATTAGACCTACAAAGGCTATAGATACAAGTATAGTAAATATATCTACTATTATACTTTCTATGAAAGGAGAGTTTTCATTAGAAGATGTTTTAGTGAAAGTATCTAAAATTAATACCAACCTAGCTAACAAAGAAGAAATACAAAATAGATTAAATGCTCTTCTTGAACTTGGAATGTTAGAAATAAATTCTAAAGGATATAAAATTGTAAAATAGAGTCTAAAATAAATTTTGAGGCTCTGTAGTATGTCTAAAAATGATTTTAAAAAGTTTTTTGATAAATTATATGGCTAGGTTATAAAATTAGTTTTAAATGCCTCTGAGAGCTTTTAAAAAGATAATAAGAAAGGAAGTGATATGTTGGCACTAACAAAACAAGAACAGTATGATAACTTTATGAAAGAATTAGTAAAAGAATATTGTAATAACAATTTAACTTTTAAATGTACTTGGTTAGATTTAGAAAAGTTATATAAAGAAAATTGGAATAAATTTTTTAAGAAGAAGTATAATATGGATGCTATTCTTATATTTGTTAAAAGTATGAGAGTTTTAATAGAACAAGCAGATACTAAATTTTTAGAAACAATAGGATATAAGAAATTTGAAGATAGGATTACAGATATGTTTAAAAGTTTTATTTCACAATTAAGTAGATATTATGGTTATATAGCAGATTTCTTAGATAGTTATTGGTATAGAGATTTTCATACAATCAGAAATAAACTGATTGGAATTTATGAGTTTGAAAGATATATGAAGTCTTGGATTGAAATTGGATATTTAAAATATAGAGATAATTTAATAGTTGGTACTAATTATTATGAATTGTGGGAAATGATTAAGACTTTTCCTAGACATACATTTTTAAAATCTAAATATTTTATGAATCAAGTTGAATTATATGTTGCAGAGTGTATAGATGTGCTTACTATACCACAAAAAGAACTATATGAGTTATTTAGGAATGATGTTTTTCAACAAAAACCTATAACAAGAGAATGGGTTTTAAATTCAGATGTTAAAGTACCTACAATAGAGGAAATAAATAAAGAGTTTAGAGAGAAATTAGATAAAATTAAAATATAAAAAGGAGGAATGATATGATAGATATTGGAAATTTAACAGATTTTGATATATTTAAAAATGAAATTTTAAGAAATTTAGGATTAATAGTAAAACATTTTAAAATGGAATATATAGGTAAAAATAAAATACCTTCTTTATTTTTAGAAATGTATGAGGAAGACAAAGATATTAAAACTAAAATAACTCAAATATTAAATTCATTGAATATTATAGATGAGTTTGTAGAGTTAGGTGTTAATATAGAAATATCTTATTTGAATGAGAATTTAATAATAACTGCTTTAGATGGTAGAGAAATTGTAAATAAAGATTTTAGTAGATATTTAATAACTCATTTATATTCTACTATAATAGATACAAAGGAGATGATTTAATGAGAACATTATTATTAATGAGAGGAGCTATGGGGTCAGGTAAAAGCCAATTTATCAAGGATAATAAGTTACAACCTTATACTTTATGTGCTGATGACTTTAGAACAGCAATATGTAATCCTATATTATCCTTAGATGGAGAATTTTCTATCAGTCAGAAAAATGATAGATTGGCTTGGGGTATGTTGTTACAATGCCTTGAAGAAAGAATGAAAAGAGGAGATTTTACAGTAATAGATGCTACTCACTCTACTCAAAAAATGTTAAATAATTATAAGGCATTAGCAGAAATGTATAAGTATACTATATTTGTAAAACAATTAGATGTACCTTTAGAAATATGTTTAGTAAGAAATAGAACTAGAGATAAATATAAATTTGTTCCTGAGGATGCTATTAGAAGATGTCATACTCTAATTGACCAAACAGAATTATCAAAAGGTGTAAAGAAGATAGATAAAATAGAAGAAATAAATAACTTTTATGTAGATAATATTATAGATAAATATAATAGAGTTATTATTGTAGGAGATATACACTCTTGTAACACTGTTTTAGGACAAATGTTTGAAAAAGAAGAATTTAGAGAAGATACTTTATATGTGTTCTTAGGGGATTATTTAGATAGGGGGATAGAACATAAAGAAACTTTAAAAAGAATGATGTATTTATCTACATTAAAAAATGTTATATTACTTGAAGGGAATCATTTTCATTTTGAACATTGGTGTCAAGGTAGAGAAGTTAAGAGTAAAAAGTTTTTAAATGAAACTCTTAAAGTTTTAATAGATGGACTTAATGACGAAGAAATAGAACAATTTAAGTCAAAAGGTAGACAATTCTATAAGAAACAAAGACAAGCCTATGCTTTTGAATTTAATGGTAAAAAGTATTTATGTACTCATGCAGGACTGCCTAGTGTACCTTTGATGACATACATAGCAACAGATGATATGATTAAAGGTATAGGGGATTATGATGAGGATATTAGTGGTATTTATGAAAACAATTATGCACTAGGAAAATGTCAAGATTTTACTCAAATATTTGGACATAGAGCTAATAAAACTACTGAACATTCTATCAATTTAGAGGGTCAAGTAGAGTTTGGTGGAAATCTTATGTATTATGTACTTGAAAAAGGTAAAGAACCTAGATTAGAAAGTATAAAGAATGAAGTCTATGATAGAGAATATTTTGATAAAGAGAGAGAGAAATATAAAAGAACAGATAGTAGAAATTTAACTCAAAACGATGAAGTCAATAAACTTATATTGAGTAAATTAGTAAAAGTAAAACAATGTGAACCTAATTTATTATCTCTTAACTTTGGAGATAATGTGTTCAGAAAAAAACAATGGAATGATATTACAATAAAAGCAAGAGGTTTATTTGTAGATAAGGATACAGGAGATGTTAAAATCAGAAGTTATAACAAATTTCATAATTATTTAGAGTTTACAGAAACAAGAGATGAATACTTAAAAGAAAACTTACAATATCCTTTATTAGCTAAATATAAAGAAAATGGCTTTTTAGGACTTATGTCAGTAATAAATGGAGAAATGGTATTAGCTACTAAATCTACTACACAAGGAGATTGGAAAAATTATTTTCAAGAATTGTGGGATAGAGAAGATGCGAACATAAAAATGTATTTACAAGAGTTTGCAAGTAAAGAAAATTGTACTATAATATTTGAAGTTAAGTCTTTTAAGGATAAACACATAATAGATTTTGATAAGGAAGAACTTGTTATCTTAGATGTTGTTAAAAACAGTTTAGAGGTCAATGGAGTTAATATTGATGTAAAATATAGCTTAAAGTGTTTAGATGAGTTTAATGACTATCTGAGAGCCTCAAATAGTAAAATTATAAGAGTAGTAGATACAGTAGCCATATTAAATAATTTTGATGAGTTCAAAGAGTTATTACTAGGATATAAATATCATCATTTTGAAGGTTTTGTATTTATAGACCAAAAAGGATTTATGTTCAAATGGAAATCTAATTATTATAATAAATGGAAGAGTGTAAGATATTGTTATCAATACTACTTAAAACATTGGCAAGAAGCTTTTCCATTTAGAATATGTAAAGATAGTTTTGAAATAAATTTCATGAAGTGGGTTACCCTACAAGACATTAATTGGTTGAAATCTGTTGATTATGTTCATGTAGTAAATAAGTATAAAAATAATATAGGTAGTTAAATAGTTGAGAATTATTATAATATTATAGTTAAGAGATTAAAAGATTAATATTTATAAAATATTTTTATTAATCATACCAATGTAAAATAACAGAAATATAGAACTTTTATAATAAATTAAATAAAAGTGCTTGACAAATACTAATATTAATGTTATAATAAGTTATGCTAATTAGCAGTTCATAAATCAATCGTTGTGTTGAGAGAACTATCTTTGAGAGTAGTAAGAATAAACTCTTGACATATAAAATTTTATGTGTTATAATACTAATGTAAGATGAATATTTGGATAGATTGAGATTTCATTTACATTAAAACTTTTAACTACCAAAGTTACCTTTATTTTTAGTTATTTCAATAAAGGTTATAGGTAAGTAAAGGGTAAACACTTATGATAAGGTTTTGGAAATAACTCCTTACATTGTTTAGTTTGCCTAGTCCAAAAGACTATAAATGGAGTTTACTATTTAGAACTTAAAAATAGTAGGTTTATTTACTTAATTGTCCTTAACAAAATAGTATTGGTAGGTTTAACTCATTTGTCCTACATAAGTAAAAATGAGTGATTAACTAGCTAGTCAATATTTTAAATTAGACCACTCCCATTTTTAGTATAGGATTATTGACTAGCTAATTAATGCGAAAACCAATAGTGGTAGGTTTTATACCTATATAAGAAAACTTATACTAGGAATTTAACAGGAAAAGATAGTAACTATTCATGATGTCGTTACTATGTAATTGACCTGACCACTCTTATATGCAAAAGTAATCGAATGGTAAGATACATTTAGCTAATGGTTTGTTGGTTCGAGTCCAACCTTTTGCACTTAATATTAAAAAAAAAGCAGAGAGTGTAGGTAGCTTTCTTATACACAAAAGTTTTAGACTACATTAGGTTGTTGAGTTTAGCATTTTTACTTGTTTCCTTAAATCAAGTGATTGTGTTTAAAAATGCAACATATTGCGACATGGAGTAATAGTAACTCACTAGGCTCATTCCCTAGAAATCCCTCTGCAAATGTGGGTGTCGCTTCCATATCAGTGAGTAGTTCAGTAGGTAGAACACTTGTTTTGGGAACAAGCAGTCAGAAGTTCGATTCTTCTCTCACTGACCATTAAATATCAAGTTTAATATGATAGGTTATGCTAATTGGTAAGCAAACAGTTTGCTAAACTGTCATCCTTTGGGATTTACAAGTTCGAGCCTTGTACCTATCGCCAAATATATGCCATATTACCTCAATCGGTAGAGGGTCTATAAGTAGAAATAAGAGATGTAGGTTCGAGTCCTACTTTATACCTATAGGTTTGAATAGCTTAACTGGTTAAAGCCTTATGGATTATAGAAAGTTATCAGTTCGAGTCTGATATATGGCGAATAAAACTTATAAAGGAATGAAATATGTTAAAAATTTACACAAAAAAAGATTGTCCAAATTGTTTACAACTTAAAAATGTATTGAAGAATAATAATATTAGGTTTGAGGTAATAGAGGACGAAAAAGAACTTATGAAAGTAGGTTCTAAATCAAGAATTATGTCAGCACCTATTTTAGAATTAAATGAAAAATATTATAGTTATCAAGATTTTTCTAATTTCTTTGAATTATTTTCAGAAATTATTTTAAAAAATTCAAAATAATTGTTGACAAATTAAAAATAATATGTTATACTTATAATATAAAGAACATTACTGCAAATACTATTTGGTTAATGTAAAAAGTGAATTTATAAATACAAATATATGTTCTTTAAAAATATTATACAGAAGATTACTGCAAATTAAATTCTAATAGAGCATTATAATTGTAATATAAAAAGCTAATTAAAATCTTCTGTAAATTTATAATATACAGTTGCTAACTGCAATCTAATGATTATAAATAATCAACTTTTATTTGGAAAGAGTTTAAATGCAACTGTTTACTTTAGGCAAAAATATACAGAACTTTACTGCAAATGAACAATTTATATTTAATATAAGAAGAATAATAAAGCTACCAATTTTATTTAAAACTTTACCATTACATTATTTGTGTAGAGAATTTTACACCTGTACTGTTATTTGTTACTAAGTTCTGTTAATTTATTTTTTATAAAACATAAATTTAAAAAGAAAAGGAGAAAATCAGATGGAAAAATTAAACATTAAAGATGTTGCAAGAAAACTTGCAGAAAGAGATTTAGGAGCTACTATAAAGGAAAACGAACAATTCCTAAGAGGTTTAGTAGATGTTATTAATGAAGAATTAGAAAAAGGAAATGAAGTAGCATTTTATGGGTTAGGAACTTTCACTGTTAAAGAAGTTGCAGAAAGAAAAGGAAGAAACCCACAAACAGGAGAAGAAATTACTATTGAGGCTCACAACTCTCCTAAATTCAAATTTTCTAGTTCGGTTAAAGAATTAGTTAGATAGAATAAATTTTATAAATGCTTTACAAACGAAACGATAAATGCTTTTAGAAATGGAACAAACAATTTTAGAAGAGATACTCCAAAAGAGATGTATATAATTTACATCTCTTTTCTCTTATAAAAATATTTCTTGACTTTTACTTTACTATATGCTATAATTATATTATAAAAATTAAAAAGAAATAAAAAGGGGGTTATAATGCACTATACATCAGAAGATTTAGATAATTCTATACAACATTGTCAAGAAAAAGTAGATACACTCAAAGGAGATTGTCAAAAAGAACATTATAAACTTTTAATGATGTTACTAGATTTGCAAGAGTATACTTATGGTGGTAGTTTACAATCTAATGAAGTATTAAGTTATAGTTATCTAGCTAAACTTACAGACATAAGAAATATTAGAAAATTATATATTAATAAACAAAATTTAATTACTCAATTTGATTTGTTAGTAGATAATTTAAAAACTATATTTGATAAAGTTGAATTAAAACAAGAGTGTAAAGATATAAAACTATATATACTATATCAAGGTTCAGAATTTTGGTTTGATTATGAATTTGTAGATTTTAAATTGAAATTAACTTTAATATCTACTATTACAACTTTAAATATTAAATTATATAAAAAAATATCTTATGTTTTAGAGAACATTTTAAATATAAGTAGAAATATTAAATTGGAGGTAATATAATGAAATTAGATGAGAGAATGAAAAAATATGAATATATTACTAGACACTATTTAATGTGTAGAACACCTGTAATAGTTAGAATTGATGGAAAAGCCTTTCATACTTTTACAAAAGGTATGAAAAAACCATTTGACCATATATTTATGGAATCTATACAAGACACTATGAAATATCTATGTGAAAATGTACAAGGTTGTGTATTAGGTTATTGCCAATCTGATGAGATAAGTTTGTTACTAATAGATTATGATACTTTTGAAACAAGTGCTTGGTTTGATAATAATATAAGTAAAATTATTAGTATTACATCTAGTATGGCAAGTGTATATTTTAATCAACAATTTAGCCTAAATTTACTAGATTATAAAATTAAAAATAGGGAAAGTAAAGATAGAGATGTAGAATATGAAAATAGACTATTTGCTAATATTTCTAGTTTGCCTGTATTTGACAGTAGAGCTTTTAATCTTTCAAAAGAAGAGGTTAATAATTATTTTGTTTGGAGGCAACAAGATGCTATTAAAAATGCAATACAAATGATAGGTAGAGCTTATTTTACACATAAAGAGTTAGAAAATAAAAATGGAAAAGAAATTGTAGATATGTTAGATAGTATTAAAGTAAACTACCATTCTTTCTCTACTTGTGAAAAGAGAGGTACTTGTTGTATTAAAACCAATAAAGGTTGGGAGTTAGATACTGAAATACCTATTTTTAAAGATGATAAAGATTATATTGAAAAATTAATTTATATTGGAGAGTGATAAATGAAATGTGAGGTTTGTGGTAAAGAACTTAAAGGTAGATTTCATAAAGTTTATTTAAGTGAAATAAATAGTTATGCTTTTATATGTCATAATTGTTTGGATAAAGAAATTGTTTTAGTATATAAGATTAAAAATGGGTTTACTCATAACATTAGAGGTTGTAATCCTCAATCTTTACAATTTATACAATATGAAGATGAACAAGATTTTAAAAATATTAAAGAATATATTTATGTTTTAAATGAAAGAAAAAATAATTTAGAACAACAGATTAAAGTGTTAACAGATAAAGATAAGGAAGTATTGCTATTTTTATATCAAGATGAACTAAAAAATATTAAATTAGAGTTAAAACAATTACAAGAGGAGAGTGATTCTTAATGCCTAGAGAAGTTAAATATGGAATTTTTGGTGGAGTTATTGTTGTTTTATTAGTTTTATTATTTTGGAATGGTTATACAGTAGATACAGGAGAAGTTGCTATTATTAGTAATTTTGGTAAAGTATCTAAGATAGAAACAGAGGGATTACATTTTAAAATACCTTTTGTTCAAAGTAGAAAGTATATAGAAACAAGAGAAAAAACTTATATATTTGGTAAAACAGATGAAATGGATACTACATTAGAGGTATCTACTAAAGATATGCAGAGTATAAAATTAGAGTTTACTGTACAAGCTAGTATAACAGACCCATTAAAATTATATACTGCTTTTCAATCTAAATATGAACAAAGATTTATTAGACCAAGAGTTAAAGAGATAGTTCAAGCTACTATTTCAAGATACACTATAGAAGAGTTTGTAAATAAGAGAGCAGAAATTTCAAAATTGATATTTGAAGATTTAAAAGATGATTTTGCTATTTATGGAATATCTGTTAGTAATGTTAGTTTAGTAAATCATGATTTTAGTGATGATTATGAGAGAGCAATAGAAAAGAAAAAAGTAGCAGAACAAGAGGTAGAAACTGCTAAAGCTCATCAACAAAAATTATTAGTAGAACAAGAAAATAGAGTTAAATTAGCAGAGTATGAGTTAAAAGAAAAAGAGTTAAAAGCTAAAGCCAATGCAATAGAAAGTAATTCATTAAGTCCTCAACTTTTAAGAAAGATGGCTATTGAAAAATGGGATGGTCATCTACCTAAAGTACAAGGAAATGGAAGTAATACATTTATAAATTTAGAATAATATTAAAAATAGGGTAGAAATACCCTATTTTTTACTTGACATTGTTTTTATATTATGATATAATATTACTATAAAATGAAGATAGGAGGTAGTATGATTAGAATATTAGGTTTGATTATAGGGTGTTTATTATGTTTGTTTTCTGTAATTAAATTTGTAAAGTATGAAAAAGATTCAGATAAGGTAGAAAGTTTAACTATAGGTTTTATTGGTTTTGTAATCATTAAATTGGTTTTAAAATATTTTTAAGGTAGGTGGTATATGAGGTTCAACCCTTTAGGAGAAAATACTGTAAGTAATATAAAATTCATAGCAAGAAACGAATTAGCTCATTGTGGTTTAACTTTAAAAGATGTGAAGTTTGAGATTATGGGTAATGATTGGAGAATTGAAGCTATAATAGAACAAACATTAGATAAATTAGTAATTGGGTATGATGAGAGTGGGCTTAGATTTAAAAATTTAGCTTATAAGTTAGAAGTACACTATGTGTATTTAAACAATAAAAAAGAGAATGAACAATATTATCACATATTACAAGTAAATAATACTATTCAAAAAATTAAGAATAGAATACTTAAATTCTTATGTGAAACATCTTATAATAGTGAATTAACTGACATTTTAAGTTATCAAAATATAGATAATTTGAGAATTTTATGTAATAATGTATATGTAATTTATAAAAAAGATAGAAATTTTGAAATTCAACTTATAAATGATAATTACACTGTAGTTGCTACAATATACTTAAAAGTAAAGACTAATGGAAAATATACATTAAAATGGTCAATAGAGGAACAAAACAATTTAACAGATATAATTAAAACTCAACAAGAGAATACTACTCTTATAAGTTGTATTGTATTATTGAAAACTTTATTAGAAAGAAAGGGGTTGAAATTTAGTAATGAAAATTCTTAATATTTGGGGTAAACTACCTGATGTATTCGTTAAAACTTTGGAAGAGGAAAGAAGTGTGTATTATAAAACTGTTTTAGTTAATGGTAAATATAGATTATATAAATTAAATTATAATTACTCTGATAGTTATAGAATAACTCGTTATTATACTAAAGATATGAATTTAATTAACTATGTAAAAACTTATGTTGATAAAAATAAGTAAAAGAAAAAAAGGTGGTATATGGAAAAAGAAATTATTAGAGAATTTTATTGTCAAGTATGTGGAAAACTTGTACAAGTTACTAACACTAAAGATAGAAGAACAAAAAATTGTAGTAATGAGTGTATGTGGAAAGGAATAGTAAGTAGGTATCAGAAAAAGCATCCTCATATTCCAAAAAATAGAAAATTTGTATCTGAATTAAGAGATGTAAAGAAAGACAAAAATAATCAATACTACTTTATAGAAGATGGTATAAAATATAAGTGTAGTAAAGAGGGTTTTAAAACTAGAGAATTATATTCAGATGATTTAATGACTAAAAAAAATAAGGGATGGACAAACAAAGATTTAATAGAGTTGGTAGGTTTAAAGATTGGGGGATTATATAGAGATAGAGATATAGCCTTACTACTAGAAAGACCAATTTCTGCTATAAGAAATAAATTCTATAAACTAAAAACTCAAGGTTTAGTAGATGTTTATTTAAATAAATTTAAGGAACAAGAGGTGTAGATATGAATAATTTAATATATAAAACTATAGATAATAAGGTAGAATTAGACTATGAGAGTAATAACCTATTTGATTTAGAGGATTTTATAAATTTTATAAATTGGATTTTATATACAAAATTTGCTACTAAAGAGTTACAAATGCCTATTTCTAGTTGTAATGATTTAAATAAAGAGTTATCATTAGAAAAAATAAAAGTTAGTCAAGATGGAAAAAACTCCGTAAGAGTTGATTTTATTTATAAAGGAGATAAATATAAAGAGAATAAAGTGAGTATATATTGTAAAGTTAATAATTTAGATGTATACACTTATTCTACTTCTATAAATCATAGAGCAGAAATTAAATCTTTAGAGAGAGCATATTGTTATGATTTTATGTATTTCTTTGGTAAACATCAAAAAATAAAAATAAACTTTTTAACAGAAATTTTAGAAAAACTAAGAGAAAAACATATTTATAATTATATACAGTGTGTTAGAATTTTTAAAGAATGTAATTCAATGGAGAGAGGGTTAGATTATATTCCTTATATAAAAATATCTTTATTAAACCCTAACTATGATTTAGTATTACAACTAGAAATTCAAGAAGATTTACTAAATAATGTTAAAACTTCTGAGGATTTAAAAAGAGCTATTAGATTCTCTTATAGAGATTTAAGTAGTAATTTATTAGTTTATGAAAAGACAGAAAATTTATTGATGGATTTAATACAAGCAATAAATTTGTATAATTTTAATAAATAGTTGACATAAAAAATAACAAAGTTATATATTGAATAGACAATTAGTAGAGTTGTCTATTCTTTTTATTTGCACGAGGAGAATTAAATGTCAATACCAATAGTTATACATAAAACTAATAGGGTAAGTATATATGAAAATTACACTAGAAAAATAGGAGATAATATAACTGTTCAAATTCCTAAAGGGTTCATTTCAGATGGAGCTAGTATTCCTAGAATTTTATGGGGTATTTTTCCACCTTTGCATAAATGGACAGATAGTGCTATAATACACGATTTTTTGTATAAGACACAATTTATAGATAGGAAAGTTTGTGATGAAATATTTTTGGAATGTATGTTAGAAGATAGAGTAAATAAGATTGTTTCATATCTATTTTATTTTAGTGTAAGATTATTTGGTAGATTTGCTTGGAATAAGTATAAAAAATCTAAATAAAAGACAAGGAGAAAAAGATGAATTTTTTAGCATCATTTTTAGGTGGAAAATTATTTAATAGTATTATAGATATTATTAAACCTTTTTTACCTACAGATGAAAAGACACAAGGAGAAATACTTGAAAAATTAGGTAATTTACAAATAGAAGAATTAAAAGAAAGAGGAAATTATATAGATAAACTGGGTAGAATCAAAGACTTAGTTATACCCGCATTTCTATTTATGTTATTATTGATGTTTAGTGTAAATTACTTTGTAGAATTAGGGTATGCTATGGCTCATAAAATACCACCTATAATGGTTATAGATAATACTTTAGTGGGTATATGTGATACTATAATTATGTTTTTATTTGGTTCTAAAACAATTTCAAGATTTAGTGAAAGTTATGTGAACTATAAATATGGAAATCAAATAAGAGAGATTAGATAATGGAAAAAGAAACAGTAGTGCTAATAGTTGGGCATAATAGTGTATCTAAGGGTGCTTATTCTAATGTATTACAACAATCTGAATATGATTATAATTTAGAAGTAGCGAATAAAATTTTGGCTATGAGTAATGAATTAAAATATAATATAAAAATATTATTTAGAAAACCACATCCTAGTTATACTTTTCAAATGAAAGAATTATTAACTAATTTAGAAAAAGATAAGTATAAACTAGCTTTAGAATTACACTTTAATGCTCCTGCTAGAGTAGAGGATACTGCTACAAATGGAGCATTAGCCTTATACTATTATAAAAATGAGAAAGCAAAAGAAATTATAAATAAATATTTTGAAGCTATTAAGAAATATAGACCTAAGCATAATATAATGGGTACAATACCAATCAAAACAGAAAAAGATAGAGGAGGGTATGGAATCTGCAACTCCAAAGGTATATATATTCTATTAGAGCCTTTCTTTGCTAATAATAAGGAAAATGTACTATCCGTAGATGATTATGTAGAAGTCTTAATAACATTTATTAATAGCTTATAAAAGAGAGGTAATAATTATGGAAACACTAAATTTTAGTGAATGGTTCAAAATTCTATGTACAATATTAGGAGCATTTATTGGTTATACTAAATGGGTGCTTACAACACAAGAAAAAATGAAAAACGATTGGAAACAAGAAAAGAGAGAATTAATATCTATGATTAAAGATAAAATAGATACAAATGTTCATGATATACAAATAACTCAAATGAACAAACAATTATATACTTTAGAAACAAAGATGGATAAATTGACTGAAATGGTACAGGAATTAACTGTACAAATGGCAAGTCATACAGATAAAGAAAGAAAAAAAAGCTAGATATAAGATGTATCTAGCTTTAATATAAATAAAGAATGGAGGATATACAGTGGGAAATACAATGTTATCAACTTCTGAAGCTATGAGTAGTATATATACTCAATTATCAGGAACAGACAAGGGTGTACTTCCTTTAGTAGAAGCTTGTAATCTAATTTTAGATTATATTCTAAAAAATGGTTTTGGTAGCTCTTCAAATAATCCTTTAACACCTGCTCAATTAGAGAAAATAAAAGAAGATGTAATAAATAAAGTTAAAACACAAGTTCCTTTAGGGGTACTTCTTAAAGATTGTGAATTAAATAATTCTAAAATAAAATTTACATTATCTGATAATTCTATTAAGGAATTAGATTTAACTTCTTTAATTACAAATTCTGTTAGAGATTATGTTAATACACATAAAGCAGATTTGAAAGGTCAAAAAGGAGATACAGGAGAACAAGGACTAAGAGGTATACAAGGAAAATCTGCATATGACTTATGGCTTGAAAAGGGTAATGTAGGTACAGAAGTAGACTTTTTAAATTCTTTGAAAGGACAAAAAGGAGATACAGGTACACAAGGTTTACAAGGTAGTAATGGTACTTCTTTAGATTACGAATGGCAAGGAACTAAACTAGGTATAAAAAAATCTTCTGAAAACTCTTACTCATATGTAGATTTAAAAGGTTCTCAAGGAGTTCAAGGTTTACAAGGAACTAAGGGAGATAAGGGTTTAGGTATTAAAGATATTTCTATAAATGGAAATAACTTATCTATCAAATTAGATGACGAATTTACAAAAGTAATAACTTTACCTCTATTAAAGGGAGAGCAAGGATTAAATGGTAATGATGGTATAGGTATTACAAATATAACAAGTGTAGGTTCTGAATTAACAATAAGTTTATCTAATGGTACAAATAAAAAATTTACTATACCTACTATAAAAGGAGATAACGGAACTCAAGGTCTAAATGGAGAAAATGGAGTAGGTATCTCTAATATTGAAAAAATAGGAACTAAAATAGTAATAACCTTGACTAATAATCAAAAGAAAGAATTTGAATTACCAATATCATCTAGTAGTGGAACAACTGGTGGAACAACAACAAATGGTAGAGATGGAGTTAGTTTAGACTTTACTTGGAACGGAACACAACTTGGAATAAAGAAATCAACAGATACAGATTATACATATACAGATTTAAAAGGACAAAAGGGAGATAATGGTGTTCAAGGAGAACAAGGTGTATCTTTAGATTTTAATTGGCAAGGTACTAGATTAGGTGTTAAAAAATCTACAGAAACAGATTATACCTATGTAGAATTAAAAGGAGAGCAAGGAAATCAAGGACTACAAGGGGCAAAAGGTATAGGAATAAAAGAAATAACTCTTGTAGGAAATAATCTAAATATAAAATTAGATGATGATAGTGTAAAAACTATAAATTTACCTAATTTACAAGGTCATAATGGAAATGATGGAGTAGGTATAGATAATATTTCTGTAGTAGGTTCAGAGTTGACTATAGACTTATCTAATGGTACACAAAAGAAAGTAAATATACCTACTGTAAGTGGAGCAAATGGTATAAGTATTACTGAGGTTAAAAAACAAAATAATAAATTAGTAATATCTTTATCTGATGGACAAGAAAAAGAAATAGATTTACCAAGTACAACTATTACTGAACAAGATGTTAAAGCTATAACAGACCCACTATATAAGTCTGCTATAGAAAGCAAATTATCTAGGGGTAATTTATCTGAAGGTACAACGGCAGAAGATTTAAAAAATTTAATAGATAGTAATACAACTAAATTAACAAAAGCAACTACAGAATTAAGTTTAGATGGTAATAATCTAAAATTTAAAGAAAATAATATTGAAAAAACTATAGAATTACCTCAAGGGGTAACTATACAACAAGTTAAAAGTACAATAGATACTGAATATGTACCTACTATATCATCTAAATTAGAAAAAGGTACTTATGTAGGTACTGCAACAGATTTAAGTAATGAAATTAATAATAAAGCAGATAAATCTACTTTAACAGATTATGCAAAGAAGATAGAATTAAATGAAAAAGTAGATAATTCTACTTATGCAACAGACAAATTAAATCTAACTAATGATATTAATTTAAAACAAGATAAAGCCACTGCTTTAAAAATAACAGATGTACAAGCAGAAGTAAATAAAATTATAGGCAATGCTCCTGAATCTTTAAATACATTGCAAGAGATAGCAGAAGCATTAGGTAATGACCCTAACAAGATAAATACAATATTAACACAATTAGGACTAAAAGCAGAAAAATCTGATTTAGATAATTTAAAAGAAAAAGTCATAACAGATATTAGTTTTAGTAATAATATTATAACTTACAAAGAAAATAATATAGTTAAAACTATAGATTTAAGTCAGTATGTTAATTTATCTACTGAAAATATAGAAACAATAGTAGAAAATAAAGGTAATACTTTATATGAAACAAAAGATAATACTATAGTTAAAAATTTAGATTATAATACTGTAGATAGAAAGATAATATATCAAGTTAATGGTGTAAATAAAGAAATAAATTTACCTAGCTTAAAAGGAGATACAGGTACATCTCTTGATTTCACTTGGAATGGAACTCAATTAGGTATCAAAAAAGATACAGAGTCTACATATACTTACAAAGACTTAAAGGGAGAACAAGGGATACAAGGTTTAAGAGGAGAGAGAGGGCATAATAGTGTAATTGTATCTGAAACAGAACCTAATAAAGCAGAATATGATGTTTGGATTAAGCCTACAGAAAATGGTATAGATATTGAAACTCTATTACAACAAGGTTCACAAGGTTCTAATGACAATAATAAACTTATAAAAGGAACTGGAAGTCCTAAAGGAGTTGTTCAAGCAGAAGTAAATACTTTATACCTAGATAAAGCTAAAACTAATGGAGCTTACTTATGGTTAAAGACAGGAAATAATAATACAGATTGGAAAGTAGTTAAAGGAGATACTGGAACAATAGAATTTACTTCAAAAGTATTAGATGGTAAAATAAGAATTAGAAGAATAGATAATTGGGTTATACTAAACTTTGGTGGACTTCAATGGGATTTATTTAGATTAAAACCAAAAGCAGAAGTTAATGGTTCTAGTGCTAGAAAGTATACATATAATGGGAATACTGCTTTACAATTAAGATTAACAAATAAGATTAATCTTACTCAATTTGCTATTCCTTATGGACTTAGAAGTGTTTATCCTATATATACTCCTTTATTTCACGATTCAGGTGTATTATTAGGAAGTATATTTATTGCACCTAATTCAGATGGTAATCAAATAAGATTTAATATAATGAGTAAAGAATATGCAGATAATGGGTATGTAGATTTAAGATGTTCTAACATCATATATTATACTGATGATGAATATCCAAACAACTTACAAAATTTAATTAGGGAGTTGACACAATAATATGGCAAAGGCTTATATATTAAACATAAAAGATACAAGTGGAAATTGGGTAGGTATACCTACCCTAATAGGACAAAAAGGCGAAAAAGGGTTAAATGGAGCTAAAGGTGTAGATGGTGTAGGTATAACAAACATTACACAACAAGATAAAAAGTTGATTGTAGATTTAAGTAACAATACTAGAAAAGAATTTACTATACCTAGTGCAGATTTACCTAATGGTGTAGATTTATTAAATAAAATAAAAAATGATGTTGAAAGCGACTCAGATGAAATTAATAAATTTAAAGAAAAGTTTGATATAGGTTCACAAGAGGATATAGATGAGAAAGTCAATTCTATAAATTCCTCATCTAATGCTTTTATTGATAATTTTAGAACAGCTATGACTTCAACTGATTTAGATAAAGCATTTATTTTTTATGGAGTTGTTTCAGACACATTAAATATAAACGATGCTAAATTTCAAGGTTATAGGTTTTGTGAAAATACTAAAAAAAGTAATAATTATCCTGTAGATGGAGATTATGGATTTTTATATACTTATACTGCAAATAATTATATTAAGCAAGAATTTAGAAATTTATTTGGAGAAGTATATACAAGAAAATCTAATGATAATGGTAATACTTGGGATATGTGGTTTCATTCAAATAAACCAAATAACTCTAATTTAAGAATTAAATTTAATTCAAATAATAGTGCTACATTTTTAAGTGATAATGCTAACTTTTGGTTTAACCCTGAATTAATAGATGGAAATACTCTTATTACTGATTTTAGTTTTGGTAGAGGAAATACATCAGAATATGCAAATATCTATGCACAAAATGTTAATGCAAGAGGGAAATTAATTGCACAAGATGAAATAATATCTAGTGGAGATATAACAGCATTTAGTGATATTAGATTAAAAACTAATATAGAAAAAATAGAAAATGCTTTGGATAAAGTTTGTCAATTAAGTGGGTATACTTATGATATAAATGATAAAAGAAGCACTGGGGTTATTGCACAAGAAGTTGAAAAGGTATTACCCGAAGTTGTACAAGATAGAGAAGATGGATATAAGACAGTAGCATATGGAAATATGATTGGATTATTAATTGAAGCCATTAAGGAATTGAAAGAAGAAATTAAAGGGATTAAAAATGGCAATTAAGTTCAGTGAATTAAAGGAATTGATGAAAGATACTGATATTAAAACTGTTAAAATGTCAGACCCAGTTTATGGAAGATATATGGAGTGTATAACACATTGTAATGATGAGAGTTATATGTATTTTGACACTAAAAATAATATTACATTTGCAAATATCCACGACGCCAAAATAAAAAATGAATTATATAGAGTTCATCATTTCGCTCCAGTAAGATTTAGACTTATGTTAGGTAGTTCAAATAATATTTATAATAATATACAATTTCAATTAACAAAAAAAGGGTTAAATAAAATTTTAGATGAAGCTGTATCTCAAGAAAGTCTAAGATATTATAATAAACCTGATTTATATAAGTATAAAGATAATATTATTTATTTATTAAATAGTATACGAACAAATAATCCTAATACAGTATTTAGAAATTGTATTTTGTCTTATTCTACTAGTTTATTTTGGAATAAAAATAATATTGATACTATGCCTATATTACAATGGGGTTCTGGACAATGGTATAGTATGAATATAAAACAGACAAGAGCAATAAACAATAACCATAATTGGAAAATAAGATATTATAATGAATATAGTGATAGAGATGAAAATATAAATAGTGGTATAATATTATATAGTTCAAGATTTAATGCACAACCATATTTTGAATTAGAAATATTTTTTGTTTTTAAAGCTACAGATACAATAAAAAAAACATATTATCCAATAAATATAAGGTATAAAGCAACTGTAAATAATAATGACCAAATTAGAAAAATTGGAGAAGATAATAATGAGTATCTAACAGGAAATGTATATGACGAAGCAAACCCAAGACTTGACCCTAGTATATTTCCCTACCCAAAATTAATGTAATAAGGAGTGTACTATAAATGAGTAAAAACAAGTATATATTTGATAAAGAAAAGGCAAAATTAAATAAATGGCAATTATTAGATGTTGTTGATAATGACAAAGAAATAACTCAATCTAATATTTGCTATTATGTAGGAGATGAATATCCATCTTTTAGTATGTTCTATGACGAAGAAAAAGATTGTATTAGAGAAAAAACTCAATACGAAAAATATATTTTGAAAGAATACACATTACAAGATGGAGAATATATAGAAAATAACGAAATAAAGTATAAAGAAAAACCAAAACAAGATGAATGGTTTTGGCATTGGAAAGATTCTGAATGGCAATTTGATTTTATTGAATGGAAACAATCATTAAGTCAACAATTATTTAATTTGAGAAATCAAGCATTTAATAAAGATATAACATATAATGATTTTACTTTTAGAATGTTACCAGTTGATGTAGAGAATTTTAAAGAAAAAGCATTACAAGTATCATTAGGGTTTGCTCAACTAACAGATATAGTTGAATGGAGATTAAAAAATGATGAGGTTCATCAATTTACTTTAAGAGAAATTCTTGAAGTTTTGGCTTTATGGGGTAAAAGAAAAGTAGATATATTTGAAAAGTTTAATAAATTATATGTTAAATTTATGAGTATATTAGATGAAGATGAGTTAAGACAATTTATGAAAGAGGTTGAAAATATCTATAAATAAGAGAGTTTTATAACTCTCTTTTTATTTTTACAAAATAAATATTGACATAATAAAATTTATATGTTATAATAGGTTATAAAAATAAAAAAGAAAGAGGGAATTATAATGGGTGCTTACTATGAATATCAGTTGTTTAAAAACGGAAAGGAGTTTGTCAGCTTTAATCCTATCGTTCTTGAAAAGGCTTTTGCTATAAAGAAAATTGTCTTAAGCGGAATGTCCTTTATTGAGCAGTGCTATATGTCAGACGCTACAACAGCCGTGCTTCTTGAACTTTTAAGAGATAGCCACGATACAGTAGTTAATACCGTATGTGATTATGATAACATAGGTCAGTTTAAAAATATGAATGACCGCTGGGGAAAACTTTTTAGCGACAGAGGATTTAAAAAAAGCAGTGAGCAGGACTTGATTATTGTTAAAAAGGTACTTTATGTGCTAAACGAGATTTGCTTTAAAGGAAATGAAGACTACGCATATAACAACTTTAAAAACTATTATCTAATCTGCGATGATAAAAAGCAGTATATAAGCCTTGATGTGTTCTTTAAGGACGCTGACACGTTTAGTCCAATAGCACTTCTTACGAGAAGTTCTGCGTATAGCCTAGGCGGCGGAGATTTAAGGTTTAGCAGTATTGACGATAATTATATACATCTAGGTTCGTTTGATGTCAATTTAATAGGCGCTTTTAAAGATTTACCAATCAGGCTTGATACTAATAAGCCTTGTGGTTATGAAGATATTTCTGAAAGAATATTGCTGATATATCCATAATTTGCCAATATTTTCAATAAACTGTTTACTTTTTGGATTAATTTTATCATAAATATAAAGGAGATTTTAAAAATGATTGTAAGAAAAGAAGATTTGCTAAGCATTTTAAATACTGTTTCAGATAAATATAAACTTGATATTAAACTTTTACCGTTTGAAGACAACACTCGGATTGAGTGTTCAAGCGATGACTACACATTCAATTATAATTTTGGCAATGGCGATATTTCAGATTTTATGGTGCTATCATACAGCTTTAAAAGTGATTTGTTTTCAGAACTTTTCGGCTTGATAAACGAGATGTCTTATGATATTGTCGAAGCTGTAAAAGAAAAAACTGTTCCTACCGAGGATATTTTAGATGAAATTTTAGAGGTTGTATATAATAAAGGCTTTTATGATGTCTATATTGCAAATGATTTTGTGACGTTTAAAGTTTCAGGGTATAGCGTCAATATTGACAGCAAGTTTAAGGCGTTTATTAGAAATGACGGCACATCTTTGAATTTAGGGGACTTTGACCTTATATCAAAAACAGTGGGTTCTATACAAAATGAATTTTTGGAAATTACTTATTCTGCGGAATAATTTTGCTAATTATATATGTAATAATACATCTGTTATAATTCAGATGTATTTTTATTTAGTAAAAAATTATATAATTTACTTGACATTATTTACAATATATGATATAATTATTTTGTGTAATATGCTTATAAATTAATTACATTTTTTTGAAAGGAGGGATATATTATGGCAAACAAAGCAAATAACAATAATCACGCTAATCAAAAAAACCCTAACTCTAAAGCCCATAAAGCTGGAAGAGATAACAGGGCGAACCAAAAAAACCCTAACAATTCTAAGACCAAAGGATAATTTTTTGAATTAGCAGCTTGAATTATTGAAAAATCAAATTATTGAAAAATCAATGTAACTATTTCTTAAATTTTGTTAAAACTTTTTATTTTTTGTGAGCAAGAGTTCGTATATTATTATATGAATATCTTGCTTTTGTTTTTTTTTGCAATGTAATTAAAAAATAAATGGCTTAATAATATAAAAAATAGATATGCCTTTTAAGCATATCTATTCTAAGAAAGAAGGTATATATCTTGAAAAATATATTTACCACATACCTTTTTATGGTAGATTTTTCTATTTCACCGCTTTTTCATTATACCATAAGATTTTATAAAAGTCAATCATATTTTTATCATTATGAGAATTTACTATTTGTGTTCTAAGTTGTTTAGTTTTTTTATTCCTTATTTGACAGGCTTTATTATTTCTGTTGACTTTACTATATATAATATGTTAAAGTTACATTATTACGATATGTAAATATTACATAGTAAAGGAAGTGGTATTAATATGGTAGATTATATAAAGGCTCTGTCTCTTTTGGAAAAAACGGCTAGAGGTCTTACTCAGGAGCAGCTTTTGGTAGTTTTTGACTACCTTTGGCAAGGCGTTGGTATTATAGCAGCTTTTTTTATCATAATGGAGCTTGAAGACGTGCTGGATAGATTTACTCTGAAACGTAAAAAAAGCGTTATGGTTTTGCTTTTTGCAAGCGCTGCAACGTTAGGCTTTAAAGAGTTTATCGTTTACAGCAACCCGCCAAACTACACCCGTAATGAGGTGCGAAAGGTCGCTAGAACGTTTGGAATTGAAAATCCTCAGAACCTTAAAGTCAATATCGACTATCTAAGAACAATTGCTCCAGCCTACATTACGCCTACTGGGAATAAGAATACTTATGTTGATGACTGGGTAAACGACGTTTTAACAAAGTTCTATAATGATGTTAAGCCTGGCGTCGAGTATGAGAAAATATTTCAGAACTTAAAAAAATAATTCTGTTATAAGCATATATTAACATGCAGTCTCACGTATAATTACTATGCTTGTACTTGCATTATTGACATATAATCATACTTATGCTATAATAAGTCTGTAATTTTGTAGTCTATAATTTTGTAATTTTTTAGGGAAACATTTATCCTTTTTACATACGTGGTTTTACCACGTATTTTTTATATGTTTTATTTGACATAATTAATAATATATGCTATAATATAAACAAATTAAAGAAAGGTGTGATATGATATGGATTATATGGAGGAAATGCAGACATTTCTTTTTATAGATAATAGACATATAACAGACGACAAGATATATACTCTTTGCGGATTTAAGAAAAGATATTTAGATAATGCTACAATAAGGGAGTATAAGAATGAACATCTTATAGGGGACAAGGCTAAAAAGTTAAGCCCTCAGATAAAAGTTGAAACTTTTGCGGACTTTGTATCAGTCTTTTATGATTGCCATGTTGATGAAGCTGGAGTTTTTAAATGGGAAAATAAAACATGGAACATGACCGATATTGACCGTGATATGAACACTATTGTCAAAAATCCGTTATTCTATGACAAGATAATCATTAACGGCAGCTTCAAGCCCGCTGAGAGATATTCCCAAGATGAAATTAGCAAGATGTTTTCAGATAGCAGCTTGCACTTTGCAAGTGCCGCTATGGAAAAATTTTAAAAAGGCTGTGGTTTTATGGACATAAATTCTATTGCGAATGAGTACAATAAAAAATTTGGAATTACTATCTTAGCAGTATTTGAAAATACGGCTAAGGACTTTACTAAGCAGTCTATAAGCATGATTTATGCTGATAATATAAAAAGCTATTTAAAAGGCTCTTTTAAAAAGCCGATACGCTTTACTCAAGGTTCAGCGGATGTTACTTTGATAGATGTATATGACTTTAAGGAACATCTTTTTAGGGATGTAAGCTATTCGGAGCGTCTTGCTGGAAACGGAATATATTTTGCCGACAGCGAAAAAAGTCTTAACTTCAAGGAGCTTTTTGAATTTATGGTGACTGTGTTTGAAGATGAAAGACAAGTCGCTGAATATTATTTAAACGAGCCTTTGGATTTATCTTGCACGCTTGAAATCTATAAGTCATTATATAGGCTTATATGTGCTAATAACGTAATGTTTTTAGAAAAATTTCCAAAAAGCATTTTGTCAGGACTTAATGACGCATTTGGCAAAAAGACTTTTTTAGATAACAGCTCGTTTATCGACTTTGTGAATGTGTTTGTAAGACATTGCCTTCAATGTGACGCCAGTGAGCATAATCTATCTTATGATATACCTGATGATATAAGAAGCATTATCTTGAATATGAGACAGCAGCTAATATCTAAAGCGTCAGATACTAAATACAGGATATATGATGACAATGACGCTAGAATACTTGATAACGTCATATACACCCTTATTGAAAAAAGTTATTTTTTAAAGCACTTAAGAAAACTGGAGGTCGAAAATGGCGAGAAAAATTAGACCCAAAATACCAAAAACTATACTTCCTTTAACTGACAGCAAAAAAACCTGCGTTGAGTATTTTTTTAAGAATTATAAGCAGATTAGGAATATAAAAGGTTCACTGGTTGACGCATTTGCTGGTGATGGCATGTTTATTACAGGAAGTTTTCCTAAAAAGGTTGTGATGTGTACAGCAAATGCTGTCGTTCGGGATTTTTATTTAAGCATAGGCTACCGTATGCTTCTTGACATAAAAATGCTTGAAGGCTATATTTTTGGTGTATCTAGGACTTTTGAGGAGAGAAACGCAGTTATGATTAAATTTACAGACTATCTTAACGGCAAGATTGGATATGATGACATAGGTGTTACAAAACATCATATTATAAGTAAGTTCAGCATACTGTATGCTCTCTGTAGACTTGCTAGTTCTAGTCAGAATATAAAACTTGACAATGAGCTTAGTTTTGGCAATGCTATGCAAAGCCGTGCTACAGGAATTATTAACGTGATTACACCATATATGGCTGACTATTTTCAGGACAGGCACATTTCATTTTGTGACAGCATATTTGAGCATGATATTTCTGATGACGACTTTGTTTATATGAATATACCAGCGGCACTAGATATAGATAACAAAATTAGTTCTGTACTAAAATTTCAGGAGTTTAAAAATGGACTTTTACTTTTATCAGATACACCTGAACATAGGGACTTGCTTGTTGACTTTAATTACAAGGTCTTTTGCAAGAACCAGCTTTTTGAAAGCTGTGACATAGCCCCCCATAAGTTAAAAAACACTTTGGCGGTTCTTATGCTGCATAATGAAAATATTTTATAAAAAAGAGAGGATTTTTAAAATGAACACAAATAATATAATTAAAACTATTTTAAATACCAAAGTCAAATATGACGGCGGTTATTACTACAAGGACGACAATAACGAACCAACACCTGTAGAGGATATTCAGATTGGCGCAAATACAGATGTCTTATCCAAAGTCTATAATGGATTTAAGATTGAAACTTTGGCGGATATTCTATATTTAGTTAAACTTTATGGCGACGATTATTTTTCAGGTGCATTTAAGATAACGCTTGAAACAAGCAACAATACAGATGACGTCATTAGTTTTGCAAAAACGTTATTCTGGAAGCACTTTAACTGGAATTTCTGTGAAGTCAGCTTAATTATTGGAAACGAGACTTTTAAAATATCAAACAGTTCAACTGGATTTATGATTGACAGCAAGCTGCTTAAAAAAGATTACGCTTCGCAGTCACTGTTCTTATATCCGATTAGTAGCATTGGCTTTCCAGCCTTAGCTATTAGCTATTCAGAGTTTACATATTGCCTAAAGGTTCTGTCAGAATTTTTGAAAGATGACCGTAATAATACAAATTTTAAAATTTCTGTACATAACGATGTCGTAACAACATCATACGTTGAATGTTTTGGCGTTACTTCGGCTCTTTACGTTATGGAAATTACGCCTAAGCATACTAAGATTTTTGAAAATAACAAGCTATCTAAGATTATTTGCTATACTGACGATAAACTTGCCTTAAATGAGCCTTTAAGCGATGACTTTGAAATATATAAGCTGGAATTTACAGCGGATAAGACAAGTCAAGGCTGGAACTTGTCAGACTTATACATCGGAAGCTCCTTAAGACTGCAATTTACAGATAACTTTGACACAGTAACTATTGAAAAGCGTGACAAGGTTATAATGGACACCTGCCAGTCTAAAAAGTTTTATCGAATTTCTAAAGGTTCAAACTTTAGCATATACACGCCAGCAGAGATTGAATTTGTAAGAGGGGTGTCAAAAACTTTAAAATACCAATTTAACAATTTTGATTTTCAGAAGCCATTTATTATGTTTGAAAACTCTATACATGCAATAAACGAATACAGGGCTTTTGAAAACGAAAAATATATTGAAAACAGGGACTATGTGCTAAAAATATTTTACAATAAATAATTTGAATATTTTAGTCAAATATGCTATAATATATAATATTTTAAAATTAAATAATGTTGTTACAAAGGGAGGGCTAGTTATGACTTTAAAAGATGAAAATAATAAAATTAATTCTAAGCACAAAAACAAAGACCCCAAAGCAACTAATAACGATAAGACCTTTACCACAGGACAAATTATTGCCGCTGGAGTGTTATTATTAGGTGCTATTTTGATACTGGGTATTATGGTCGGTGCAAAAAATATTTTTGCGTGAAAGGAGAATTTTTAAATGGAAACTTTAGATAACGTTAGCATACCTAAAAATGTCCAGCTTGGCAATTTTAGGATAGATAAAGCCTTGATTAAACGCTTAAAGGAATTAAGCGAGGGCAAAAGAATTTTGTCAGCTCTGATAAGAACGTGTATCCTGGATTATCCAAGCAATGCTGAATGTCCTCTTATAACGCTTCATCACAGGGCTGTTGTAAGCCTTAACAACGTTCCTATCGGAAAAGATGTCGATGACAAGATTACACGTCTTTCAATAAAGTGGAACGTAAGCAAGGCAAGGGCTTATAACTCAATCATAAAATATATGCTGGATAACAATTTGATAGACCTTGATAACCTTAAATAGAGTTTATGCTGACGCATAAATTCTTTTTTTATTGTCATTTATTTCAGTATTTCACTATCTCACATCTTTTAATACTTGATTTTATTAATTTTATATGCTATAATTGAAAAAAGAAAGTACAGGAAAGGTGGTATAACATATATGAATACTTTAAACTTGAATGATAAGCAGGTGGAAGCTGTAAAAAGTGTTGAAGGTGTCTATAACATATATAGTGGTGCTGGAACTGGAAAAACTACCGTAGTTGCACATAGGATAGCAAATATGATTAAGAACCTTAAAATTCCAGCAGGCGAGATACTTGCCATAACATATACTAACAGCGCAGCAGAGGAAATGAATAAGAGAATTAGGGGGTTATGCGGCAAGGACGTGGAGTGCCAAATCAGCACAATTCACGTATTTGCTAAACTTATGATAGACAAGTATTACAAAGGAGGAAAAAGCCTTATGTGGGCAACTCCTGACTTTTCTCAAAAGGCTTTGGAAGCTGTTACAGGAGTTGACAGATTTTCTGCATTAAATGTTATGAAATGTATCATAGAAATTGAAAGCGGTCGTAAAAAGCTGTCGGATTTCAATAATACTGTTCAGAAATATTATAATCTATATGCTGACTTTTTAAAAAAGATAAAAAGGTTATCATTTGACGGTGCATTAAACATTTTAAATAAACTTTTAGACGACCCTTATGTGTTAGAAGACATTACAAATACATATAAGTATATTATAGTAGATGAATTTCAGGACATAAATACAGTTCAGTTTGAGATAATTCAAAAGCTGGCGTCTAAAAATAAGAACTTATTTGTAGTAGGTGATATTAACCAAAGCATATATGGATTTAACGGAAGCGACTATACTATTATGAATGATTTTGAAAACTATTATCCTGAAGCAAAGACCATAAATGTGAACGAGAACTACAGAAGCGGAGAAAACATTATAAAAGTTGCAAACCGTATCTCTGAAAGCTCCGAGCTTAAGTCTGAACCACTGTCTGCAAACAAGGATAAGACTGGCGCAATTAAGGTTATTATTTCAGAGTATGCCGACGACCTTTATTATGACGTTGCTGAAAATATCACGCAGAATGTAAAAAATGGGGGGCTTTACAAGGATAACGCCATAATTGCTAGAACTAACTGGGAGCTGTCGCAAATGGCAAAAGTATTAAAGCGTCGTGGAATACCTTATGTGATTTACTCACAGCCTTATACTGAAACGCTTCATACTATGCACATTTTTGAGCATATCCTGTTTTTTGAGAATAAGCTCGATAACATCGGCTGCTATGACTTGATAACAAGATACCTGGGTCTTGCTTATGATGACATAGATGAGATATATGATGTCTGTATGACTGGAAACGCATTGAGCTATTTAATTGCAAAAGGCGACGAGTTTAAGGAGCTTGGGCTTTTAATATGGAAGCTAAGGGATAAATATGTTGAAATTTCTGATAAGAATGTACGTGAAGTCATATCTGAAATTTGTTTAGTATGCGACCATATAAACGAGACTACGTATAAAAAGCATAATCTTGTTTATAGCGAAAACGAAAGGTATTCTACATCGTATGACCTTGAAAAATTTTTAGGCTCTATTGAGTTTAGCATTAAGCGTGGAGTGAAATTTAAAGGCTTTGAGCAGTTTTCAAAACTTGTGTCATCTTTTGACCCAACAATAGATACTGATGACGTAAAACTTTTAACTGGACATCGTGCAAAAGGGCTTGAATTTAAGAACGTACATCTTTTAAACGTTACCGACAATAAGTTTCCGCTTGTGCGGGATAATCCTATAAGCCAGTTTACAAAGGCGTCTTATGATATTGACGAGGAGCTGAAAATTGCCGAGGAGCTTAGGCTTTTTTATGTCATTATTACACGTGCTATGGAAAGCCTGACGTTATATGTTCCTACAAAGCAGAAGTCTTTTGGCGGCAAGACAAAGGATGTTGCCCCAAGCAGGTTTATTAAGGAGATAAGAAATCTTCTTGACGGCTGGACTGTATCTAGCAATAATAAATAAATTGACAAAGGTGCAATTAAATGCTAAAATATGAACTGTCAGTTAAATCTGTTGTTTTCTGAAGTTGTTTTAACAAAAAATAACAAGAAAAATCTTCCATTAAAATTAGAAGATTTGTAATCTTAGTTTTGACGAAGCGTTTAAATTTTACAGTTTGAACGCTTTTTTTAT
>ERZ773031.147-NODE-147-length-37880-cov-5.972637_pt1 | contig 37880 bp, 37 predicted proteins | sample MGYA00511666_ERZ773031 | MGnify/ENA primary metagenome ERZ773031 (study PRJEB29015, sample SAMEA2738135) | human oral metagenome | biome: human oral; feature: human-associated habitat; material: saliva | place: China | collected 2250 ...
GTAAGACCGCAGATTTTATACTGACACAAAGCGTCTGATTTTTTATATAAATGTCGTGTGTCTTCTTAGCCACGCTTTCGCCAACAACTGATGCCCAAGCTTTTTGTTTGTGTGATGTGTTTTTACTCAAGTTATTTCAGGCCCTAATTTGCCATTTAGAGAGGCTTTTTCCTTTTTTTTATATGGAAAAAACTATTTCACAGTATTTTAAGTTAAAAATAATGGGGCATGATAGAAGAAATGATTATCTTTGCACCGGCTCTTTGAAAAAACGGAAAAGAACAACGAAGATAATTTAGAGCAACAATACAAAAAATTATGAGAAAGCTTTTATTTACTCTTTCGATGCTTGTACTTGGCATCGGTAGCACACAAGCTCAGATTGCTTATCAAAAGTCAAAGTTTTTAGACAACGTCTATCTTGGTGTTGAAGGTGGTGTGACAACTCCGTTCACATTTAAGAACATTACTCCGCTTAATACTTGGGCAGGCGTAAAGTTAGGCAAGAACTTCAGTCCCGTTTATGGTGCTAATCTTGAAGGTATCGTTAACTTTGGTGACAATGGTATGGCAGATAGCCACACGGTTGCACGTATTGTCAACTTTGGCTTGAACGGTACAATTAACTTGACGAATCTTTTCATGGACTACAAGCCTGAGAAGAAGTTTGAACTTATTGCTGAAGCAGGTATTGGTTATCAAATCGTATTTGGTGACCCGAATTTGATTGCTACGCATAACGCAGGTGATGACACTGAACTCTCAGCTAAGACTGGTTTGATGTTCGCTTGGAACCTAGGTGCTAAGAAAGCACTGCAGTTCTATGCAGAGCCGGCAGTATTGTGGAACCTCACTCCGGGACCGGGCGATGCTGTTCACTTTGATAGATCAGCGGCTCAGATAGGCTTATTCGTAGGTTTGAACTACAAGTTTAAGACTTCTAATGGTACGCACAACTTCAAGAAGTATGACATTGGCGCACTCAACGATGAGATTAATGCTCTTCGCGCACAACTCGATGCACAACCTAAAGAAGTTGTTAAGGAAGTTGTTAAAGAAGTTGTTAAGGAGGTTCCGACTGTTTCTACGAAGAAGGTATGTGTAGAGAACCTCGTATTCGTTACATTTGCTCAAGGCAAGTACTTCCTGACTAACGAGGCTAAGAAATCTCTCAACTCAGTGAAGGCCGGCTCACACGTACAAGTTGTTGGTACTGCATCTCCTGAAGGTTCTAAGGCATTCAACGATCGTCTCTCTCAATCACGTGCTGACGTTGTTGCTAATTACCTCAAAGGCCGTGGTGTCATTATTGATGAAGCAACCGGTAAGGGTGTTCAGGGCGTTACTTCTAACCGCTTAGCTGTGGTTTACGTACAGTAATCACTTGACATTCAAGAAATTTATTAAGGGGACAGTTCTGTTATGAACTGTCCCCGCTTTTCTTTATATAGGTATTTGCTGGTTTTAGTTTAGTTAGTTCGAAATAAGTATCCGGTTAAAGATAACTTTTGTATGTTGTGTAAGGTATTCATATTGGTAGGTTAAATCCGCAATACTTACTTTACACACTGTATTGCATAAAACAGGCATTTAAAAGGTACAGCTCTATTTATATATGTCTTCACTGTTGCTGAGTCTTTTGTACAGTTGTGTGGATAGAGTGTGCACTAGGGTGTATTACTCAACATATCTCTATCGGGCTTTGCTGCAGATATGGTAAATAAGATCAGGAAGCAACAACAGGTCTAAAGGGCTATACACAGCGCGTATATATAAATATGTCGTTACTGTTTTGACTAAGGTAGAGGAGTAGCGGAAGTTAGAGATATACAAGATGGAGCACATTCTATTTATAACTAATGATGCCTCAACTCTCTAATTATAGCGTAAATAATTTCCGCCAAAATATTTGCATATTATAAAGTCTGGTTGGCAATTTACTGCAATGATAACCTTACTATGTAAGATTCCGCAGATAGCTTATTTACGTGTGTAGTAGCGTGTTTTGCTATCCATACTTGATAAAAGAATTGGTGAATTCAAAATGTGTTAAAAATATAAATATAATTGTTCTAAATCCGTCCAATTTCATTTATATTTACTACCTTTGCAACTAGTGAAGGTAGAGTTACCTGGTATTCATTGTAAAGAAATATAAGTTATGAAGGTAGCAAGCAATAAACGCCCCTACGTAAAGCTGGAGTTGCGGGTGATAAAGATGAACCACGAAGGAATGCTTTGTTCAAGTGTGAGTGTACAAGAAAATAATGGTTTTACTACAGGTGGATTTACCGATGGTGGAGAGCACGACGGCGGTGAAACTGAGTGGTAAATAGGCCAACCTCTCTTTTTATTATAACTCGAACGGATCAACAAATTAATGTTGGTCCGTTTGAGTTATTGTATAGATTGATTAGATTCTTTTCGGTTAGCAGATTCATAAACCTTTGGATATTCCTTGAGTCTGAAATCCCGAATGGGTGTCTTAAAGCTCAATTGGTTTGCAAAATCTGAAATAGAGCGATACAATTTAATAGGCAGTCAGAAGAAGACTCTCTTTTAAATAGTGTTACATCTATAAACAAGTAGGAGTCAAACACAATAAAAGTATTTAGCTCCTACTTGATAAATACCGTGAATTCGTCGAACTCACGTTATTTACTTCATACGTGAAGTTACCCGTTGTTGCCCCATTAAACGCTGCGTCTCTAAAGCCGTTTATCTTAAAGAACAATTTAGCAGAGGTCGGTTTTGGCTCAAAGTTTACTGTTTGCTTCTTTTGATTCAAAACCTTAACCGTCTGTTTCGCAAAGAGCGCATCTTCCGAAGCATTGCCCAGTGAAGTCACGATTTTCCCATCTTGCAGCGTTAGTTTGTCGTTGAAGACATAGAAATCATAATCGCCCGGTGTTAGCATGGTTTCCTTATCAGACCCTGCTGCCGGCGTATATTTACTGCCATTGAAGTAGCCTTTCCATTCCCCCTTCTTCTCCGTACCTTGATAAGCCAAGATGGTATAGTTTCCTGGCGAAGCCGCGATTACTCGGCGCGTAGTTCTTTCAACAGGCGTGCTTTCTTCGACCTGCACTTCCGCTTCCAAGCCATCGCCCAAATCTTTCAAGGTAGAAGAAATCACCTTTCCTTTCGTTGTCATATTGGGTGTTTGTGGCATTTCCTTGCCCTCGTCAGAAGCGCTATAGTGGCCTTGTTAAACGGAAATAAAATATTGCAGCCTTCAGGACCGGCCTTCTCGTCTACTGTCGATCTACATGATTGCTGCAGGCGCTTGTCAATAGCAGCGTTGAACTAAGATGCACAAAGATACGATGCAAAAAGGAGGTTTAGTATGTAGTGCTATGATATGGTATTTTATATATATCGCTCTTACTCTAGTCTACTTGTCGCGTAAAATCTTTTATGTCAAGCGTGTTGGCTAGATTTACTCTTGTATTTTGGCTTTATAAACGAGTGCGTATGTAAGAGAAAAATATCTGCTCGCAGGCTACGAATTTTCCTCTCTCCTCTCTCATTCTTATGTAAGCGTATGTCTGACTCAATCCTTATTGAGACGTTTTAGTGCTTTACTCGGAAAGTCATAGAAAATAGGGCCAACTTGATTAAGTTGGCCCTGACATTATATCTTCTGAGTTTTATATTTCAAATTGTCTAAAACTAGAAATGAATAAAAGCACGAGTTTCAGAAGGCTGTCTTTTGTCGCTACCACCGAAATGGACTAATTCACTGCCATTACTGATCCATATAGTTATGGCAGACGCGCCAGCAGTTCTCCATTCATTCGCAGCCCAATACCACGTATCGAGGGGAGTTCCGCCGGCTTGGTAGAACAAAATCTCCACTAATTTATATCCTAAAGGTCCTGTCCAGTTATGCTTTGTTAGGCCGTTGCCTGTTGACAGATCTATTCCTAAGAAGTTCAAAGCCGCATTCCAATCGCCTGCTCCTGGCAGATACCAATTATTCCCTTTTATTGGAGCACTATAGTTGGCTGCAGCTTGGAATGCAGGGAAATCAACACTCATGCCCTTAACTATTTTGTGAGGGTCTGTTGTGTAGTTACGATCCCAAGTCTCTTCATAGCCATCATAATTATTGATAGCCTTTTTTAGATCGGTAGGATTCTGAATATATGTATATCTGTTATTTATTCGTTTCGGTCTCTTTGTCCATTGCTGAGGACCTGAGTTTTTAAGCGCAATAGCTGTTTTCTTGACCTTAGTATCTACTACCAAAGCTACCGGCGTCCTTCCTTTATTATTCATTAATGTACCAACTACGCCATCGCTAAACAGATAATCCGCCTTATAATAAATGGTAACGTTTACCGTATAATACTTTCCGGCTTGCAGATTTCCGCTAATCGGATTTGTTATCGTCAAGACCTTGCCCTTTGCAGACTTGCCATAGACTGTACCTGGAATGTTGTCGGCAAATTTAAACTTCAATTGCGTGATGTCAGTGTTAGGCAGGAAGCACATTCCCTTTTCAGTTTTAATGTATGATTTTTCAGCGCCATTAGCTTGATTAGCTGTAAAGCTTCCTACGGGCAGTGTGTTGTTCGTCGGGTTCATTGCCACACTCGTATTGCCTGAAGCCGGATCAAGCGTCATGGTCTGCGGAATCTTATTTGCTTCATACGTGAAGCTACCCGTTGTAGCCCCATTAAAGGCATTGTTGCTAAAGCCGTTGATCTTAAGGAATAATTTCGCAAATGCCGGTTTTAGCTCAAAGTTTACTGTTTGCTTCTTTTGATTCAAAACCTTAACCGTCTGTTTCGCAAAGAGCGCATCTTCCGAAGCATTGCCCAGTGAAGTCACGATTTTCCCATCTTGCAGCGTTAGTTTGTCGTTGAAGACATAGAAATCATAATCGCCCGGTGTTAGCATGGTTTCCTTATCAGACCCTGCTGCCGGCGTATATTTACTGCCATTGAAGTAGCCTTTCCATTCCCCCTTCTTCTCCGTACCTTGATAAGCCAAGATGGTATAGTTTCCTGGCGAAGCCGCGATTACTCGGCGCGTAGTTCTTTCAACAGGCGTGCTTTCTTCGACCTGCACTTCCGCTTCCAAGCCATCGCCCAAATCTTTCAAGGTAGAAGAAATCACCTTTCCTTTCGTCGTCATATTGGGCGCTTGTGGCATTTCATTGCCCTCGTCAGATGCGCCAAAGTTGGCGTTGCTAAACGAAAATGTAATATTGCAGCCTTCAGGGCCGGCCTTCTCGTCTACTGCAGTTTCTGCTTGATTGCTGCAGGCGCTTATTAACAGTAGTGAGACACTAAGAAGTAGTCCAAGCAGGATATTTACTTTTTTCATACGTTTTATTATTAGTGAATGCAAGAAGAGGAGTTGTTTCCACTTCACTCGCGTAACCTTATATGGGTCAAATATATAAATGTACGTGCAAAGATACTATAGAAAAGTGAGGCTTCGCATTTGGTACTAATATTTTTATATATTTTCGGTATACTAGTCTCGTATTCGCTATGTAAAGTTTGCATATATTGAGTTTCGTTTTAGTTTATATCGTTGCTCCTTTGTTTTCGGAAGACTTTTCCTTGAAGTAAGTTAAGCGTTTCGACCGCACAATCCCTTGCAACGAAAGGCGCAACCTCTTAAATGCCTCTGATCCCTCAACTTTTGGTTGAAGTCCGTACATAATCCGAAGATTTTATGTAAGTTCGCACATCAATTTACATATAAGACAAAGAACAAAAGCTATATACGAAGCAAATCCAAAATATACAATATGAATACACAGCTCAAACATCTACTCTTTGCGGCAGGGCTTGCTTGCTTCACGCTTACAGCGCTGGCGCAGCAGCGAAAACCGCAAGCAAAGAAGACCGCCCGGACGGTCAATCCACTTATGAAGCCCGGTAAATTACCCTACAATGCGCCCGACTTTAGTAAGATTAAGGGCGAAGACTATCTTCCGGCTATCCAAGCAGCGATAGTAGAGCAACGGCAGGAGATCAAAAAGATTACCGACAATAAGCAGAAGCCCACATTTGCCAATACCATACTCGCTTACGAAAGGAGCGGGCAGATGCTGAATCGTGTGACCGGAATCTTTTTCTGCGTAACAGAAGCCGACAAGACGCCCGATTTAGAGAAGGCCGAAGCGGCCGTCATTCCGATGATGACCGACTTTGAAAACGAAATCAAGTTTAACCAAAAGTTTTTCCGGCGTATTAAATACGTCTACGACCATGAGTTAAACCAACTCAAAGGCGAGGACAAAAAACTATTGGAAGAAGTCTATAAGAGTTTTACGCATGCCGGCGCACTGCTCCCCAAAGAGAAGATGGCACGTATGCAGGAGATCAACAACCGCTTGGCAAAACTCCAGCAAGACTTCGGCAATATGCTTCCAAAGGCAGCCAACGAGGCGACCGTCTGGGTGAACGACGTAAAAGAGCTCGCCGGCTTGAGCGAAACGACCATTGCTCAATGTAAGAAAGATGCTGAGGGGCGCGGCGGAAAAGCACCTTACTGCATCGTCATTACCAATACCACGCAGCAACCCATTCTTGCCGGTCTTGAAAACAGATCCTTACGCGAGCGCGTCTACAATGCATCTATTCACCGTACAGATGGTACGGGTGCATACAATGCTTTTCCCATCGTCGTTGAAATAGCACGCTTGCGGGCCGAGAAAGCCGAACTGATGGGTTTCAAAGATTATGCTTCTTATTCGCTGGAGAATACGATGGCCAAGAATACGGCCAATGCCTATGCATTCTTGCGCCAGCTCATCGCGGCTTACCAACCAAAGGCTGAAGCCGAGACAAAAGCCATCGAAGATTATGCAAGGCAGACCGAAGGTCCCGACTTCCATTTGCAGCCCTACGATCGCTTTTTCTATTCCGCTAAGATGAAGAAAGCGCAATATAGTTTTAGTGACGATGATGTGAAGCCCTATTTCAATTTGGACTCGGTTCTCGTCAATGGTATCTTCTATGCAGCCCATCGCGTATATGGCTTAAACTTCCGCGAGCGCACGGATCTGCCAACATATCATGAAGATATGAAAGTCTTCGATGTGCTTGATGAGAACGGCAAGCAGTTGGCCCTCTTCTATTGCGACTACTTCCGCCGCCCGACGAAGCGCGGCGGCGCTTGGATGAGTGCTTTCTTAAAGCAGAGCGGCGACCGCAAGCAGTTGCCCCTCATCTATAATGTCTGCAATTATGCCAAAGCTCCCGAAGGTCAACCTACGCTCCTTACGTGGGACGAAACACAAACGATGTTCCACGAGTTTGGACACGCCCTGCATGGTATGCTTTCCAATTGTATATACAATACGCTTAGCGGTACTTCCGTCTCGCGCGATTTCGTCGAGATGCCTTCACAGTTTAACGAGTCGTTTGCCAGCATTCCCGAAGTCTTCAATCACTATGCACGCCATTATAAGACCGGCGAAGTAATGCCCGATGCCTTGCGAGAGAAGATGCTCGGTTCGCTCAATTTCCATTCAGCCTATGCCCTCGGGGAGAACTTGGCTGCCACCTGTGTCGATTTGGCTTGGCATTGCCTCTCCCCATCCGAGATCCCTACGGCTGAAGAAGCGAAAGACTTTGAAGAAAAAGTGCTGAAAGAGATCGGCTTACTCAATGCACAAATCCCGCCTCGCTATTCCACGTCCTATTTCAATCATATCTGGGGCGGTGGTTATGCTGCCGGCTATTATAGCTATTTGTGGAGTGAGGTGTTGGCTGTGAATGTGGCTGACTATTTTGAGAAGCATGGTGCACTGACACGGGCTGTTGGCGATGCCTTTCGTGCCAAGGTGCTTAGTCGTGGCAATACGCGCGACCTGATGTTTATCTTCTCCGACTTTACCGGCCTTTCAGCGCCCGATGCTAAGAGTTTGCTGAAAGCGCGTGGTTTATAAACCGGCAATCCCTTAAGCTCCTCGCCCTCCCTTCTTTTATCAATAAGGCGGGTAGGAGCGAAGAGTTGCTTCTTTAACGTCCCTTCCGGTCGCCCCAAACTGCGCATTCGCCTCTATATGTTGCCGACTTGCCTCCTAACATTCTCGCCTTTCAGCGTACGTGGGAGTTGTTCTTTAGCTTGGGACAGAAATTTCAACCCTCGGAATTTCTGTCCGGCTACTTAGAATTTTTGTCCGCAACGCTTGCAATTTTAGTCCCATCATAAGCGGACAAGTTGGAACACCTTACGAATTGATTTTAAGCCTATAAAGAATATGAAAAGACTACTGCTTATGTGCTTTCTTGTGCTGGGCTCTTTTAGAGCTTATGCTCAGTTGTGTGTCATAGATGGGGTCCTCATACCCGATTCCCTATTGCGCGTAAGCGTTGACGAGATGCGCTCCGATTCGGCCAAGCTGATTGTAGCCAAGCGCTTAGGTTTCCTTTCTCCCTTTGCCATTGATACCATACGAATATTTCCTAAAGGTAAGATGCAGACCTTTTGCCGGGAACCTGCCGATATAATTTTGATACAAACCAACACCTTGGCTCAACTACAATGGGTCGTAAACGGGAAGCTCAAGAACCCCAAGAAGCGGCTGACGATCATCGACTACAAACTGTCGCCCACGTGCTTAGAAGCAGCTCTGCCAAGAGGGGTAAAGCCGAAGAAGATAGTTTCCGTACAAGTGTTGATACCTAAGGCTTACACCATCAGGCCGGAGGCAAGACCAACCATAGTAATAGAAATGAAGAAGTAGGGCGAAAGATACACATAGGGCGAGCGAAATGCCCTAATACGCCACCAACACCAAATGAAACGCGTTGTTAAATATATCATTTATGCCTTTGTCGTCCTATTGCTCATCAACTTCGGCGTAAAGGCCTATTGGAAATTGAAGTCATATTCATACAGCTCTTACTTGAAGGATGCGTGGGAGTATTGTCACGAAAAGGGCTTGAACGAAGACTATTGCCTCTTCGTCGACTTCTCGCGCCCCTCGGGCGAAGATCGCATGGCCCTCTACGACCTTAAGACGCTGTCGATGATTTATGCTGCTCCCTGCGCCCACGGCAATGGAAAAGGCAACACAGCTTGGCGCCCAAAATTTTCAAATGAAGAAGGTAGCCACTGCTCCGTTACAGGACATTTTAAGGTGGGCAGCAAAGGCTATTCGCCCGCAGTAGGCTGGCATTTCAAACTTGATGGCTTGGATGCCGGTAATAGCAATGCCCGTCAGCGTCATATATACATTCACGCTTCAAAATATGTTGGCATAGCCGCAACGGTCACCTCTTATCTGCCGCTCACCGATGCTTCGCAAGGTTGCTTTACCACGAGTGAGACGATGTTGAAAAAGATTGCTGAAATTCGTGCGAAGTGCGACAAGCCACTTTTACTTTATGCCTATTACGAATAGCCGATAACCGGATCTCGCTTCGCAGCATATCCTTGCATAAAAGTATAGTTAAGAAACCAACCGTTAGCTTGAAAAAGCTGCTGCTCAGTAAAGGAGAAGCGGAAAAAAGTATTTACTTTTGCCTCCAATAGTTATGAGACGACCCAATAAGCCTTCAAAGACGTTCACCGTAAAGACCGCAACCACGCTGCTGCCCTTCTTGCTCGAAGCCCTGGGCGGCACGAGTAGAAACCGCATAAAAGCCATTTTAGGCGGAGGTGGCATCAAAGTAGACCGCGCCATCGTCAAGCAATTTGACCATCCGCTGCGGCCCGGTATGCAAGTAGAAATCAGTCAGTCTAAACCGAAGAGCGAACTCAAAAGTTCGCACGTACGGTTAGTTTACGAAGACGAATTTATTGTCGTTATCGATAAATCGGCGGGCATACTCTCTATGGCCGGTTCGCCGCATATCTTTTCCGTGAAGACCATCTTGGACGAATATTTCGCAAAGACCCATAAACGTTGCCGTGCTCACGTGGTGCATCGCTTGGATAGAGAAACTTCCGGTCTGCTCGTTTATGCTAAGACCATTGAGGCCGAGCAGATTTTAGAGCACAATTGGCAACGAATCGTGAGAGATCGCAGATATGTAGCCGTCTTGTCGGGCGTCTTAGAGACGCCGGGCGGAACGGTGCGCAACTGGCTCAAAGACAATAAAGCCTACGTCACCTATTCTTCGCCGACAGATAATGGCGGGAAATTTGCCGTGACGCATTTTCGCACGCTTAAACATAGCGAAACGCACACTTTAGCCGAATTTAAGCTTGAAACCGGTCGTAAAAATCAGATTCGCGTCCACGCGCAAGACCTGGGACATCCCGTTTGCGGCGATACCAAATACGGCAACGGCGACAACCCCATCGGGCGCTTGTGTCTGCACGCCTATCGCTTAGACTTTTATCATCCGATTACGGGCGAACTTTTACATTTTGAGACGCCCTATCCCAAGCCTTTCTTGTCTGTTTTACAAAAATGACGTCACGTTTTTATGCAACATACACATCGCCGCTTGGTGAAATTCAGATAGAGAGTGACGGCGTAGTTCTCACGGCTTTGGATTTCAAAGAGAGTAGGGGAGATGCGGCAGACAAGTCGCATTCAGACAGCGAAACGTTGCTTTTGCGCGATGACAAATCGCTTTCAAGCGGAGACAAGGCCGGACTTCATATTTTCAACGAGGTGAAAACGTGGCTCGATGCATATTTTAGTGGCTGTCAGCCACGACATACTCCACAGTTTCGCCTATCAGGAACGCCCTTCCAACTGATTGTTTGGGAAGAACTGCAAAAGATCGCTTACGGAGAAACGGCTACTTACGGCCAATTGGCTAAGATCGTTGCAAGGCGGCGCGGTAAAGCCAAGATGTCTGCCCAAGCCGTAGGCAACGCCCTACATAAGAATCCGATTTCACTTATTGTGCCTTGCCATCGCATTATTGGGAGCGGCGGGAAGCTCGTAGGCTACGGCGGCGGATTGCAGAGAAAAGCTGCACTCTTAGCTTTAGAACAAGGCCGCCCCTGTAGGTAAGATGTCGTCAATAAGATTCTTGCTATAAAGCATTGTAAATCCTGTTGGTATACCAAAGGAAGAAGCCCCTAAATGCCAACTTCCCTAGCTCCTAACAAGACGAAAATGAGACAGCCGGTTGTCAAAAAGAGCCGGTAGACACTTCAAACTGCAAAAGAGAGGTGGAATAATTCATAAAAATACAGAAAAATGATGGCAGAGTAGGGCAGAAGTGCGTAACTTTGCAGCGTTTTTATTCTTGACTATGCGCCAATTAAAAATAAACAAAAGTATCACCAACCGCTCGAGTGCGGCATTAGACAAGTATTTAGTTGAAATCGGTCGCGAGGGACTTATATCTACAGACGAGGAAGTAGAACTCGCGCAACGTATACACAAAGGAGATGCTGAAGCGTTGGAAAAATTGACAAAGGCCAACTTACGATTTGTTGTTAGTGTGGCAAAGCAATACCAAAATCAAGGGCTAGCGCTCAATGACCTCATTGACGAGGGCAACTTGGGCTTGATTCGCGCTGCGCAGAAGTTTGATGAGACGCGCGGTTTCAAGTTTATCAGTTACGCCGTCTGGTGGATACGCCAGAGCATCTTGCAGGCCATTTCCGAGCAAAGCCGTATCGTTCGTATGCCCTTGAATCAAGTTGGCTTCCAAAGCAAATTGACGAAGGCCATCGTAAACTTCGAACAGGAATTTGAGCGTAGACCTTCCGTGCAAGAACTTGCAGATATTTTGGACACAGATGTCGCTAAGGTGCAAGAGGCTATGGGCACGAACGGCAAGAAAGTATCCGTAGATGCTCCCTTTCAAGATGACGATTCAAATAGTCTGATTGACATTATGACCGACGAGAATGCGCCGGGCACGGATGATCAGATGGAAAAAGAATCGCTCTCTTCAGACTTGGATGCTGCACTCGGCACGCTGACTGAACGTGAGCGCTTGGTACTCAAAATGTTGTTTGGTATCGGCCGCAATGAAATGACGGCAGAAGAAGTGGCCAACTCGCTAAGTCTGACGCGTGAGCGCGTTCGTCAAATTAAAGAGCGAGCACTGCGCCGTTTGCGTGAAGCTGATAACATCCACATTCTGACTAAGTACTTAGGATAGTAGACAGACGCCTTATTAAGCCGCTTTATGGCTGTAAATGATTACTCGACATCTTCACCATGCAAGGCTGGAGGTGTCGTTTCTTTTTCAGGTATAATAGATGCCCGCAAGGCCCGGCCGCATTTTCAGCGATAAGATCAAGCACATTATATATTTGTGGTTGAGCAATAACTTGTTGCTGGTGTTATAGTCTTTTGCAGGTTATTTCAAATAACATAAAACACATTACAGATGACAGAATCTTATCTTCTCCGTCTATTGCTCTCCGTCTGCCTAGGCGGCATTATCGGATTAGAACGCGAATATCGAGCTAAAGAAGCCGGCGCACGCACCCATTCACTCGTTTCTCTGGGTAGTGCCTTGTTTATGGTACTTTCCTACGGCGGCTTCGACTTTGTGTTGGAGCAAGTGCCCAACGTCTCGCTTGATCCTTCGCGTATTGCGTCGCAAGTAGTGACGGGTATTGGCTTTATCGGAGGCGGCCTCATCATCTTTCAGAAGAATGTCGTTCATGGCCTGACTACAGCGGCCGGCCTTTGGGTTACATCTGCCATCGGAATGGCCTGCGGCGCCGGTCTGTTTCTCGTCTCCATCTCTGTCACGGTGATGGTCTTAATCTGTATGGAGACATTTCACCTCATATTGAATCGGTTTAGTAGACGCAATATTAATATTACATTGAGTGCCTCAACGCATGAAGAGATTCAGCACATAGTTGAGCAGATTAAGGTAGCCGGGATGCAGGTCGACTCTTTCGAATATCAAACGCGGACCGGTGCGCAGCACCTTGCTTGCGCAGCAACATTGGAGATCAAGATTAAACATGGAAAGAAGGCTATTGATGTCTTTGATTATCTTTCTCAGTTTGATAAAGTTACGATCGAGCATCTTGTATGATCTGCTCCGGCCGAGGGCGGCTACTTCTTATTAAGGCCCCTAAATCGAACAATGTCCATTTGCGGCTCGACCGCTCAAAGTCGGCGCTTTGATGGGAGGTTTTGAGCGCTGTGAAGGAGCGCGTTTTCTGCTGCAAGGCTAATGGTATAGATTAATCCCTCAAAAGTAGGATTTCCACTTTTGAGGGATTTAATTGTTTCAGTGCTATTCTAATCGCGTTTGATCGCTGTCAATTAACGCTTTGTCTTCTTTTGCTTGCTGCGCTTGAAGACGAAATTAAAGCCGCGAACGAGTTTGTAGCCTACCAAGACACCGTCGACGACGTTGTAGATCGTTTCGGCGTGCTGCACTGCTCGCTCAAAGAAGTTGCGGCCCGGAGGTGGAGGTGCAAAGAGTTCTTCTAAATTTTCCTTGATGCTTTCCTCCTTTTTTTCAATCTCTTGCTGCAACAAACGACGTTGTTCAGCAATCATATCCGGATGAAAAGGCTGCTTAGTCATTGCGTTCCTCCTTTCACTTGCTGTGTATCATTTAGAAACAAAGCGGTCAGCAAACGCAAAAGCGGTTTTAGTATCCACGCTTTGCGCTTTGTGATGAGCAAAATTCCGATGAGGAGATAGGCCAATGCGATGAGCGCGCAGGCCCAAGCCATTCCGCCGACGTGAGGCGCTAAGGCCATCGCTGCTGTTGCCGATAAAAAGAGTACGATGATAGCTAATAGCACGGATAAAACCAAACCGAGTATGAGCAGAGACAGCAAGACGCCGACTTTGCTCACGAGGTCCAGACGCGCTACTTTAAGCTTCAGCTCGATATAATCTTTTATGTCGGCAAAAAGCTGCTGAAGCGTTCGAATGTTTTTGTCGTCAGATAGCACTGCTTTTGTTTTGCTTAGTCGTCAATAGGTTTGAGTTCGTCGGCAATATCGTCTACCATGTCTTCCATGTCTTCGCGACTAAGTTTGATGCCTTTGTTGCGAAGCGTTTCATTGACCTTGTCGGCGATACGTGCGCCTTTAGCTTTCAAGCGACGACGTGTTTCTTTTCCTTCTTCGGGCGCCATTAACAAACCTGCTGCTGCGCCGATAGCTGCTCCGCTGAGGAGTGCTGCAAAAATACTGATAGCTTTCATAATTGCGTATTGTTAAGTGTATAAACTGTAGGAGCAAATATAGGGTAATTCTTCCGAAAAAACTCGGTTTTCCATCAAAAGTTTCAAAAAAAAGGCCATTTAATGTAGTTTAACGGCGAATTTTCTTTTATCTACGGCTTTTCCGTCCTATCTTTGCGGAAAGAAAACGTTGAAATATATACAAAATCAATAAGACAATGAAGAAGACTCTGTTATTTTCCTTTGCCCTATCGGCAGTGTTTGCCTTGAGTTCTTGTAAATCTCAGGAAAGTGCCTATCGCCAAGCATATAATAAAGCGAGAGAGCAAGATGCGTCGCAAACTGACAATGGTCGTGCGACGGTTGCAGTAGGTCAGCAGGACAATGGAGTGACTGTTACGCCCGTGACACCGGTAACGCAAACAAATCCCCCGGCTGTTGCTGATGATAACAGCGATGTCAGAACCATTCCCGGTGAAGTTACGGTCGTAAGCGGAGGTGCTCTGCGCACGTATAGCGTTGTGGTAGGTAGCTTCATCAATCAAACGAATGCAGAAGGCTTACGCGAAATGCTTGTTCGTTCGGGTTACGAATCACGCGTTTTGAAAACAAATGAGACCATCAACGGTCAGACAGGCTGGTTCCGCGTCATTGCCTCTTCTTTTGATGATAAAGCTAGTGCCGTACAAAGCCGCAACGAACTGCGCAACAAGTATGCCGGCGCGTGGCTGCTTTATCGCAAATAAAGAACAGTCTACACATTATATATAGTGATGCTCGCCGTTTTCGGTTCGGGCATCATTATTTTTTATGGAGCTATCTTGTGCCTGTAATGCACTCCGCCTGTCTTTTGTGCATTTCCGAGCGAGTGATCTATGATTCTACGGGATACAATCATAGAAAAGACACAACTTTTTACTACTTTTGCAATATTAATGGACGCTTATGAAGAATCCCATTTTGATTGCCGGACCGTGCGTAATAGAATCTGCCGAATTGCTTGACGTTATTGCTCAAGAACTTGTGCGCATCAACTTGGCGCTTAATAGACAAATCATATTTAAAGCCTCGTTTGATAAAGCTAATCGTACATCGCTCCGTTCTTTTCGTGGGCCGGGCTTGACGCGCGGCTTGCAGATGTTGGCTGATATAAAAGAGAAGTATGGACTCATGCTGACTACTGATGTTCACGAAAGCTGTCAAGTTGAGCAAGTGGGTGAAGTCGTGGACGTTCTGCAAATCCCTGCTTTTCTTTGTCGGCAGACCGATCTCTTGGTTGCAGCCGCCAAGACCTCTTGTATTGTCAACATCAAAAAGGCTCAGTTCCTTTCCGGCGAAGATATGCAGTATCCCGTCGAGAAATGTCGCGAAGCGGGTGCGAAAGAAGTGTGGCTGACAGAGCGAGGCAGTATGTTTGGCTACAATAATCTAGTTGTCGACTTCCGCAATATCCCCCTTATGCATCAATTTGCCGATCGTGTTATTATGGATTGCACGCATAGCGTTCAGCGTCCGGGTGCAGCTGGTGGAAAAACGGGAGGTAATAGAGAGTACATTCCGGCTATGGCCTTAGCTGCGCAAGCTTTTGGCGCTGATGGTTTTTTCTTTGAGACGCATCCGGCACCCGATACGGCAAAAAGCGATGGGCCGAATATGTTATACCTTCGCGATTTGCAACAAGTCATTCAATCCTTAATCTCAGAAAACAAGTAATGAGTAAATATATCGACGTCGCCATCAATTGTCTGCGCGACGAGGCTGAGGCCATTCTCCACTTAATTGACAATCTCAACGACGACTTCGATCGTGCAGTAGAACTCATTCTCCATTGTCGCGGTAAATTGATTGTCACTGGAGTGGGTAAGAGTGGGCATATTGGTGCGAAGATTGCCGCAACCCTTTCCTCTACAGGGACTCCTAGTTTTTTTGTCAATCCGTTAGATGTTTTTCATGGAGATCTAGGCGTTATTACCAATGATGACGTCGTCTTAGCGCTGTCTAATTCAGGACAAACAGACGAACTCCTTCGCTTCCTGCCTTATTTGTTGACACAAAAGATTCCCGTTATCGGTATGACGGGCAATCCAAAATCTCAGTTGGCGCAATATTCTACGGTTCATCTCAATGTAGCAGTTGCCAAAGAGGCCGGTCCTTTAGGTCTAGCGCCAACATCATCAACCACAGCTGCTTTAGCGATGGGCGATGCCTTGTCTTGTGCATTAATGGACGCGCGTGATTTTAAAGCTTCTGACTTTGCACAATTTCACCCTGGTGGAACATTGGGACGTCGTCTCTTAACCAAGGCCAAAGACATTATGCGAACAGAGGACCTTCCGATTATTCCGCCTTCAATGCCGCTCGGTGAAGCTGTAATTCACGTTAGCAATGGGCGCTTAGGACTCTGTGTGGCGCAAGAAGAAGGCAAGATTGTGGGCATCATTACCGATGGCGATATTCGAAGGGCCATTCAAGCCTCGCGCGACAACTTCTTTCAGACCACCGTGGCTGAAGTAATGACACGCACACCAAAGACGGTTAGTCCGGAGGCTAAAGTTTCCGAGATAGAGTCCATCTTAAATACCAACAAAATCCATTGTGTCCTCGTCACTGCTCCCGATGGAAGTCTGCTAGGTATCGTTGATTCTTTCCGCACGGCATTATAATCGAGCGTTTATATGAAGATGTGCCGGCTAATTCTGCTTTTTCTCAGCCTCTTTATTTTTCATCCTTCCCTTGCCTCCGCGATCTTGAGCAATGGGGGCGAGATAATAATTACAGCTGTCGAGCATAGAGAGTTGCCGACCGACGATCTGATTGCGCAATCTGATTCTCAGATTGTCAATTACTTGAAAGCTCATTTTGATGTCCCGTTTACCGACAATAATAAATTGGTTTTCTTTAAGACCGGACAGGAAAAATTCGATGATCTCTTCGCCGCAGTTCGTCAGGCGCGCCGGTCTATTCATCTCGAGTACTTTAATTTCCGCAACGACTCCATATCGCGTGCCCTTTTTGACCTTTTAGCTAAGAAAGCCCAACAAGGCGTGAAGATCCGCGCGTTGTTTGACGGTTTCGGCAACTCCTCCAACAATCGCCCTTTGCGCCGTAAACACTTAGAAGCATTACGCGCCCAAGGCATTGAGATTTATGAATTTGATCCCCTTCGCTTTCCTTACGTCAACCATATCTTTCATCGCGATCATCGCAAGATAGTTGTCATCGACGGACTCGTGGCTTATACCGGCGGGATGAACGTAGCCGACTATTATATCAAAGGAAAGCCCGAGATAGGCGACTGGCGCGACCTCCATGTGCGCGTTGAGGGGGCTGCAGTAGGTGATTTGCAGCGCATTTTCATCAGTTTTTGGAATGCTGTGACCCATCAGCAGGTGCAAGGTTCTGAATATTACCCCGGTGAGAAGAAGGCTTCCGATTATTTTGTCGGACTAAAAGAAGACAAAGACACAACGGCCGGCCATAAACTCGTTGGTGTGGTTAATCGTGATCCCGATGAATCGCCACGTATTATTCATGATACGTTTGTCCAAGCCATCAATGCCGCCGAAACCAATGTTACGTTGATCAACCCCTACCTGACGCTCTGCCCCCATTTGCGGCGCGCGCTCAAGCGGGCTTTGCGTAGAGGTGTCGAAGTACAAATTATGGTTTCGGCCAATAGTGATATTCCCATTACGCCGCGTGTCGTAGAGCATACCGTTCACCGGTTGATGAAAAAAGGCGCAAAGGTCTGGTTTTTCGAAGGTGGTTTTCATCATTCCAAGATTATGATGGTCGATAGCACCTTCTCGTTTGTTGGTTCGGCCAATTTGAATAGTCGGAGTCTTTCGTGCGATTATGAATGCAATTTGTTGATTGCCGATCGCCCTTCGACGGCTCAATTGTTGCGTCTCTTTGATGACGATCGCACGAAGCATTGCTGGCAACTTACCCCCGATACGTGGCGCACAAAGTTTAGTAAAGGTCGGCGCTTCCAAGCTTGGTTTTACCAATTCTTGACACCATTTTTATAGTCAGATTCCTCTTTTTTGATAACCCCTCCCCAAGTACGATAAAGCAATGAACGCACAACGTGACATCTCCTTTTCGATTTGTAAGGCCTTCGCTATTATTTTCGTCGTCCTATCTCACGCCGGCGGCCCCGCTTGGTTAAGCAGTTTCGTCTTTCAGTTTCACGTGCCCGTCTTTTTTCTCTGTGCCGGCTATTTCTTTAAGCCGACAGCGCTCAACGACGAAAAGAGCTTTTTTCTCAAGCGCTTGCGTAGCCTTTATTTTCCCTTTGTGCGTTGGAGCTTGTTCTTCTTGATCATCCACAATGCCTTGTTTTATACCGGCTTGCTCAACGAAACTTACGGCAATGCCGCAGGTGGCGTGCTCCATCCCTATAGTTGGAGCGCCTTCAGTCAGCGCGTATGGGACGTAATCTTTGGTATGAGCGGCTACGATGAGTTTTTGACCGGTAGCTATTGGTTCTTTCGAAGCCTCTTTGTCGGAAGTTTGGGGTTTTATCTCTTATTGAAAATCCTCCACCATTATAATAGTCGCAAACCGATTCACCATTTGGTGGGTGCCATCGTTGTTTTGCTTTGGCTCGCCATTCTTTGGATGCTGACCAACGGGCTTCATTTGCCGGGAATAGCGCAAGGTGGCTATCGTGAACTAATGGGTGCGTCGCTCTTGGGCTTAGGTTTCCTTTATCGCTACTTTAGTGAGCGGATCAAACTCAATCTGCAGATCCTCCTGTGTTGTTTGATTTTTCTCGTTGTTTCCACTATTTATTTCCCAACGAGCATGGCGCCTCACCCGACGCTGCTTCAGTTCTTTACACTTCCCCTTACGGCCTTGGCCGGTTTCTTCCTTCTGCGCCGTCTCTCGCTCTTGCTGGCTACTCGAACGGGTTTCCTGACGCGTACCTTAGCGTATATCGGCGACCATTCGCTCTATGTCTTTGCCTTCCACTTGGTGGCTTTCAAGTTGGTCAGCATGCTGAAAGTGGAAGTCTTGGGCTTGCCTTGGGAAGCTGTAGGCGGTCATCCCGTTGTGCAAGCGGGTGCGGCCACAGATGGCTTTTTCCTCTTGTACGTCCTTGTCGGCGTAGCCGTACCGCTCTTGTGGAACGCCGGCTATAAGTATTTGGAGCGCACTTTCCATTTCAATCTATCCCTTTCATCTTTGTTAAATTGGGATTTGTCGCGCCAAATAGCCGCCCTCGTTTGGCTGCTGCTTAAGGGCTTCGGACGCGGCATTTATTGGCTCTTGCGCTTTATTGTTTTGAACGTCAACAGATTCTTCAATGGCTTGATAAGTTTGGGAAAAGGTATCATAGAAGCCAGTCGCCCTCGCGATGAATTGCCGGAAGGTGAGGAAGATGAGGAAGAAGAAGAGGACGATCGCGAAGACGGTGGTAGCCATTTTGGGCGCGATCTCTTCTCTTAAATCGTAAAACTGGCTCGGAGCAGGCCGATCTTGGGAAAACGTCTTATCCGGATGCTACGCTTTTTGCTTCTGACGCAAATGCAGCACGCGCGTTTGCTTGAAAATTTTATCTATAGTCGACTACTGCATAAACAGACGTAGTCGACTATTTTCTTTTCTTGATTTTTTGACGATGAGCGATTGAAGACTGCGTTTTCCGGGTGCAAGTCTGTTTCGTTTGGTGAGGCCAAACCATCGTTTGCCCCGACCAAACGATGGTTTGCCGGTATCAAACTATCGTTTGGTGCCGCCAAACAAAAAGAGAAGCAGAGCGCGTGAATGAGAAGTAAGCGTTTAGGCGCTTGATAATCAGAGAGGAGATCGCTTTTTTTAGCGCGAATAAGTTTTCGTAGGATTACAATAAAGCCCAACCATACTGCACGAAGCAGAAAGTTGGGCATCCTTATCTTAAAGTTTATACGAGGTCGCTTTTGAAAAGTCGTGGTTGATCAAGCGCCGGCCAGGCGGTTTTCGCGATCAGGGAAAACAACCGTAGGCTTAAACTGTGCAGCCTCCTCAGCCGAAAATTCGCCGAAGGACATAATGATTACTTCATCGCCTACTTGAAATTTGCGTGCAGCAGCCCCGTTTAGGCAGATTACGCCGCTGCCTCGCTCGCCGCGAATAACGTAGGTCTCAATGCGTTCCCCGTTGTTGTTGTTGACCACGTGAACGTGCTCGTAAGGCAGAAGGTCGGCCGCCTCCATCAGGGCTTCGTCGATCGTAATACTCCCCATATAATGGAGGTTAGCCTCGGTCACGTAAGCGCAATGTATTTTCGATTTTAACAAACTAACGCGCATGGCTTCTGTAATTAATGTTGTCAATCAGTCGAACCGGACGCTGACCGCAGTAGACCGTGATGCAGCCCTGCACATTTTCAGCTTCGCTCCAATCCTTAATGGGTTGTAGCGTCTGAGCATCGACTATTTCAAAATATTCTACCTCTAATCCGTCGAAAGCATTCAACGCTTCGGTAACAAAAGCTTGCGTATCGGCAACAGATTGTGTGTGGCTGAACTCCAAACTTACCTTCAAGGTCTTGTAAATTTCAGATGCCAGCCGGCGCTCATCATCCGTCAGGAGTGTGTTTCGGCTGCTTAAGGCCAAACCGCTTGCTTCGCGTACGATAGGGCAGGGACAGAGCGTGACGGGCATTTGCAAATCGTTTACCATAGCGCGAACAACGGCGATCTGCTGAAAGTCTTTTTCGCCAAAATAAGCCCGCGTAGGTTGCACGATTTGAAAAAGTTTGCTGACAATGCGGCAGACACCTTCAAAATGTCCGGGGCGGCGCGGCCCTTCCATAACGTTCATCTCCGGATAATCGAAAGTGCGCGTATCAGGTTCCGGGTAAATCGCCTCGACCGTCGGCGCAAAGAGAATATCCGCGTGAAGTGTTTCAAGCAAAGCGCGATCTGCCTCTAAATCGCGCGGATAAGATGAAAAATCTTTAGGATCGTTGAATTGTGTAGGGTTGACAAAGTCGCTGACAACCGTTACATCGTTTTCGTTGACTGCGCGCTCCACGAGTGAAGCGTGGCCGGCGTGGAGCGCACCCATTGTGGGAACCAAACCTATCGACTTGTTGGCTTGGCGATACGGAGCTAATGCGGCGGTAAGGTCGTCTATCGTGGTTAGAGTGATCATTTTCGTTGAATTTTTAACGATGCAAAAGTACGATATTTTTACAAGAAGCCTGCGGGGAATGCACGCTTTCTTTCAAATTTCCAACAATCGATGCCGCTACTTGCTTGCTCGGCCGTTTTTAAGCATACAGAAGCATAAAAAAACCGACTGCGGTTTATTGCGGTCGGGCTTTGTGAGAGTGGGCATCGGCTTTGCTTTTTACCGCTTTCTGATAGTGAGAGCAGGTCTTAGCGCTAGGTCTAGCCGGATTAGAGGAGCCGCAAGAAGGGCAGCCACCTGCTGCCGGTGACGCCGATCTTAAGTTTTTAATCGGACATTCGGCCGTGCAGGAGGCACACTTGTTGGCGCTCTTTCCTGAAGGGAGGAAATGGCTCAATAGTGCAAAGAGGCAATATAAAAAAGCTGCTCCGACAATACAGTAGGCAATAATATCTTGTAACATTACAAATCAAATGGGCCGGAAGGAATGCGGCGGCGTAAAACGTGTAGTTGCGCCTTGCTACCCGCGAGGTCGAGTGCTTGGGCAATGGTCTTGCGAGCCAATTCCGGATGGTTGTTCTCTTCGCTGAGGTGGCAAAGCCAAATATTCTCAGTCGTTGCTGCTACATTCTCTTGCAAAATACGTGCCGTATCAGCATTGCATGCGTGCCCCGTCGGCGCTTTTATGCGCTCTTTCAAATGGCGGGGGTAGGGGCCTTCTTCTAACATTGCTGCATCATAGTTTGCTTCGATTACCAGATTGCGCGAACGTCGAATAAATTTGATCATCTCGGGCGTAAAACTGCCGGCGTCGGTGATAAAGCAAAAATTGGTGGTGGCTGTCTCTATGAAGTAACCGCAATTGTGACTCGCATCGTGTGGAACTGTAAAGGTTGTGATGTGAAAAGGGCCAATTGACCAGTCATCGCCCGGGAGATAGGTGCGGCAAAATTCGGGGCGTACCTTTTTATGCGTGTGGTAATTGGTTAGAATGCCTTGATGCACATCTTCTGTTGCAAATACATCGAGGTGATATTCGCAGGAGAGTGCGCCCACTGCCTTTACGTGGTCCGTATGGTCGTGTGTGACGAGTATGGCTTTGAGCGTGGGGCAGGTAAAACCATATTCGCGGAAATATTTCTTAAAACTTCGTATTCCGATTCCGGCGTCGATGATGAGTCCGAAGCCGTCTTCTAAGAGGTAATAACAGTTGCCGCTGCTACCGGAACCGAAACTGATAAACTTCATATGTGGCTTGTTTTGTTAATGGATGGTTGTTGAGGCCGTTGGCGGAGCTGAAGGCCGAGCGTGTAAGCACTTATAAAACCAGATGCCGTATGAAAACTTGTAAGAAAGCCGCCTCACTCTTACAGTCAGGCGGCTTAAATTCGTATATAAAAGAGGAGGAGGGCTTAGGTCTTAATATTTTAGGATCTGTCCCGGCCTCAAGCGCGTCTTTTTTGTAAGGTTCGAGTTGAATGAACAGAGTGCGTCCACGCTAACGCCGATTTCTCGCGCAATAGAATAGAGCGTCTCGCCGGCTTTCACCTGATAGAAACGCCCGCTCATAGCAGGCTCAGCTTTTTTAGAAGCCGTGTGCGTAAACGAATCGTCAGATGCATTCTTATGGAAGACATAATAATCACCCGTTACATCTTGTTGCGGGAAGTCAAAGAGCAGAGAGGGGTCAATAGCTTCTCCCAAAAGACGCGTCTCAAAGTGAAGGTGGCTACCAAAAGATAAACCCGTGTTGCCGCCCAAGCCTATCGGTTCGCCTGCCTTTACATTCTGATTTACGTGTACGAGTTGTTTACTCAAGTGTCCGTAGATCGTTTCTAGGCCATTGGGGTGACGAATCACGATATAGTTACCGTAGCCTTGTGCTTCGTAGCGCACAATACGCACACGCCCGCTAAAGGCTGCATAGATGGTATCGCCCGTATATACTTTGATGTCTAATCCCTTATGCTTACGATGGAAAGCCGGACGATAGCCAAAGCGGCTTGTGATCTTTCGGCTTGGAGTAGGCATAAAAAAACCACGTAGGTCGATGCGGAATGAGTCCGGCACTTCACTACGTGAGTAACAATGGGTTGTGTTGTTGTTCCAAGAAGAATACAAGTTGTTGGCGGGTTCTTCTAAGTTCTCTTTTCGAATCAGACGATTCAGCATAATTGTATCTGAAGACTTCAAATGGCGATCAACAGGTGCCTGGCGCGCAATCAAATCTTGCGCCGAAGCCGTTGCAGCTGATGTTAGCAACAATAGTCCTCCTATGATTTTTCGTATGGTTACGAACGTCATTTTCTGAATAGTTTTTTGTTTATGATGCGTAGCCGAATGGAAAAAATCTTCATATATTGGCCTCGCATTTATGAGAAACAGATGTGCAAAGGTAATACTTCTTTTCTGATTATCAATGCTAATGCTTTGAAAACTTCTTTAATAACGTGAACGGAACTGACCTTTAGCGAACATAATAATCCTTTGTCAGATCCTCATAAGCACGTGATCGCCTACCATCTGCGCCTGTCAAGACAAAACTGTCTTCTACAATTGGGGAAACTTCTTTTCGGAGTTCTACCAATACTCTTTTTGGGGCTTTCCGCTTCGTCGTGTACACAAATGTCGTATGCACAATAAATAAGGCTTGTGCGGCAGCGGCCGAACTAAAGTGGGTCAGCGCTGTTGCAGGAAGGATGGCGCAAAAGCTGCCTTCAGGACTCAATAAGCGTTGGACGTGGAAGAGTAAGGCCTCGAATGTGAGCGCCTGCGTATGGCGAGCTTGCGAGCGAGCTGCGTCGGGCGGGAGTAGCATTTCGTTGAAAAAGGGCGGATTAGAGACAATCAAATCAAAGGCTTGGTATGATGTGTAGCCGGCTATGTCTGTCGCTACGATTTGCAGGCGATCGGCCCACGGGGAGGCAGCAACGTTTTCTTGCGCTTGGGTGGCCGAAGCCGGATCAATCTCTATCCCCGTGATCATAGCATCTGTGCGTTGTGCAAGCATTAGGGCAATGAGGCCGGAACCTGTTCCGATGTCTAAGATGCGCCGCTTTCCTTTCACATTAGCCCACGCGCCGAGCAATACGCCGTCTGTACCAACTTTCATGGCGCAGCGGTCGTGGCGAATCGTGAATTGTTTGAATTGGAAAGCTTCAGTCATAATGGTCGCAAATGCTTATTTATAAAACAGCACAGCCGCCGGATTATTGTAATGCTCTACGGCTTTTTGTGGGGATAGTGTGCTCCGTACACCTTTTAACCCTCGCTTTTTGGCCATATTAAGTTTGCCGGCCAACTGATTGCATCTGTGATTTTGAACAATTTCTAAACAAGTAGAAGCATTTCTATAATAATTTACGTAATTTTGCGTTATTGAAAGATAGAAAACTCTTCTAAACGCAAAGTTTGCGGCTTGGGAGAGAACACGAAATAAGGATATGTTGAGTTGAAGAGTGCCCGGGGTCGTTACATTTTGCGCTTTGAAAGCAAATGAATGGGTGTATCGGCCGCGTAGGTTGTCATAAAAATAGTGGGTGAATAATAAGAAGCAGAAAAGGGTTAGAAGAATATGGCGTCGTTTGTTACTGATTGGGTAGGCGCATTATATGTACCTTTGGGTATGTTGCTCCTTTTGATGGTTATGATATATTTTCATCGGCATCATTGGCTGAAGTATGTGTACATTGTCAGTGCTTCTTGTCTGCTTATAGAGATCTCTTCTCTCCTCTATTTACAGTGGGTATCTCTGAGAGGGTCACCGGCATCTACTTTTTCGTTTATCGTTGTTTTCTTGTGTATGTCTACTTATGGGTTTGGTTTAGTGCTTGCGGTGTTGTCCGTAGGTGCTTTTCTTATAGAGTATGCACAGCGGCAGTGGTGGGCGAGAATCGTTATCGGCATTGCGCTTTTTGTGCTTATCGTACTATTTTTTGTTTGCGTCTACTGGTTTATGCAGGGAGTAGCCTCACTGAATAGTGGCTGATGCGCTATGGGGGGCGCGCACTTGACGATAAAAAAGAAGATTAAAAGGAGCGTCAATCGCATTTGACGTAAGATTCTCTGAAGAGTGTGGGTAAAGAGGAAGAAATGATGTTTTTGGTATTCATTTAAGGAGAACAACAAATGACAAAAGAAGAAAGAGCAACAAAATGGCTCAAGCGTATACCGGGCGCAGAGCATATAGATATAGAGAAGAAAATCAATATATGCGATAAAGTAGCAAGGAGAGCACTAATAGTCTTCTTTATGGTCTTGATCGTAGAGTTTGGTTTGCTGCTAATTATTGGTCAAGGTGAGTTGTTTAACGATATAGCCAATTTGCTGAATGCCATAGCAGATGGAAGCCACAGTCGCGCACACCGTAGAGGGCTGGCGATTGTAGGCGCGTTAGTCTGTGTGCCCATGATTGTGTTGCCTATCATTGTCGCTCTTCTGCTTAAAAATAGGTGGCTTCAAGCGGAAGTGGATAAAGAGATCAGCGATTCGCATAAAGGCAAGTAAGCCTTGATTGAGATGGTCAGGACTTGTGGCAGTTGAATGCGGAGTTAGTCTGCTTATATAGTATTAGTTTTCAACTTATAAAGTGTTCCAATTCGCGCTCAATAGTTGGGACAAAAATCTCAAGCGTAGCGGATAAAAATTCCGAGCGCTTTAAAATAAAATTCCCCGGCTTGGAAATTTAGTGCCAAGTCGGGGAATTCATTTTATTTCAGCAGAACGGCGAACGAGACTACCAAAGCGAAGCGCTGCACACTACTCCTCGTTGAAGCAATAACGGTCTTGGTGCGAATCAAAATCGGTCGACCCGTCGTAGCCGTGCGCATGTAAGATTTTCCGGATCTCCTCTTGCTGTTTCGGCGAAAGCGTGTGTTTGCCGTTCAAATAGCGATAGTAGTTGCTTCGCCCGTTAAGTAGTCGTATCAGATCAAGGCGCGCGGAGCGCATTTCGCCTACCTTTAGGTCTTCCATCAGTCCTTTAAATCCTGCGGCTATGCGCACTATTTCTATGGGCCTAAAGCAGGGGCATTGCGCCTTCTTAAGAGCGGCGGGAGCCACAGCGTAGGTCGTAAATTCTTTGTTGGGCAGCGTCAGCCCGGCCTTGTAGCGAAGGCATTCGTTCTTGCGTTTACAAGATTCAAGGAAGCATACAGCCCAACCATTGGGCACGTCTTCATGTTTCAGGGTGATCATCATGGTTTGAATGTTTATAGGTGTATATTAGTTGTAAGCTTGAATAGCGGGAGGATATAGATTCTCGCTTGTTTTCAAGTATTTGTTTTCATGCGTTTCAATAGGTCATTCTTATTTTCTTCAGCTTGCACGCTGTTGGCCGGCACTTTCGCTTTCGGCTCACCAAGGGTTGATGAGCCGAAAGGCTGATTATTTGAAAGTGCATAAGGAGCGCTTTAGCGTTTTACCTTTTTTACGCCGTCTACGATATAGATGCCGGCGGGTTGTTGCTCAAAAGGCTTATCAAGCTTCAAGCCTGTCAAATTGTAGATACCGCACGTCGAGGTAGGCGTCTTAGTGGTGGGCTCGTCAATACCGGTTGTGTTTTTCTTGATTTCAACCCAATCGGTCACTACTTTACCATCTGCACCAAAAACACCATAGAGGTGGTCGCAGATTGGATCAATAATATATTCTTTCCAATATGCTCCGTTAGGACTCGAAAGTTCGCAGCCGATAAACTCCGGCTTTTTATATAGGCTTGCGATACTGCCTGAATAATTATACGCCGTGCTGCCCGGCGCTTGGACGCGGACGTTGCAGCGATCAAACTTCCATTGGCCGCAACACAGCCCAAAATCTTTTCCGCTTACCTCGATGGTGCAGTTGTTTATAGTGATAAAACCATGATTAAAAATACCATAGCGAGTGCCAAGGATGATACTCGTTGTCGTGCCCTTTATCGTTAGTTTTCCGCTCCCCTTAATTGTGAGCAACTTTTGGAACATATTGCGTATTCCTTCGCGATGGTCCGCGATAATGCTGTTGTCGCCGATAAGATAAATGGTCAGTCCGTCTATATTGTTTGTAAGTCCGCCCGCATAGCCGCTTTCCTGCGTACTATGAATCGTGGCATTTTCGAGTGTTAGCGTTTTTGTTGCAGGGTCATATTGCGCTTTTCCGCTTACGCCCTCTATGACGCTGAGATCGCTACAATTTTCAGCCGTTACTGCCGTACCGGCAAGGTAGAGACCGTTTTCTTCTTGTGCCTCTGCCTGCTGTGGCAGTAAGAACGCGGCGATGAAGAGCAGGCCTATCGCCGTGTACAGATTTTTAAGTAAAGGTTTGTTCATAATGATATTGCCCCCCTGTTACAACTCCTTACAGAGCATCGCTGATTCGAGGACTTGAGCGTTAAGGTTGTATAATTAGGACGTGAATCAAAGATTCGTTGCAAAGTTAAAGAGAACGAACTATTTTGTCAACCAAATGCTATATTTTTTTTCTTAAACTAAAAACATCGTAGAGAGTTGCAGCTTCACTTTAAAGCAAGCTCTTAAAAGCGACGAAGAGATTTCCCTTCAGACTGCCGAGGAGAAGCGGATGAAAACGCTTCATTTACTTGGGCATTCTGCTGATTTGTCGTACTTTTGCGCGAAGAAAGAGCGCATTCTGTCTTTGAGTAGCATTAGTCCGGGTGCTTGTTTATACATTATATTATATACAATAAGCCTTTCCCCTATTTGATATTGGTATGTCTTTTGTTAAGAGATGAACGTTTGAATGCGTCATAAGCCTGAATAGGTTCAATAGTAGATAAAAGAAGAATATGAACGATAATAATAATTCTCCCAACCCTTTTTCTTTAATAGCAGACTTTGATGGGGACATTTCCGAACTCTATAATCGAGAGTTTAATGATGTGCTTCCGGTTTTGCCTTTGCGCAATATGACATTTTTTCCGGGCGTAGTGGCTCCCGTCATTGTCGGGCGAGAGTCTTCTATGGCTTTGGTCAAACAAGCTGTGGATAATGGTAGCTTGATTGCCTTGGCCTGCCAGCGTGAATCAGAAAAGGAAGCGCCGAAGATCGAAGATCTTTATCCGATTGGCGTTGTAGCCAAGATTATGCGCGTTTTGGAATTGCCCAACGGGGCAACTTCCGTCATATTGCAAAGCTACGGACGCATCAGCCTGGGGGCAGCTACGCGCCAACGCCCTTTCTTGCGGGCTCGCGTAACAAAATTGCCCGATGTCCTCCCCGAACAAAATGATAAAGAGTATCAAGTGATGGTTGATTCTTGTAAGGAGTTGACCATTCGCCTCTTGCGTATGTCAGATATGAGCCATGAGGAAGCCGTCTTTGCGATACAGAATATTTCTCATCCTATATTCCTCATCAACTTTATCTGCACAAATTTGCCTTTTCCAATGCAAGAGAAGCAGGAGTTGATAGCTGAGCCGGATCAGAAGAAGAAGACGCTGCGTTTGATGGGTATCTTGAATAGAGAGTGCCAATACGCTTCGTTGAAGTTGCATATTCAAAATCAGACGCGCGAAGAGCTGGATCAACAACAGAAAGAATATTTCCTGCAACAGCAGATTAAGAATATTCAGAGCGAACTCGGCGATGCGCAGAATAGCGACGTGAAAGAGTTGCGCGAGAAGGCAAAAGATCTGAACTTTCCACCAAAAGTGGAGGAGACGTTTAATAAGGAGTTGCAAAAGCTCGAACGCCTTAATCCGCAAAACCCTGATTACAGCGTAGAACTTAACTATCTGCAGACGCTGACCAACTTGCCTTGGGGTAAGCAGACGGAAGATAAAATCAGCATTCCGAATGCGGAGCGCGTATTGAACCGCGAGCATTATGGATTGGAGAAAGTCAAAGAGCGCATACTTGAGCATTTGGCGCTGATGCAATATAAAGAAGGCTTAAAAACGCCAATTCTTTGCCTTTACGGACCTCCGGGCGTGGGTAAAACTTCGCTGGGCAAGAGTATAGCCAACGCCTTAGGGCGTAAATATGTGCGCGTCTCTTTAGGCGGCGTCCACGATGAGGCTGAAGTGCGTGGGCACCGACGTACTTACGTCGGCGCTATGCCCGGACGCATTATCAAGGGGCTGATCAAGGCTCAGACGGACAATCCGGTCTTCGTTTTGGATGAGATAGATAAGGTCTCAGACAATAATTATAATGGCGATCCTCAAAGTGCACTGCTGGAGGTACTTGATCCTGAGCAGAACAGTGCGTTCCACGATAACTTCTTGGACGTAGATTATGACTTGTCCAAAGTCCTTTTCATCGCAACGGCCAATAGCCTTTCTACGCTCCCCAGGCCGCTCTTAGACCGAATGGAGATAATTAGCGTAGATGGTTATTTGACGGAAGAGAAGAGAGAAATTGCCCGTCGTCACCTCATCCCTCGTATCGAAGAGGGTTTAGGCCTGCTTGGTAATATTAAATTTGCGCCTGCCGCATTAGAGTTTATCATCGAAAAATATACGCGTGAGAGTGGTGTGCGCCAATTAGAGAAGCAATTGGAGAAGATTTATCGGAAGATTGCCTTTCATAAAGCCAAGAATGGTACGTTGCCTTTTGAAGGCGCCCAGCTTCGTCAGAAAGATGTCGAAGAATTGTTGGGCAAACCCCTTTTCAGTCGCGAGCGCTATCAAGGCAACGGCTATGCCGGTGTCGTTACGGGCTTGGCGTGGACTGCAGTAGGCGGAGAAATTCTCTTTATCGAGACGAGCATAAGCCGCAGTAAAGCGCCGAAACTGACGTTGACGGGAAACCTTGGCGACGTGATGAAAGAAAGCGCTATCCTTGCTCTGGAATACATCAAAGCCCACGCAGAGAAGTTGCAAATAGATCCTCGCGTATTTGAAAATTGGAGCGTACATATTCACGTACCCGAAGGAGCAACGCCTAAAGATGGTCCTTCAGCCGGTATCACCATTGCTACGTCAATCGCCAGTGCCTTGACGCAACGCAAAGTGCGTCCGCATACCGCAATGACCGGAGAGATTACCTTGCGAGGGAAAGTAATGCCCGTTGGCGGTATCAAGGAAAAGATATTAGCCGCGAAGCGCGCCGGTATTACAGATATAATAATGAGTAAGGAGAACGAGAAAGACATTAACGAGATCAACGAGAAATATGTGCACGGCTTAACCTTCCATTTCGTAGAGAATGTAGAGGAAGTGCTCAATATCGCCTTGCTGCAGGATAAAGTTGACAACGCCATCCAATTTGTATTTGAAGACAAGCATGAGCGAACGGATAACAAATAAGCGTGCGGCGGGCTTCTTTACGCTTGAGCACACTGACGCCAACTCTGCTGCACGTGTTGGGCATATTGCCACGGATCACGGCGTGATTCAGACGCCGATCTTTATGCCGGTCGGCACGGAGGCAACGGTAAAATGCGTGCACCAACGCGAATTGCTTGATGATATACAAGCGCAGATTATTCTGGGCAATACGTACCATCTCTATTTGCGTCCGGGTCTGGATGTCTTAAAAGCGGCGGGCGGTCTGCATCGATTCAATGGCTTTACCAAGCCGATGCTTACCGACAGCGGCGGTTTTCAAGTCTTTTCTCTGACCGGCATTCGCAAACTAAGTGCCGAGGGCTGCGAATTTCGCTCGCACATCGACGGAAGTAAGCATTTCTTCTCTCCGGAACGCGTGATGGATATCGAGCGTACCATCGGTGCCGATATTATGATGGCTTTCGACGAATGTCCTCCCGGTACAGCCGATTATGCGTATGCTCGCAAGAGTCTTGATCTGACGCACGATTGGTTGCGTCGCTGCGTGAATCGTTTTAATCAGACAAAGCCGGAATATGGTTACCATCAGGCCTTGTTCCCGATTGTTCAAGGCTGCGTCTATAAAGATCTGCGTGAAGAGAGTGCCCGTTTCGTTAGCGACTTGGACGCCGAAGGTTATGCCATTGGCGGACTTGCCGTCGGTGAGCCTACGGAGCAGATGTACGAAATGATAGAAGTGGTCAACGCCATCTTGCCGCAAGATCGCCCACGTTATTTAATGGGTGTAGGCACACCCATCAATATCTTGGAAGCTATTGAGCGCGGTGTCGACATGTTTGATTGCGTGATGCCTACACGCAATGGGCGCAACGCTATGTTGTTTACAGCCGAAGGCACGATGAATATGCGCAACGCTAAGTGGGCTAATGACTTTTCGCCCATTGATCCCGCCGGCACGAGTTACGTAGATACGTCTTACACGAAGGCTTATTTGCATCACTTGTTCAAGGCTAAGGAATTCTTAGCTATGCAGATTGCGAGCATACACAACCTTGCGTTCTATTTATGGCTGGCCGGTGAAGCGCGCCGTCATATTTTGGCCGGCGACTTTTTCGCTTGGAAGCGCGATATGGTAGAGCGTATGTCGAGAAGACTATAAATAAAGGAATGGAGCACAAAGCGCAGCACTCTCAGACGAAGACTTTCGCCGCCCGCTTGAGGAGTATTTTCTCCTTCGGCAAGCGGCGGCGTGTGAAAGTTGCAAAGTCTGACGCTGCCCCTGCGGATGCAAAGCCGGCACGGCGTGCTTGTCGATTGCCGCAACCTTTGCGCCGATTGCTGCAAAACCTTTCCGACCATCCACTGCTTACCCGGTTGGATCGTTACATCATTTATAAGTTTCTTAGCACGTATATCTTCTTGATTGGCATCATCATTTCGATTGCCATCATCTTTGATTACAACGAGAAGATTGATAAATTTGAGAAGGCCCACGTATCTTGGACAAAGATAGCGTTCGATTATTACCTCAACTTCATACCTTATTTTTCCAACCTCTTTAGTCCGCTCTTCGTCTTCATTGCCGTCATCTTCTTTACCTCGAAGTTGGCCGATAATTCTGAAATAATTGCGATGAAATCTACGGGCATGAGTTTCCGCAGGCTCTTGCGCCCTTATATGATCTCTGCCGCCATTATCGCGCTGACAAGTTTCGGACTCGGTGCCTACGTCATTCCGAAAGGCAACGTTGCTCGCGTTAATTTCGAGAACCGTTACATCAAGAAGTTGAATGCTCCCACGTCCGTCGAAAACGTACAAATGCAAGTCGACACCGGCGTTGTCGTCTACATATCTCGCTTTGACAACGAAACAAAGAGCGGTTATGGTTTCTCGCTTGATAAGTTTTACGGCAAAAAGCTTGTTGACCACCTCACAGCGCAGTCTATTCAATACGACACATTGGCCGGCAAGAAAAACCAGTGGACTTTGCGCCAAGTGCAACAAAGAAAAATGCGCGGTTTGCGTGAGCGAATAAGTTATGCCGACAAGGTTGACTCCATTATTATGATGGAACCGCAAGACTTCTTCTACGTTCGCAACCAGCAAGAGACGATGACCGTGCCCGAACTGCGACAATTCATCGACAAACAACAAATGCGCGGTGCAGCCGGCGTCAGCCTTTTTGAAGTAGAATACCACAAGCGCTTTGCGATGCCCTTTGCCGCTTTCATCCTGACGTTGATTGGCGTTTCTTTGTCTTCTCAGAAACGCAAAAACGGTATGGGTACGTCCATCGGTGTCGGTATAGCGCTAAGTTTCTCTTATATTTTATTTCAAACGATCAGTTCGAGTTTTGCGGTCAATGCCAATTGGTCGCCCATGTTAAGCGTTTGGATACCCAATTTACTTTTCGTGCTTATTGCCTTCGGTCTATATAAGCGCACCCCGCAATAACAGTTCACTTTAATAGAGACAGATTAAAACATGATGCAGGAAGAACCTATTTTTTTTGAAGATTTAGCGCTCAGCGACGATGTGCTGGACGCGCTCTACGATATGCGATTTGAGAAGTGTACGCCTGTGCAAGCTCGCTGTATACCTCCGATCTTGGAGGGTCGAGATGTCATCGGCATAGCTCAAACCGGCACAGGCAAAACCGCCGCTTACCTCTTACCCTTGCTCACGCTTCTGAAGCAAGAATCGCATCCTACAGACGCCGTCAACTGTTTGGTGATGGCCCCCACGCGCGAATTGGCGCAGCAGATTGATCAGGCCTTGCAAGGCTTTGGTTATTATGTGGATGTCAACGGAGTAGCCGTTTATGGCGGCAATGATGGCGTGCGCTACGAGCAAGAACGCAAGAGTTTGAAGCGCGGCGCCGACATCGTAATTGCTACGCCCGGCCGCTTATTGACCCATTTGGACCTCGGCACTTTTGATTTGAGTCGGACAACCCATTTAGTGCTCGATGAGGCGGATCGTATGCTGGATATGGGTTTCTCTGACGACATTCTGAAAATCGTAAAACACCTGCCCGAGCAGCGGCAAACGATTCTCTTTTCCGCAACGATGCCCGCCAAGATTCGCGAATTGGCCCACAAGATTATGCATAATCCGGAGGAAGTCTCCATTGCCATATCCAAACCGGCCGAAAACATCCGGCAAAGTCTTTTTATTTGCAAGGAAAACGACAAGACGGCGATTATCAAGCACCTCTTTGCCGACCAAAAGCCCGAGCGCGTGATCATCTTCTGCGGGAGTAAGCAGAAGGTAAAAGAGCTTAACATCACGCTAAAGCGCAAAGGCTACAACGTAGAAGCCATGCACTCCGATCTGGAGCAGAAGCAGCGCGACGAAGTGATGCTTGGCTTCAAAGCCGGACGCGTTGACATCTTGGTAGCCACGGATATTGTGGCCCGCGGTATTGATATTGACGACATAACTTTGGTAATCAACTACGACGTGCCGCGAGATGCGGAAGATTACGTGCATCGCATCGGTCGAACGGCTCGTGCCGGACGCAACGGTCGCGCAGTGACGCTCGTCGGAGAAAAGGATCGCTACGCTTTGCGCAATATTGAGCAACTTTTAGGCAAGGAATTGCCGCGCGAAGCGCTGCCCGAGGGACTTACGCCGCCTGAAAAGTCAACGGCAACTTCAGGAGAACGGCGCGGAAATGCGCATCGTCGTTCGGCATCGGGTAAACAGCGGGAGCAGCACGACCATAAGCGACGCGACAAGCGTAAGCCTGCGGGGGCAAAACACAATGATGGCGAAGGGCAAACGCAAAAGCCGGCTTCCGCCCAAGGCGAACGGCCGACAGAACAAACCAACAAGCGCCGCCGCCGTCCAAACAAGTCGCGCCCGCGTCCGAAGGCGAAAGAAGAGGCGCCCAAGCGAGTGACGCCGCCACCCATTCCGCCCCTACCAAAGCCGTAAATTTTTTGGCTTTGTCGGCTATTCGCGCATTGCGAACAGCGATGCATATTCACCCACATAAGCCCTTGTAGCACGCGTTCTCTGCTACAAGGGCTTTTCTTCTTTTTTGATCAACCTTGTGCTTGCCTGCGGTCGCCAACGGCTGAAATGCGTTGTCGGTTGAGGCTGAAAACGATGAAAAACGGCCGGCATTGCTCTGTTGCTTGGCATACTTGCTAACAATGCAGCTTGATTATTCTTTCGTTTGCTGCCGGCAAACAATGATTTGGTGGCAGCAAACAATGGTTTGGTGTGAGCAAACTATGGTTTGCCGGCAGCAAACGAAACGTATATTCGAGATGGGGGGGTATAAGGCTTTGTTTGGCAGAAAAATCGTTGATGTGGCGAGAAATATTTTGGTGAGCATCTATACGTTTCAAACGTTTGACTGGTCAGCATCATACTTCCGGATACAATCCTTGTAGATGAGGGTTAAATCTTTAATGGTCCGCTGTTCTGATTGGGTGGGGGAATAGGATAGTTGCGTTTGCGGCCATAGATTTTGGGGCTTTCTGATTAACTTTCAATAGAGCGTATGAAAGGGATTAATGCCCGTGGAGTATGCATAGGATAGCCGCCTTTGAAGATTATACATCGTCTTCAAAAAAAGCATAAAAAACGTCCGAACACGCGAGGCGTCCGGACGTTGGTTCATCTATAAACCTTGTAGGTTAGAGTTGGTCGTAAGCTTCGTGGAAGCCGACAACTGCTTCTATACCTTTGCGGAAAATATCTAAAGAGAAGTTTTCGTTAGGCGAGTGTATAGCGTTGCTTTCCAAGCCGAAGCCCATTAAAATCGTTTTCACGCCCAATACTTTTTCAAATACGCTGATGATAGGAATGCTACCTCCGCGGCGTGCAGCAAGCGGGCGTTTGCCAAATGCTTGTTCGAAGCCTTGCTCTGCGGCCTTGTAGGCGGGTAAAGATATGGGGCAGACGTAGCCATGACCGCCATGAGAGAAGGTGATTTTGACTTTTACGCTCTTGGGAGCAAGACTTTGGAAGTATTGCGTAAAGAGTTCGTTGATCTTATTGTAGTCCTGGTGAGGCACAAGTCGGCAAGAGAGTTTGGCGTAAGCCTTTGAGGGGAGCACCGTCTTAGAGCCTTCGCCGATGTGGCCGCCCCAAATGCCGCAAACGTCAAAACTCGGGCGGCAACTGTTGCGCTCAATGGTGGAATAACCTTTTTCTCCGCGTAACTCTTTGACGTCGAGGGCGCGCTTATACTTCTCTTCGTCGAAAGGAATAGAAGCGATCATCTTGCGTTCTGCGTCGGGGAGTTCTTCTACATCGTCGTAGAAGTGAGGAATCGTGATGCGTCCGTCGGCATCCGTCATTTTCGCAATCATTTCGCAAAGTACGTTGATCGGATTGGCCACTGCGCCGCCGAAATGTCCGCTGTGGAGGTCGTGGTTCGGGCCGGTCACTTCTACATCCCAATAGGCGATGCCGCGCAAGCCTGTGGTGAGGGAGGGGAGATCAGCTGCGAGCATACTGGTATCGCTCACCAGAATAATATCGCTTTTCAGAAGTTCGCGGTGTTGCGCTAAGAAGGTTTCCAGACTGGGAGAGCCTATTTCTTCTTCGCCTTCGAGTATGAATTTTACGTTGTGGCGGAGCAAATTATGCTTCACCAAAAATTCAAAAGCTGCGTATTGGATGAAGGATTGTCCCTTGTCGTCGTCTGCTCCGCGGGCCCAAATGTGCTCGTCGCGCACCTCGGGCTTGAAAGGATCGGACTTCCATAGCTCTAAAGGCTCAACGGGCATCACGTCATAATGGCCGTAGATCAAAATAGTCTTGTCGGCGCCGGGAATAAGCTTTTCGGCATAAACTAAAGGATTGCCATCGCTGGGCATAACTTCGGCGCGGTCGGCTCCGGCAGCGAGCAAGAGTTCTTTCCATCGGTCGGCGCACTTCAGCATATCATCGTGGTGCTCGGGTAGTGCGCTGATGCTTGGAATACGTATGAGACTGAACAAATTTTCTAAGAGTCGGGGCTCATTCTCCCGGATATAAGATTTTATCATTACGGTGTGTTTTATAGTAAATGGGTCTTTTTGCTTTCAATCATCCGCTCTCGCCGGCCGCTTGAGGCGACCGGCGAGCAGATAAGTTGGGTTGTAGAAATGAATCTTTGAATTTTGCCGGCCTGCTATGGCGATAGCGTGGCGGCTGAATTTGCGCGCCTATCGACGATAAAAGTCGGCAGCGCCTATTCGTCAATTAGCAGAGTTTGCGAGCGCCATCTCCGATGACAACATCGATAACAATGGGCGCTTTGCCAAACTTTTCTTGATAGCTCTTTCGGGCTTTATCAATGAAATTTGCGTAGAGCTCTTGGCTGACTAAGTTGATCGTGCAGCCACCAAAGCCTCCGCCCATCACACGTGCGCCACTGACGCCGCAATCGCGAGCTACGTCGACGAGAAAATCGAGTTCGGGACACGAAACTTCATATTCGCGCGATAATCCGTCGTGCGTTTCATACATTTTTTTGCCTACTTCTTCGTAATCTTCCTTTTCTAAAGCGGCAGAAACTTCCATTACGCGTTCTTTTTCGCCGATAACGTAGTGCGCTCTCAGTGCATCTTCCTTGCTAACCTCACCGCGTACTTCATCGAGTAGCTCATAGTTGGCATCTCTTAAACTCTTGACTTCCGGATGATGTTTGCAGATGGCGGCAGCAACGTTTTCGCAACTTTTGCGTCGGTCGTTGTAGGCCGAATCGGCCAAGCCGTGCTTCACTCGCGTGTTCAGCAGAACGAGTTTATAGCCTTTGGGGTCAAAATGGAAATATTGGTATTCCAAGGAACGACAGTCTAAGCGCATAATGTGGCCGGCCTTGCCAAAAATGGATGCGAACTGGTCCATAATCCCACAATTGCAGCCGATATATTTGTGCTCGGTGGCCTGTCCTACCTTCGCGAGCGTGAATTTGTCGATGCTGTTATTGCCAAAAAGATCGTTGAGCGCAAAAGCAAAGCAACTCTCAAGTGCTGCGGAGGAAGACATACCCGCTCCTAAGGGGACATCGCCTGCAAAGGCTGTGTTAAAACCTTCAACAGGAACGCCTAACTTCATCATTTCGCGACATACGCCGTAGACAAAACGGAAATGGGTGGCCGTAGGGCCTTTTTCGTCGTCTAAACTAAACTCTACGTAATCTTTTAAGTCGATGGCATAAGCGCGGACATTGCGCGTGCCGTTAGGTTTCAACTCGGCGATGACGCCTTGACTGACTGCGCCGGGGAAAACAAAACCATCATTGTAGTCGGTATGTTCACCGATGATGTTTATACGACCGGGAGCAGCGTAAACAGAGCCTGTGCTGCCATCAAAATGCTTTTGAAAACGACTTCTTACGTCGTCTATAGTTAGTTTCATAGTAGTTGGAATTTGATTGGTTTGAGATTGGGAGGTAAACATTGATGTCTACCTGTAATGTCCTAGAATTAGTTGACAACTTTGGTTTCTTAATTTCATTCTTCTTT
>ERZ773031.148-NODE-148-length-37853-cov-11.180089_pt1 | contig 37853 bp, 42 predicted proteins | sample MGYA00511666_ERZ773031 | MGnify/ENA primary metagenome ERZ773031 (study PRJEB29015, sample SAMEA2738135) | human oral metagenome | biome: human oral; feature: human-associated habitat; material: saliva | place: China | collected 2250 ...
TCGACCTGCAAATATTAAAAATATGTTTAAAAATTCAAAGGTAGTCAGTGTGACATTACCAAAGATTATTGATACAACGGCTACCACGGATATGAGTTCATTGTTTGAGAATTGCACCAATCTTACCACGCTAAAAAATTTCGACCAGATCGATACTGATAATGTCACGAATATGTCTAAGATGTTTTATAATACGACATCTTTACACTATGTGGACCAAATCGCCAAAACTATTAAGGCCAATAATGTCACAGATATGTCATATATGTTTTATCATGCTAGGGCTGGCGGCCCAGTAGAATTTAATAATGAATTTCATACTAGTACGGTAAAAAGCATGAAGGCTATGTTTGCCGGCTTTTCTCGCGTAGACGTAAATATCTCACATTTTAGATTTGATAATTTGGAAGATATGAGTAGGATGTTTATGGGCATGTACGAAGAATTTGAGTATAACAGCCGTGGATCGCAATACGCCTCAAGCTATGGAGTAACTGATGTAATTTGGCCAGCAAAACATTTGGCCCCCAAACTGAAAGATGCGAATAGCCTATTTCGTTCAAATGCTTTTATTCGAAAAATTAAGGCTCCAAAATTCACTGCACCGAATCTAAAGGATCTCCAATTTGCCTTTTATGGTCTCGTAAGCGTAACGTCAGTCGATCTAGATGATTTTGACACCTCAGCAGCAGAAAATATGAAAGCAATGTTTTGTTATATTGAAAACGGGTTTGATGGTATTAGCGATCTTACTATTAATCTTGACACATCAAGCGTTACTAATATGAGTGCACTATTCTACTTTACTAATCTTCCAAGAAAGGTAAATTTATCATCTTTTAATACAAAAAACGTAACTGATATGTCCTACACATTTGGTATGCTAAACCAAAGTCCGGATAGAGCTATTGTTGAAGAAATTGATATAACTGGGTGGGACACGAGCAATGTCACTAATGTGAACTATATGTTTGGACTGTCCAATATAAATAGAATTTACGCGTCAGATAGCTTTGTAACCACAAAAGTAACGAATGGAAGCGATATGTTTTACCGTTCGAATATAACTGGTCAAAACGGCACATCCTGTTATGGGTGGTCATCCACTGGTGCACGTTTTGATAATCCGCCAACCTCTCCGGGCTGTTTTTGGCATAAATAAAATCTATTTTAATTAATCCCGTTAAGTTTACAAAAAATGAAATATATACTCAGGAGTTTTGACAAAATTCCTAATAACAGGTATAATAACTAACGAGCTTCAAGCCAATTCTACTGCTGTAAAGAAAAGGCTCGCTTGAGGTTGTAAAATATCGTATTATAGCTATTCAAGCTGTGAAGTTTTATCTAGAGCTTCACCACTGATGAAGAATCAGATTTTTATCAATAACACAAGAGGAAACTAATGCCAACAATTAATCAGTTGATCCGTAAACCTCGTAAGGTTGCTGCTAGAAAGTCTAAGTCACCAGCCCTTGGTTCTATCGTCAACACTCTTAAAACTCGTTACTACAACCAAGCTTCACCTTTCAAGCGTGGTGTCTGTATCAAGGTTACTACCAAAACCCCAAAGAAACCTAACTCTGCTCTTCGTAAGGTCGCTCGTGTGCGTCTTACCAATGGTCAAGAAGTTTGGGCTTACATCGGTGGTGAAGGTCACAACCTTCAGGAACACGCTGTAGTGCTCGTTCGTGGTGGTCGTGTGCCTGACCTTCCAGGTGTCCGCTATCACATCGTTCGTGGTACTCTCGACCTTCAAGGTGTTAATGGTCGTAAGCAAGGCCGCTCTAAGTACGGCGCTAAGAAGGAGGGTAAGTAATTATGCCACGTAAAACTACCAAATCTCTCGAACGTAAAGTTCTTCCAGATCGTAAATATCAGTCAGTCCTCGTTCAACGCTTGATTAACAAGTCAATGCTTGACGGTAAAAAGCAAGCTTCCGAACGTGCAGTTTATGCTGCTATCGAAGGTGCTGCCAAGAAATTGAACTCTGAGAATCCAGTGGAAGTCCTTGAAAAGGCTGTCGCTAACGTTTCTCCAGATTTTGAAGTTAAGTCCCGCCGTGTCGGTGGTGCTAACTACCAAATTCCATTCCCAATTTCTGGTCACCGTCAAATGCACTTTGCCTTCTCTTGGCTCGTGCAATCAGCTCGCTCACGCAAGGGTATGCCATACTCACGCCGTCTCGAAGCTGAAATCGTTGACGCTTTCAATGGTGCCGGTGCTGCCTTCAAGAAAAAGGAAGACACTCACCGCATGGCCGAAGCCAACCGTGCTTTCGCTCACTTTGCTCGCGCTTAATTCACGAGTCCGAAAATACCATCTCTTCGAGGTGGTATTTTTTTGTTTTCAGCAACTCTCTTATGCTATAATAAAAGAAAAAGGAGGAAAATGATTAAAATTGCAATCAATGGTTTTGGCCGCATTGGTCGAAATGCTCTAAAAATTGCTTTGATGCGACGCGATCTCGAAGTTGTAGCTATCAACGATTTGACCGACACCAAAACGCTCGCTTTTCTTCTCAGGCATGATTCCAGCTATGGTACTTACAGTCGTGAAGTGACTTTTGATGATCAAAATATTATCGTGGATGGCAAAAAAATCCGCGTCTTTTCCGAAAAGGATCCAGCTAATCTCGCTTGGGGTGAATTAGGTGTAGATGTAGTAATCGAATCCACTGGCTTCTTCACTGATCCAGAAAAAGCTAAAGCTCATCTCACTGCCGGTGCTCGCAAGGTAGTAATTTCTGCTCCAGCCAAGGGCGAAGGTGCCAAAACTATCGTGCTCGGCGTGAACGAAGGTGAAGTTACCAAAGAAGATAAGATTCTTTCTAACGCTTCTTGTACGACGAACTGTATTGCACCTATCATGAAAGTGCTTGAAGATAATTTTGGCGTGAAAAAAGCTATGATGACCACAGTGCATTCTTATACTGGTTCTCAGCGTCTGCTTGATGCTCCAGCTAAGGATCTTCGTGAAGCCCGTTCTGCTGCTGAAAACATCGTACCAACTACCACGGGTGCTTCAAAGGCTGCGGCCTTGACTATTCCAAGTCTCAAGGGTAAGTTCAATGGTCTCTCCGTTCGTGTTCCGACCCCTGTAGTTTCACTTGCTGATATTACTGCCGTACTTTCTCGTCCTACTACCAAGGAAGAACTTACTCAGCTTTTCGAAAAAGTTGCCAGCGAGCCATTCTACGAAGGTATTCTCGGTGTTTCTCATGAAGAATTAGTTTCATCCGATTATCGTGGCGATTCACACTCTTGCATTGTCGACCTTCCACTTATCGATGTAGTGGACGGCGATTTGATCAAGATTGTGGCTTGGTATGACAACGAATGGGGCTATTCTAACCGTCTTGTCGAATTAACTGCTGATTTTGGAAAGGAATAAAATGCAACTTTACGTCGCCTCTGATCACCGTGGATTTACTGTTAAGCAACGTCTTCTGACTTTTTTGGCCGAATATAAAAATCTCCATCCTGAAATGAATATTGAGGTGACCGATCTCGGGCCACTCACGATTCAGCCAGGCGACGATTTTAATGACTCCGCAATTGCCGTCTCTCGTGCGGTGCGCGAAAATCCTACCGCACGCGGTTTTCTCATTTGTGGTTCAGCTCATGGCATTTCGATTCAGGCCAACCGCTTCCGTGGCATTCGTGCTATCTGTGGCTATACCGAATCTTTGTCTCGTATCGGCCGTAAACATAATGACGCCAACGTCCTCTGCCTTTCTTCAGATTACATGACAGAGGAAGAAATCAAAGCGGCTGTCACGGGATTTTTAGAAGAACCATTTATTCCAGAAGAGCGTTACATCCGTCGTAATCAGCGCCTAGATGAGGAAAATATTTACTAAAAAGGAAAAATATGGGTGAGGACACAATTATCGTACCAACGATTTTAACCGATGACACGAATGTTTTTGTTGAGCAAATGAAGGCCTATATTTCATTTGCTAAGCGTATTCAAATTGATCTGATGGATGGCACCTTTACACCAAATCGTAGTGTACCCGAAAGTTCAATTTCACAGCTTCCGAACGGTATTCAATTTGACTTCCATATTATGGCCATTCGACCGAGCGATCACTTGTCAGAAGTCTTGCGTTTACGTCCGCACCTAGCGATTTTTCACGCCGAGGCCTCGGAGGATCTCTTGCCGATCTTCGATCAGCTAAAAAAAGCTGGTATCAAGGCCGGAGTAGCGATTCTTCCGACTACCTACCCTGGTTTGATCAAAAAGTATCTCGAAGTGGCTGACCACGCTCTAATTTTTGCCGGCAATCTCGGCCAGCAGGGTGCCAAGGCGGATATTTTACAAGCCGAAAAAGTCAAGATTATTCGTAGTATCAAGCCTGATATTGAAATTGGTTGGGATGGTGGTGCTAATCTGACCAATGTCCGTGCCCTCGCCAATTACGAAGTGAATGTCATTAATGTTGGTTCCGCACTTTCTCAACCCGAAGATAAAAAAGCCGCCTATGAGGCCTTAGCTGCAGAAGCTAAAAAACGTGGAGTCTTCCTATGAGTCGCGTAGTTTGTCTCGGTAGCGTTTTGCAAGATATTTATATGATCGACCACAACGATCTCGGCGAGATTAAGACTGGAGAAAAGCTGACGATGGATAAAAACAGTTTCGAGGTTGGCGGTGGTGCGGTCAATGCAGCCACGAATTTTGCTAGACATGGTCACGAAACTATCGTGATTTCTAATTTTGGTCGTGATAGTGCGGCCAATGCCATTTTGAATTTTCTCCAAAATGAGAATGTCGACACCAGCTATCTCAATTTTACCCGTAAAAAGACTGGTACCTCGGTGATTTTGCTCGATTCCGAAACTGGTAAACGCACGATTTTGACTTGCCGTGGCGCTTCCGAAAGTTTTGCTAAGCTCGAGGCTTCCGACCTTGATTTGTCTAACCCAGATTGGCTTTACGTCACTAGCTTGAATGGCGATATGAATACCTGCCTGCACTTTTTTGAAAAAGCCAAAGAGAAGGGTATTAAAATTATGTGGAATCCTGGCATGGAGGAGATTGCCGAGAAGAAGAAACTTTTAGGTCTACTTCAAGACGTTGATGTTCTAATCTTGAACGAAAAAGAAGCTAAAACCTTGATCGCCGGCGAAATTCTTGAGGAGTTATTGGTCAAACTGGCTCGTTACGTCAAAACAGTGATTATTACCGCCGGAGCTCGCGGCTCTATTGCCACCAATGGTAAAGAAACCTATCGTCTCGCCGAGTATGAAATGAAAACCCCGAAAGACACCACCGGCGCAGGCGACGCCTTTGGTGCAGGATTTTTGTCTGCCACCCTGGATGGTAAAAAGTTTAAGGACGCACTAATTTTTGCCGCCGCCAATGCCACCTCGGTAATTTCCTATATTGGCGCTCAAGCTGGCACGCTTTATGGTGATGAAGACCTCCACCCGATGCCAATCCAAAGACTTTAATACATAGAAGTTTTTTCAAAACAAATTCTAAATATAAAAATAGAGCTACAAGGCCTTAGATCTAGTATTCTAAAAAATAGGGCTTTGAGGCTCTATTTTTTATTGAATTTGAAATTGATTTTAAGTTATCTAGACTGATTTGAAAGTATTGTAAATATTTTGATCAATTTTCAGGTGACCAATCTTATTTGCAGCTAGAACCACTTCACGTACGTCATCCGTTACCTTGAAAATCTTTAGGTCTTCTTTCTTAATCATGCCTTCTTTCAGCATTTTATTGGTGAAAAACTTGATTAGTGGCTTCCAGTATGACTTACCGATGAAGAAAAATGGCATCTTCGGCATCTTTTTTCCCTGCATTAGCATCAAAACTTCGGAAAGTTCATCTAGGGTACCGAAACCACCAGGGAAGAAAGCATAAGCCTTACTTGACATCACAAGCATCACTTTTCGAGCGAAGAAGTAGTGAAATTCCATGGTGTCAGTAAGATAAGGGTTAATTTTTTGCTCGTGTGGCAAAATGATATTAAGTCCAACCGAGCGACCGCCATATTCGAAAGCACCACGGTTGGCCGCTTCCATAATACCAGGTCCTCCACCAGTGATGACTGGATGGCCGTTTTCGGCAAGTAGACGTCCAAGTTCCATGGCTTTTTTATAATATTTGTCTTTTTCGTTAGTCCTGGCTGAGCCGAAGATCGTCACGCCCTGTGAAAATTGACTAATTGTCGAAAGACCCTTCAAGAGGTCCTTAGCATAGGCCATCGAACGGTCGATGTCTGGTCCGGCAATCTTATTGTCCTTAAGCTCATTGAGCCAGTTTAGTGTTATCTTATCCATTTCTTGATTATAACATTAAACATAACAGTTTTCTATCTTATGCTAAGTGGAAGCAGGAAACTAAAAATTTTATAAATCACCCCTGATATTATATAATATAAAACATGAATACCCGGGTCGAACAAATCATTGAAAAGATTAAACTACAATATCAAAATATCGATACTATACTTTTGTTTGGCTCGGCGTTGTCCTCTGATTGGACTGAGCAGTCAGATATTGATATTTTCTTAATAGACGACTCTTTTAATGATTCACGTTCTGAGGCTGTCATTGATGGGATTACAGTAGAGTTTCAGGAGGATAATTTTGAAAATATCTTTAATGATATTGAGTTAGAATATGGACAGCTCCTAAATCGCAATGTCTCGACTATGATTGCTACCTCTAGAGTTATTTCAAGTAAATCTTCCGAAAAACTCACAGAGCTTATAGATTCCGCCAAACTAACCTTGTCTTCCACGCCGGTCTATGGCGAGCAAGATGTAAGAATGTGGAAATATTCTATTGAAGATTATTTATCTAAAGCAGAAAAAGATATTACTAAAAATAATAGCTTAGCTTTTTATATTCATGCAAATTATGTGTTACAAAATGCGCTTCAAATGTCTCTAGCTCTTAATGGCGCCTATATGCCACAACCAAAATATTTGGGTAAATTACTAGAAGAAAAGGACCCAGAGTTATTTGAAATTTGGAATCAATACCTTGAAGCCGATTCATTGAGACAAAAAATAACAATATTGAATAGACTCAAAGAAAGGTAAAACTGTGGCTCGTGAAATTCATCTTATCTTGCACAATATTCGTTCCATCTTGAATGTGGGGGCGATTTTGCGCACTGCTGAAGGTCTGGGAGTCGAAAAGGTGATTTTTTCTGGCTATACTCCAACCCCGCTTCCCGTATCGAAAGAACTTCCGCATATCGCCGAAAATATTACCGCCAAAATCCATAAGACCGCGCTTGGCGCTGAGGCTTATCTCAATCTCGCGGCGACAGATAACATTCATCAAACCCTAGAAAATTATCGCGAAGACGGCTTCCAGTTAGTTGGCTTGGAAAATAAGCTAGACGATCCACGTCTCACCCAGATTAATTCACCGGATTTTCACGCAAAAATCGGCCAGAGAGTTGCCTTGATACTCGGCGAGGAAGTTGATGGCATTAATGCGGCGCTTCGTGAGAAAATGGATGTTTTTGTCGAAATCCCTATGGTGGGCCGCAAAGAGTCCTTTAACGTTTCGGTGGCCACCGGGATGATACTCTATGAATTAAAGTGTTATAATATAGAAAATAGGAGCTAAATGGAACGTTATAATCCCTTAAAAATCGAACAAAAATGGCAAAAGATTTGGGCCGAACAGGAAACCTATAAGGCCGAAGAAAATTCGACAAAGCCGAAAAAATATCTCGCCGAAATGTTTCCATACCCATCTGGTGCGGGTCTTCATGTCGGGCATGTGCGTAATTTTTCCATTGTCGATGCCTTAGCGCGTTTCTATTCTCAGAATGGCTATAATGTTTTACGTCCATTCGGTTATGATACTTTCGGTCTGCCAGCCGAAAATTACGCGATTAAGACCGGTGTTTCCCCAAAAGAAGCCACTCGTATTAATACCGAAAACTTCCGTAAACAAGCTCAGCGTCTCGGTTTTGCCATTGACTGGTCGCGTGAAATTAATACCTCAGATCCTGAATATTACCGATGGACCCAGTGGTGCTTCTTGCAATTATTTAAGAATGGTTTAGCTTATCAAAAAGAGAGTTATCAGTGGTGGTGTCCGAATGACCAAACCGTGCTCGCTAATGAACAGGTCGAAAATGGTCATTGCTGGCGCTGTGGTACGGAAGTCGAAAAGAAGAAAATGAAGCAATGGTTCTTCAAAATCACGGATTATGCTGACCGCCTACTCGCTGATGTTGATAGCCTCGACTGGCCAGAGAAAATCAAAACCATGCAAAAGAACTGGATTGGTAAGTCAGTTGGCTCAGAAGTTGTTTTTCAGGTATCCGATTCTAATCGTCAAATTAAGGTCTTTACTACTCGGATCGATACGATTTTTGGTGCCACCTTCTTGGTGCTTGCTCCAGAACACCCACTCGCTCTTGAGCTTGCTACCGAAGATCGAAAAGCCGAAGTGGCAGAATATATTAAAAATGCCATTAAAAAATCTGAAATTGAACGTCAAGAAAACAAAGAAAAAACTGGTGTTTTCACGGGGGCTTACGCGATTCACCCTCTGACTGGTAATCAAATACCAATTTATGTCGCCGACTATGTCTTAATCGGCTACGGTGAGGGCGCCGTGATGGCGGTGCCAGCTCATGATGAGCGCGACCAAGCCTTTGCAGAAAAGTATAACCTCGAAGTGAAAACCGTAATTGATGAAAATGAAATCTTAATTAATTCTGGCGATTATACCGGTCTCACCTCTGAGGAGGCTAAGGCTAAAATCACTGCCGATCTTGAAAAAGATCATATTGCCGCCCCTCGTACTACTTATCGCATGCGTGACTGGCTGATTTCTCGCCAACGCTACTGGGGTTGCCCAATTCCAATTGCCTATGATAAGGATGGTAATCCTCACGCGATTCCGGAAGATCAATTACCAGTAGTTTTGCCAGATATTACCGACTATAAACCAGATAGCTCTGGTCGTTCCGCGCTCGCTAAGGCCGAGGACTGGAAAAAAGTTATTATTAATGGCGAAGAGATGACTCGTGAGACTGATACTCTTGATGGCTACGCTTGTTCCTCTTGGTATCTCTGGCGCTATACCTCACCTCATGATAAAAATCACGCCTGGGATCAAGAGGCCGTCAAATATTGGGCTCCGACCGATATCTATGTTGGTGGTGACCACGCTGTGGCTCATCTTCTTTATGTGCGTTTTTGGGCCATGTTCTTCCATGATTTGGGCCTCCTACCTTTCGAAGAGCCAGTCAAGACCTTGCTTTATAACGGCTACATCAATGCCCCAGATGGCAAAAAAATGAGTAAATCTAAGGGTAACGTGATCGATCCACTTGATGTGATTGATTCAGGTTACGGTGCTGATACGCTGCGCACTTATGAACTTTTCATCGGTCCTTACAATGAAGATGCTGCCTGGAGTACTAAGGCCATTGGTGGTGTTTATCGCTTCCTCAACCGCTGTTTTAATCTAGTTTATCTCGAGAATACCACCACTAAGGTTGACGACGACACTAATCTCATGGCTCGCCATAAAACTATCAAAAAAGCTACCGACGACATGAATCGTGCGAACTTCAATACCGTAGTAGCCGCCCTCATGGAATTTGTCAATCATCTCTATAAAAACGGCGCCGCCCAAGCCGACCTAGTGGTGCTCGCTAAGTTACTTTATCCATTCGCTCCACATCTTGCTTCTGAAATGCTCGAGACGCTTGGGTCTGACAAAACTTGGCCAGCCTACGATGAATCTGCCTTAGTCAGCGAGACTGCCGAATATATCATTCAAGTGAACGGAAAGGTCCGCGCTAAGTTGCAACTTCCGACCGATATTTCTCAGGAAGAAATTCAAAAGCTTGCCCTCGCCGACGAAAATGTTCAAAAATACCTCAATGGCGAACCGCGAAAAATTATTTTCCCACCAAATACTCACCTCGTCAGCATCGTGGCCTAAATCTAAAATCTTTTCTCAAAAATTCACGAAAAATCTCTCGCCCGCTCTGATTTTTCTTGCAAACCATGAGTTTTTATAGTACAATAATACAAATTTATATATTAACAAGGAGCATTTAATGCCTGAACCTAAAAAGCAAAGCAGCCCAAGAAAGACTGGTCTACGCCGTAGCCACCTTCGTCTTGTCTTAGCTCGTGCAGTCAATAAGAAATCACCTGTTAAGGCTTTCGAAACTGCTAAGAAAACCCCAAATCTTAAAGTCAAAACTGTTAAAACCGCAGTTAAAGCTACTAAAAAGACAAAGAAAAGCGAAAGATAATGGCAAGTAATCGGCACCTTGGCAGAATTATTATCCTTCAAAGCCTCTACGAATATGAGGTGAGAAGTTTGGCGGGCGACGCTACAGCCGACATTAATGTTATTATCGCAAAAAATATCGAACCATACGCTAAAGCCGTTGGTGATACTGATTTTATTATTAATACCACCAAGGGTATTTTGGAGCATCAAGAAAAACTTGATCAAGAATTACATCCATTAGCACCAGAATGGCCACTCGCCTCTATTGCCGCGATTGACCGTAATATTTTGCGCCTCGGGCTTTATGAGCTTGAAGCTCAAACAGTGCCACCAAAAGTTGCTATCAATGAATCTGTTGAATTAGCTAAGGCTTTTGGCTCGGAAAATTCGTCCAAGTTCGTCAACGGTGTTCTCGGTACCGCTTATAAACAGCTCGGGTTCGAGAAATCTGAAGGAACAAATGAACAATCAAAGACCAGTTCAGTCGAAGGCGAAAAACCTCAAGAAGACTAAACCAAAGGCCAAAACTGATTCCCGTCGCGCATTTACCCCAAGGACACGAAATTCTCGCGACTCCAATCTTAAAAAACTTCAACAAAAAATTCTCAAGAAAAAACCAACTATCAAAGAAATTGTCCGCGAACCGACCTCTGGTGGCATCGTTTTTAGATTGACCAAAGATAAAAAAGATATTGAAGTTTTACTCATCCAAGACTCAAAGAACCGCTGGACTATTCCCAAGGGACATATTGAGCCGGGTGAAACCGCAAAGCAGACCGCCATTCGCGAAATTGGCGAAGAAGCCGGTCTGAACCATATCCAGGTCCTTTCTTGGCTCGGAAAGATCCACTTCAAGTATCGTCGTATTGATAAACTAGTGCTGATGACCACGCAAATTTATCTCGTACGTTCGCTTGATACTACGGAGCGTCCAACCAAGGAAAAATGGATGAATGGCATCAAATGGTTTAGTTTTCAGGATGCAATCAATGTGATTGAGTATGAAGATATTGAAAAACTCATGCTCATTGCCAAAAAACGCATCCGTCAAGGAGAATATTAAATAAATTTGAGTTTCTCAGGATACTTGAAAAACACTTCAAGTATCCAAAAGATTCCCAAGAAAGTAGTTATGGAACAAGAAATAAATCTTGCTGATTATCAAATTAATATCGCGGACATTAGACATCATATTGACGAGGTGGCGGTCAATAAGACCAAGAAGCAACCTCAAAACGCTGAAGAATTTACTGCCGATACTAAAGCTCTCTACGCCGACTTCGCCAAAGAGAAAATGGGTATCGATTTTAAAGACATCTCGCTCTTTATTACCGCCCTTACTCATCGTAGTTATGTTAATGAACATAAAAAAGCCCATATCGAGCATAATGAACGTCTCGAATTTCTCGGTGATGCGATTTTAGAGCTCGTCACCTCTGATTTTCTCTATCGTAATTTTACTGAACCAGAGGGGATTATGACCGCTTGGCGTTCCGCCTTGGTGCGTACTGAGTCTATTGGTCGCGCTTCCACCGAAATTGGCTATCTTCATCTCATTCGTCTCTCGAAAGGGGAAAAGCTCGGTAGTGACCGTACCCACGCCTCAATTATTGCCGACTGTTTTGAAGCGGTGACCGGGGCAATCTATCTTGACCAGGGGTATCTGCGTGCTAAGCAATTTATTTATCAACATATCCTTACCAAAATGGATGAGATTATCATCAATGAATCATGGCGTGATTCTAAGAGTTATCTGCAGGAATTAGCCCAAAAGACCGATGGCGCTACCCCACAATATCACGTGATTAAGGAAGAGGGTCCAGACCATGATCGTGTCTTCTCGGTAAATGTAGTGGTTTCGGGTCATATTCGTGGTACTGGTTCCGGACATAGCAAGCAAGAAGCTCAGTCTAATGCCGCTACCGAGGGTATCAAATATTACAAAAAACACCTCGGCAATCAACTTCCCGCCACTGGTCGTCTTACGCTACGCAAGTAATTTATCATCTAGATTAAGCAGAAGTCTCAATTACTAAGTGAGTAATTTGCAATTTTTCAGAAAATCAGTTAAAATATCTAAAATTAATTAAGGAGAAAACATGCTCGCGATTCGTATGCAGCGTAATGGTCGTACTCACTACCCAACATTTCGACTAGTCGTCCAAGAATCCCAGCGTCATCCACTTTCTGGACGCGTTGTGGCTGAGGTCGGCAATTACAATCCAGAAACTAAGAAAACCACCCTCGATGAGGAAAAAATCGAGTTCTACCTCAAGAATGGTGCTCAACCGTCTACTCGTGTAGCTCGCATCTTGAAACTCGAAGGTGTCAAGCTTCCTGACTGGGTTAAGGAACCTACCAAGAAGCAAAAAGCTCCAAAGCACGCAGACAAGCTTCGCAAGAATCAACCAAAAGAAGAAGCTGAAGCTTAATTTCTTCAAAAACGCTCCGAAGAGGGGCGTTTTTTCACTAAAAGTGCTATAATATAACCATAAACTTAACCGGAGAACCTATGTCAACCATTGACCAACAATTTGTCGAATTTATCGTAAAAACTCTTGTCAGTAATCCAGAAAAAGTCGCTATTAACCGTGTAATTGATGAAAAAGGTGTCCTACTTTCACTTTCTGTCGACCCAGAAGATGTCGGTCGCGTCATTGGTCGCCGTGGTGCTACCGCTCAATCCATCCGCACTCTTCTTCGCGCTCTTGGTACGAAGAATGACGCCCGTTATAATCTCAAGATCGTAAACACGGATGAACTCGATGGTGAAGGTGAACCTACTGCTGCTCGTACCGTCACTGATTACGATGATGAATCTGAAGCAGAAAACGACGGCCTCGCTGAGAAAACTCGTGCCGAGCTCGCCGACCTCGATGACCTCGAAGTCTAATAGGCTATACAAAATCAATTTGTGATTGCTGAAAATACCCCGGAAAATGGGGTATTTTTCTTGCTAAATTCTCTTGACATTCAATATCATAATGGTTATACTAATGATAGTTCATTTTTGAACGAAGCCTAACTGCGAGTCGGCTTACATAAAACAAGTTGAGAGCTTATATGTTCAAAAATCCCACCCGAAATCAGGTGGTTTTTTGATTATCAGAAAAATTGGATTCTTTATATATTAAAAATCATATTTTTTATTCATTTTTCATTCCTTTTATGTTAAAATAAAAACAATCAAGTTAAATAATTTTGCTGATTGGAATTAGGCAAATTGCAAAAAACAATGGGAGAGAAGAATGAGTGTGAAGCGAAAGTTTCAGCAGGACCTTCAAGATAGGTCAGTTTTTAGATATGTATTAACATTTATCTTATGTAATTTTCTTTGCATTCTTTTCAGTCAATCTACCTTTGCTGCACCAAATATTTCTATTTCAATTGTCGGTGACACCAATGTGCAGGCTAATTTTCCAACTTCAGGCAAGGTTGAAGCTTCCAAAACCGCCGATATAACAGTGAATTCTGATGGCGTATTTGGCTACAAACTCTTCATGAGTAGCGACAGCGAGAATACCTCACTTGTCAGTCAAGATGCTAGTAATGCAGACTATATCTCATCTGTCAGTGGTAGTGAAAATAAGCTCTCTGAGGATATGCATAATCAATATGGATATAATATCGAGAACACCGATAATAAACTTTATAATGCCATACCTGCCTTAGGTACTCCTGAAATGATTAAACGAGTGAAGACTAAGCTTAAAAGTGCGGATATTATTAAGTTTAATCTAGGTTTTGAATTAGAAAATACTATCACTCCAGGTAGCTATAAAAGAAAGCTCATCTTTAGTCTTATTTCAGACGAGCAAGCCTCCGCCCAGTTAGTTAGTGGTCGAGAAATCAATAAAGCGCTCAAACGCCCAACTGGTAGCGCATATGACGATCCTTTAGAATCCCCTCTTTGGAATTATTATGACATCAATATTAGGGTTGGTGTAGAAAAATGCGAAGAGGATATCCCCCCAGAAAATATATCTGTAATCTCCGTCCCAGACTCTGAGGTTGAAGTGTATTTGGGGGTAGGGAGCCGTGGCAGCCAATCCACAAGTTATCATGCCTGCATTTGGAGCTATGCTACGGAATTAATATTCCCAGAAGACCTCTCTTATATGTATGCTGGCTTCCAAAGTCTTAATGGAGATGCAGGCTTTAGTTTTTATGATGGCAGGTCCATCTCGATGCTAAACTTCAAGAAGACCAAAGATGTCTCTCATTTGTTTCACAGCGCCACGCCAGGATATAACTATATAGATACTTCTGCGCTAAAGTTTTTTGAATTATTTAAAAACTCTCCAATCGAAAACGCTGAATCAATCTTCGAAAATTCTGGGGTTTACAAAATCGGATCAGATTTTGAATCTGTTGCAAATAAAGCTAAAAATTTCAAAAATGCTTTTAAGGATATTAACTTAAATATTGATTATAGCACCACAAATTGGCTATTCAGTAATGCTGAAGACACCTCATCGATGTTTGAAGGCTTCAGGTCGTCTGAAATAAAATTACCAAATGTCACCTTTGCTAAGGTTAAAAACGCCAACTCCATGTTTAAAAATATCAAATCTCTCAGTACCTTCGATATTAATCAGGCCACTTTTGCCGCTGCAGAAGATGTAGCTAGTATGTTTCAGGATGTATATTTCAATGATACACTTAAAATGAACAATGCTACTTTTTTAGCCGCGAAAAATGCATCTAATATGTTTAAGTCGGTGGAAATCTATACAATCAGTCTACCGAATGCTACCTTTAATAGTGTAGTTAATGCCAATGCTATGTTCATGGAATCAAAAATCAGCACTCTCACTATCAGTCAAGCAACTTTTGCAAATGCTGAAGACATTTCATCAATGTTTGAATCTACTTATGATAAACTTGTTGATATTAATCTTCAAAGTGCTACCTTTGCACATGCAAAAAACGCTCACCGTATGTTTTACTGGGGGCGAGCCACATCGGTCAATCTGTCCAATGCGGTATTTAATGAATTAGAAGACGCATCGTCGATGTTTGAGGATCAAGATTATTTAACTGAAATAAAACTGCCAAAAGCCACTTTTGATAAAACAAGCAATTTCAACCGGACCTTCTTTTCTGTATCTGCGGTCACTACCATTAGCCTGCCAAAAATCACCTTTAGAACCGCAGAAGACTTAACAAGTATGTTCCATGATTGCGGTAACATGACAACTTTGAATCTAAATCCTTCAAAAATGATTGCCTCGCATGTCGTCACTATGGCGAGTATGTTTAAGGGAACATACAGTATGACTGAAATTTATCTTGAAAAACTCAATATTAATGGTGGTACACTTCAGAATATCCAGGAAATCTTTAAGGATAATTATGCTGCTGAAAAAATTATTTTACCAACTGTTTTTGATACTTCAAATGTCACTAATATGGCATCGGCATTCGAAAATTGCCAAAGATTGACCGAGATCGGTAATTATAGTCAACTTAATCTAAAAAGCGTCACAAACGCTAGTCGTCTATTTGCGGATGCTGAAAGTCTCGATCTGAAGCAAATTATTCCACAATTGAAAACTGATAGCATCGAAAATGCTTCATTCATGTTCTATCTTGCATATTCGTCAGCTCCCGTCGCTTTCTCAAATAATTTCAAAACCAATAGTATCACTACCATGCAAAGTATGTTCCAGGGATTTATGACTCCATCTCTTGATATTTCGCATTTTAGCTTGGAAAATACTACCACTATGGAGGGCATGTTCAGTGGAAAAGAGGCATCGCTGTCATATCCCGTCGGTGGTCAATATTACGCTGTTTCTGAGGTAATTTGGCCAAACAGCATTCTGAATGCCCCGCATTTAACCACCATGAAGAGTCTTTTTCATGAGAACCATCACATTACTAAGCTCAATCTACCAAAATTCATTAGTCCAGCTCTCACTGATACTAGTTTTATGTTCTTCAAAATAGACAAAGAAATCACAGCAATAAATGTTGATGGCCTTGACACGCAGAATGTAGAGGATATGTCTGAGATGTTTGAAGGATTAAAATTCGATCGCGGCAGTCTAGGCGGTAGCTTTGCTCCTAAATTCAAGACTACCAGTCTAAAAAATATGTACGGTATGTTTTATTATATGAACGTTGATCATCTTGACCTAACTGCTCTTGATGTTTCAAATGTCACTAATATGGAATATGCCTTAAGTGATGGATGGCTTATTACGATAGATCTCACTGGCTGGAATACCAGTAATGTAGAAAATATGAAGGATCTATTTAGCTGGCAATATTACCTCACGACAATTTATGCCTCAGACAGCTTTGTCACTACCAAAGTTACGCAATCGGATAATATATTTAATATGAATGGATATGACAATCTTGTCGGCGGTAACGGCACTCATGCTGCAGGTCAAGATATCACCTACGCTCGTATCGATCGTCCAGGAAAGCCAGGTGCCTTTACTCTAAAATAGTCTCAGAAAATGCCCCTTGAAAAATTCCCTAAAACACGTTAAAATAGCTACAAGAAGTAGTGTGCCTACTATAAACATGTCTTTTTATTTTAGCGAGGTGAAAAGACATAAGTAGCAGTAATCTTCGGCGCTAAAGATTATTAACACTAAATAAGAGGGAAAAGTGAGTAAAAAAAGTACCATTCCAGATGGCAGTCGTGTCTTTTTCACCGAAGGAGACAAATTGCCTATCCCTGATCTTACTGCACACCAGAAAGATTCTTGGGAAGAATTTGTACGTTCGGGTCTACGCGAAGTTTTCACCGAACTCAATCCAATTGATGACTATACGGGTCAGAAATTGTCACTAAAGTTTAAAGATTATGAATTCAAGGCTCCAAAGCATACCATTCAGGAAGCCAAATATAATCTCGAAACCTACGAAGCTCCTTTGCACGTCAAAGCTGAACTTCAAAACAAAGTCACCGGCGAAGTCGTCGAACAGGAAATTTACTTCGGTAATTATCCATGGATGACTGACCGTGCTACCTTCATTATTAATGGTACTGAGCGTGTAATCGTTTCTCAGTTGATTCGTTCAGCTGGTGTCTTTTTCACTGCCGAAACCATTGGTATGAAGCGCTATTACGGTGCTAAGGTGATCCCGGGTCGTGGTGCATGGCTCGAATTCGAGACCGCGCCAAATGGTTGTATTTATGTGAAGATCGACCGCCGTCGTAAAATCCCAGTTACCACCCTTCTTCGCGCGCTTGGCGTTGTGAAGGATGCTGATATCAAGGCGAAATTCGAAAATGTCGACACTGGTGCGATTAATTGCATCGATTCTACTATCGATAAGGATACTACCAGCTCTCAAGCTGCTGCCCTTCTCGAAGTTTATCGTCGTCTCCGCCCAGGTGACTTGGCTACCGTCGAAAACGCTCGTTCCATGGTCGAACGTACCTTCTTCGACTACAAGCGTTATGACTACTCTCGTGTTGGTCGTTTCAAGATTAACCAACGCTTAGGTTTTGATACCCCTAATGACAGTACTCATCGTACCTTGCAAATGGATGATCTCGTAGCGATTATCGCCGAAATCATTCGCTTGAATAACACTCAAGAGCCTGCTGACGATATCGACTCTCTCTCTAACCGCCGTGTGCGTATGGTTGGTGAACTTGTCCAACGTCAATTCCGTCTTGGTATGCTTCGTTTGCAACGTAATATCTTAGACCGTATGTCTATGGTTGACGCTAAAGAAAAAGTCACACCATCTCAGCTGCTTAACCCACGTCCAGTGGTGGCTGCAGTTCGTGAATTCTTTAGTACTTCTCAGCTTTCTCAGCTAATGGACTCTTACAACCCATTTGGCGAGCTTGCTCACAAGCGCCGTCTATCTTCTATGGGTCCTGGTGGTCTCACTCGTGAACGCGCCGGTTTCGATGTGCGTGATACTCACCCTACCCACTACGGTCGCATCTGTACTGTAGAAACCCCAGAAGGTGGTAACGTGGGTCTCGTTTTGAACCTCGCTACCTATGCTCGTATTAATGAATATGGCTTCATCGAAGCTCCATATGTCGTTGTGAAAAATGGTAAAGTTACCGATGAAGTTATCTATGTCGATGCTAGTGTCGAACGCGATATGGTGATCGCTGATACTTCAGTAAAATTGAACGCCAAAGGCGAATTTGAAGACGAATGGGTGTCCGCTCGTGTGAATGGTCAGCCAGTTCAGGTTGAATCTGTTAAGGTTACTCACGTCGATGCCGCTCACAAGGAAATTCTCGGTATTTCTGCCGCTCTGATTCCATTCGTGGAAAAGAACCGTGTCGACCGCGCACTCATGGGTTGTGCCATGCAGAAACAGGCTGTGCCTCTTCTTCGTAATCAAGCCCCAACTGTTGGTACCGGTATTGAAAATGATATCGCTCGTGCCACTTCTCAACTTATTGTCGCCGAAGGTGATGGTGTAGTTGAAAAGGCCGACGGTCAATCCGTAATCGTGAAATATGCTGACAAAACTTCTAAGGAATACATTGTCGAGCATTTCGAACAGACCAACTCTGATCAATGTTACAACCAACGCTGTGTGGCTGTACGTGGTCAAAAAGTTAAGGCTGGTGACACTCTTATCGAAGGTGCTTCTCTTGAAAATAACGAACTCGCTCTCGGTCGCAACCTTCTCGTAGCCTTCATGCCATGGCGTGGTTACAACATGGATGACGCCATCGTCATCTCTCGCAAGCTTGTCGAAGATGATACTTTGACCTCTATTAATATTAAAGATTTCGATGTCGAAGTTCGTGAAACCAAACTTGGTCCAGAACAAGTTACTCGTGATATTCCTAACGTTTCCGAACACGCTCTTCGCCACCTCGGTGAAGACGGTATCGTAACTGTTGGCTCCGAAGTCAAAAATGGTGATATTCTCGTCGGTAAGATTACCCCTAAGGGTGAACAAGAACTCAGTTCTGAAGAACGTCTTCTTCGTGCTATCTTCGGTGAAAAAGCCAAAGATGTCCGCGACACCTCAGTTCGCATGAGTGGTGGTACTTCCGGTAAAGTTATCGGTGTCCGCATTTATACTCGTGAACAAGGTCATGAACTTAAGGCTGGTGTTCTCATGCAAATCAAGATCTATGTCGCTGAAATGCGTAAGATTCAGGTCGGTGATAAGATGGCTGGTCGTTACGGTAACAAGGGTGTAGTTTCCCGCGTACTTAACGTTGAGGATATGCCATTTATGGCCGATGGTACCCCAATCGATGTCTTACTTTCCCCAATGGGTGTGCCTTCTCGTATGAACCTCGGTCAGCTTTATGAAATTCACATTGGTATGGCTGCTCGCATTCTTGGTTACAAGGTCGCAACCCCATCCTTCAATGGTATCCCTGATGAAGTTATTTCTAAGGAACTTGAAAAGGCTGGTATTGATAGCAATGGTCGTACCCAACTTTATGATGGTCTCACCGGTGAACCATTCCACGAGAAGACCGCAGTTGGTGTGATGCATATGATTAAGCTTCACCACATGGTTGAAGACAAGATTCACGCTCGTTCGACTGGTCCTTACACTATGGTTACCCAACAACCTCTCGGTGGTAAGGCTCAAAACGGTGGTCAGCGTTTCGGAGAAATGGAAGTTTGGGCGCTTGAAGCTTACGGTGCTGCCAGCATCCTTCAAGAAATGCTCACAATCAAGTCCGATGACGTTTATGGTCGTGCCAAGGCTTACGAATCCATTATTAAGAATGAACCAATCCAAGGTCCTAAGCTTCCAGAAGGCTTCAACGTCTTAGTCAAGGAACTTCAAGGTCTCGGTCTTAAGGTTGATCTTCTCGACAATGGGGAAGCACGTGATGCCGACTCTGTAATCGAAGACACCTCTCGTGAAATTGAACGCGCTCAAGATGACCGTCAGATTTACGCTAGACACAATGTTCACATTGAAGATGACAGTAATGATACCATCGATCTTACTGAAGAAGAAACTGAAGAAGCATTAACTGAAGATGGAATATCAATAACAGAAGGAGACGACGACAATGTCGATCTCGGAGAGGAGCTCTAAAATATGGCTTGGATGGATAATTATATCTCAGCCAGTGACTTCGATTCAATTCGTCTTTGCGTAGCAAGCGCTGAAGACATCTTGAGTTGGAGTTATGGTGAAGTATTGAAGCCAGAAACCATCAATTATCGTACTCAGAAACCTGAGCGTGATGGCTTATTCTGTGAGCGTATCTTTGGTCCAGTCAAAGATATCAACCCACACGATAGTAAACTTAAAGGTGTCCGCTCCCGTGAAGCTGCCGTCGATAAGGAAGGTAACTTGGTTACCAAATCTATCGCCCGTCGTGAACGTATGGGTCACATCAAACTCGCTGCGCCAGTTGCTCACATCTGGTTCATGCGTGGTACCCCATCTGCTTTGAGTCTTTTGCTTGACCTCACCGTTAAGTCAATCGAAAAAGTGGTTTACTTTGCTTCTTACCTCATTATCAATGCTGATGATGCTAAGATTGAACAAGTTAAAGGCGATTTGATTGCTCAACACGATGCTGCAATTCAAGCTATCAAGATCCGTTACTCTGAAGCCGCCAAGGCTGAAGGTGCCAACGCCAAAGTTTTAGCCAATGAAGAAGCTAAAGAACTTGAAGTCTTGGATGCCGATTTCTATTCCCGCAAGAATATTCTTGAAGGCTTGAAGAAGGGCGCCGTAATTTCCGAAATTGATTACCGTAATCTTCCAGAAGAATACGAAGAACTTGTCACCGTCAAAATGGGTGCTCAAGCTATCCGTGAATTACTCGAAGAAATTGACCTTGATGCTATGATTGAAGATCTCTCTGCGCAAGCTGAAGAAGCTAAGGGTCAAAAGGAACGCAAACTTATCAAGCGTATTAAATTGCTTGAAGGTATGAAGAATTCCAACATTAAACCAGTGGATCTTGTCTTGACGGTTATTCCGGTCATTCCACCAGATCTCCGTCCAATGATTTCACTGCCTGGTGGTCGTTTCGCGACTTCCGATCTTAACGATCTTTATCGCCGCGTTATCAACCGTAACAACCGTTTGAAGAAATTGCTCGACCTCAATGCGCCAGAAGTAATTATTCATAACGAAATGCGCATGCTCCAAGAAGCTGTCGATGCTTTAATTGACAATAACGCCAACCATGGTCGTCAAGCTAGCTCTCAAAATGGTCGTCGCAAGCTCAAATCCCTCTCTGACCTTCTCAAGGGTAAGCAGGGTCGCTTCCGTCAAAACCTTCTTGGTAAGCGTGTCGACTACTCCGGTCGTTCCGTAATCGTCATCGGTCCTGAACTCAAGCTTAATGAATGTGGTTTGCCAAAACTCATGGCTCTTGAGCTCTTCAAACCTTTCGTAGTTTCTTGGTTACTTTCTCACGAATACGCTGCCAACTCTCGCGCTGCATCTCGTATGATCGATGCTAAGGAATCCGTGGTTTGGGATGCTCTCGACGAAGTTATTCAAGGTCGCTATGTTCTTTTGAACCGTGCTCCGTCGCTTCACCGTCTTTCTATCCAGGCTTTCCAACCAAAGCTCGTTGACGGTATGGCTCTCAAGCTTCACCCACTCGTAGCCTCCGGCTTTAATGCTGACTACGATGGTGACCAAATGGCCGTTCATCTTCCTCTCTCTGATGAAGCCCAACAAGAAGCTAAGACTTTGATGTCAGCTGCCAGCAACCTCTTAAAGCCAGCTGATGGTTCTCCAGTGCTTTCAATCTACCAGGATATCGTACTTGGTGCTTACTACCTCACTTACGATAAGCCGGGTACTGAATCTGAGACTCCACGCGCTTATAGCTCAGTTTACGAAGCTGAAATGGCTTACGAAGCTGGTGATATCGCTCTTCAGACTCCGATCCGTGTCTTCGCTAAGAAAGCTATTCGCAATACCACTCTCGGTCGTGTTTTCTTCAATGAAATCTTGCCAGAAGATTACCCATTTGATAATGGCATTCAAACTTCCAAGCATTTGAAGAAGGTAATGGCTGACATCTTCAACCTTTACGGTGCTGATGAAACTGTCCGTATTGCTGACGAACTCAAGGCTCTCTCCTTCGAGTACGAAACCATCGCTTCCATCTCGACCTGTAAGGATGACTACCCAACCTACCCAGAAATCCAAGACTTCATCGCTAAGGGTGACGCCAAGACTGCTCTTATCCAGGATCAGTACAACCAAGGTCTCCTCACCGATGACGAACGTTACTCCTTGACCGTTGCCAACTGGCGTGAAATCGATACTGAGATTTCTAACTTCCTCAAGGCTAAGCTTGCAACTATGGATACCGACATTGCTGTGATGACCAACTCTGGTGCTCGTGGTTCTGTCTCTGGTATTAAGATTGCTTCCGCTGAAATCGGTATCATGGTGGATATCTTCAACCGTGAAATTGAGCTTCCAGTCAAGTCTAGCTACAAGAAGGGTCTCAATACTCTAGAATCCTTCATCGCTACCCGTGGTGCTCGTCAGGGTATGGTCTCGACCGCTCTTCGTACTGCTGACTCTGGTTACCTCACTCGTCGTCTCGTCGATGTGGCCCAAGATGTCTTTACCGTCGATAAGCCAAACGATGACCCAGGTTTCGAAATCTTCAAGTCAGAAACTGAACACACTGGTATTGAATTTACTCAACGTATTGCTGGTCGTTATGCTGCCGAAACCGTTCCAGGTTATCTTGAAGCTGATGAGCTCATTACTCGCGAAATTGCAGAACAAATCGCTGAAGACGAAAATATCGATTCAATTAAAATTCAATCTGTTCTCACTACAAAAAGTATCAATGGTGTGCCTCGTAAGGCTTACGGTGTCGATATGGCTACCCGTAAACTTATCGAACCAAACCAGCCAATCGGTGTGATTGCTGCGCAATCTCTCGGTGAACTTGGTACCCAGCTTACCCTCGATACTAAGCACAGTTCCGGTGTCGCAGGTTCTGGTGCTATCGCTCGTGGTCTCCCTCGTGTGGAAGAGCTTCTCGAAGCCCGTTCACCAAAGGGTCAAGCTTGGATTGCTCCAGTTTCTGGTCTAGTCGATGTCTGGGAAGACGGTAATCACTTTGTGGTTCAAATCACCCCAACTGCTGGCCGCTCTGAAAAGATTGAAATCTCTGAGGGTCGTAAGATTAAGGTCAAAGACGGTGCCAATGTTAAAACTGGTGATGTCCTCGCTGCTAAAGCTAAGGGCCTCGAACCAATCATCGCTCCATTTGATGGAAATGCTCAAATCGTCGATGGCGCCATTATTCTTACCGAAGGTGGTAGTGCTCCAGTCCGCGTCGAAATCCCTAACGATGCCGAAATGTTGGTCAAACCAACCGATACCGTCGAAGCTGGTGATCGTCTCACTACCGGTTCTTTGAACCTCCAAGATCAATTGAAGTTCAAGGGCGCCGAAGCTACTGCCCGTTACATCATGAACGAAATTATGTCCGTTTATGCTGCTAACGGTGACGAAGTTTCCGCCAAGCACCTTGAGGTAATTGTCCGCCAGATGTTCAGTCGCGTCGTGATTGACGAACCAGGTGATACTGACTTTGTGACTGGTGATATCGTCTCCCTCTCTGCCGCCGAAGACGAAAACCAAAAGCTCGAAGCCAAGGGTCGCATGCCAGCCTCTTATACTCGTATGCTCCTCGGTATTACCAAGGTCGCTATCTGGTCGGATTCCTTCCTCTCTGCTGCTTCTTTCCAAGATACCACTCGTGTGCTTATCAATGCCGCCATCTCTGGTCGTGTTGACCACCTCAATGGTCTCAAGGAAAACGTGATTATCGGTCGCAAGATTCCAGTAGGTACTGGTGTCATCGCCCGTAAGAACGAAGAGGGAACCGCTGAAGCTGAAGAATCTACTGAAGCTGAAACAGAAATCACTCTCGAATAAGAGTAGAAAATAAAATATACCCCGCATCTGGGGTATATTTTTTATGATAAAACCAAGTATAATAAACTTATGCAAACATACGTCGATTCCATCCAGCAGGCCGCCTACATCTTTCCGCCTCTGGCCCTAGCTTTTACTATTCCATATCTAATTTATAACTACAAGAAATACGGCTCTATCTGGAGCATGCGTATTTGGATCGTCTATTCTTTTATTTTATATATGCTTTGCACTTACTGTTTAGTGATTTTGCCACTTCCTTCTCCAGAAAAAGCCGCTACCTTACATAATCATCAGATGCAACTTCTGCCGTTTAACTTTATCTTCGATATTTTGAAACACGCCAAGTTGCAGCTAGTAAATCCCAAATCCTACCTCACCATCATTAACAACCCCGCCTTCTTTTCTACTATCTTCAATATTTTTATGACCCTGCCCTTTGGTTTTTATCTCAAATATTATTTTGAGAATAACTTCAGGCAGGTCGCCATTAAGTCTTTCTTCCTCTCACTATTTTTTGAATTAACTCAACTCAGTGGTCTATATTTTATCTATTCTGGCAACTATCGACTCTTTGACGTCGACGACCTAATTACTAATACCCTCGGTGGCGTTCTCGGTTTTGCTTTGGCCACTGTGTTAGTCAAATATCTCCCGACCAGAAAACAAATCGACGAAAAAAGTCTCGAACGTAGTGATAAAATTTCACTTCTACGTCGTCTCGTGGCTATGGGTTTTGATTTTACCTTCGGCGGTTTCTTTACTATCTTCTTTGGTGATATTGTACTAAAATCAATCCATCTCGAATCTGATTTCTTTACTATCCAAATCCCATTCATTTTTTATCTTACCATTTCGACCATTATATTGCGCGGCCGCACGATTGGCTTTTTTATGACCAACCTTAAGGTCGAATCTAATCATAAAGTCGGAATCTTGCGAACTTATCTGCGTTATTTCCTACGTTACCTCTTTTTCTATCTTCAATTCATCACTTTGCCGCTCGCTTTAGTTAATGTACTGAATCTCGCCCTCGTCAATAATATTCTTAGTCATGAAACCATTACCTATATCGCTTTGGGTCTGCTCGTAATTTTTGGTATATATTACCTAATTAATCTACTACTAGTCGCTACCCGCAAAAGCTTATTCTATGAGAATCTTTCGGAAACCCACCTAGTAAATACCACGAAAAAAGCTAAAGTATCTAAACCAACCGCAAAAATCATCCAAAATAATCATCCAATAGTCTCAAAAAATGACGACCAGGACGATGAGGCCGAAGAAGTCTAATTCCGACCTTGATAATCTGTGTCATTTGTGGTAAAATCATCTTTGTAAGTTTATCAAGGTGACATTTGAAGAACTAGACAATTAAGGAAAGCCACTTTTTTCCAACTGTAATATTTTTTAATATAGGCCAAACAGAGAAAAAAGTCGGAACTGCCTTACTGTCTAGCTAATAGAGTGTCTCCGTAAAGGAAAGGAAAAGATGAAAGTCATCCTCGGCACCAAAATTGGTATGACCCAAATCATCAGCGAAGATGGTTTAGTGACCCCTGTTACTATCCTTCAAGCTGGACCAGCCACAGTGACTCAGATAAAGACCGTCGAAACCGATGGTTATAATGCTGTGCAGCTCGGTTACGGTAAGGGTAAGAATCTGAGCAAGTCGGTATCAGCTCACGTCAAAAAAGCTGGAGAAACATTAAGTCCTAAAATCTTAAAGGAATTTCGTACGGATTCCACCACAGATTTCAAATTAGGCGACGTATTTACAGTCGATAATTTTGAAATTGGAGACAAGGTTGCGGTTACTGGTATTTCGAAGGGTAAAGGATTTGCTGGTACTGTCAAACGTTGGAACTTCCAAGAGTCACGCAATACCCACGGCTTCAAGGGCGATATTCGTAAAGTCGGTTCTATCGGCTCGATGTATCCTCAAAAAGTTTTCAAGGGTAAGCGCATGCCAGGTCGCATGGGCCACGATCAAGTTACTGTAAAGAATCTTGTCGTTGCTTATATCGATAAGGAAAACAACATCCTCGGTCTTAAGGGCGCCGTCCCAGGACCAAAGAAAGGTATCGTAACTGTGGAGGGAAAGGAGTAATATGGCAGATTTAAATCCAGAAATCTTCAATCTCGAAGTTACTAATCACGAATTGATTAAATTAGCTTACGATGCATATCTTGCTAACTCACGTAGCTCACACGCTAAAACTTTGAAGCGTGGCGAAGTTCGCGGTGGTGGTAAGAAGCCATGGAAACAAAAAGGAACTGGTCGTGCTCGTTTTGGCTCTACCCGTAACCCTATCTGGCGCCATGGTGGTGTAGCTGGCGGCCGCACTGGCAACGAAAACTTCACCAAGAATCTCTCAAGAAACGCTAAGAAAGTTGCAGTCATGCAAGCTCTCTCCATCAAAAACACCGATAAGAGCATCATTACTATCGATTCTCTCGGTATCAAAGATGGTAAAGTTAAGGAAGTCTTAGCTACTCTTAAGAAAAATGGTGTTACCTCAGAAAATACTCTGATCGTAGTTCCAGAGAAAGACGCTCTCACCCTACGTGCAACTAACAACATCGACTTTGTCAAAGTTGTTCGTCCTACATTCCTCAATGTCTTCGACATTATGAATGCAGACAAAATCGTTCTCGTAAAGGATTCTGAAGCTCAACTCGAAAACTGGTTAATCGGAAAGGAGAACGCATAATGCTACTTATTCCTCGAAGAACCGAAAAGGCTTACGCCGAACAAAGTAAATCTACTTATATCTTTAATGTTCCCGCTGACGCTTCCAAGCTCGCTGTAGCTAAGGCTGTCGCTGAACAATACAATGTCACCGTCAAAGATATCCGTATTCTTACTCGTAAGGGTAAAGCGACCCGCTTTTCAAAGGGTAAACACGCCTATCCAGGCACAACATATCGTCGCGACCGCAAGTATGCCTATGTCACGCTTGCTGAGGGTAACAAAATCCGCGTCTTCGACGAAGAAACTGTTGAGGAAGGAGATAAAAAATAATGAGCATTAAAGCTTATCGTCCTACTACTCCTGCTCAGCGCCAGAAGACTACTCAGGATTTTGATCAAATTACGACCAGAAAACCTCTCAAGTCTCTCTTGAAGGCCAAAAAGCAGAACGCAGGTAAAAACAACCAAGGACGCATTACTGTTCGTCACCGTGGTGGTGGTGTGAAGAGACACTATCGTATTCTTACTCACAACCTTCCACAAGGTAAGACCTACGAAGTTATGGAAATCGAGTACGATCCAAACCGTAGCGCTCGTATTGCTCGTATCAAAGACGAAAACAACAACTTCCATTACGTACTTGCTGATTCCAAGATGTTTAAGGGCAAGAAATTCCAAACTGGTGCAGAAGCTCCAATTGAGGAATCTAACCGCTTAGCTCTTGATCTAATCCCAGTCGGTACTATGGTTTACGCTATCGAGCTAACTCCAGGTCGTGGTGCTCAAATGGCCCGCTCCGCTGGTGCATCTGCTCAACTTATGGCAAAAGAAAACGGCTATGCCACTCTTCGTATGCCATCTGGTGAAGTTCGCAAAGTTCTCGCAACTTGTGAAGCTTCCATCGGTGTAGTTGGTAACCTCCAACACCAAAACATCAAGATTGGTGCTGCAGGTCGTACTCGCCGTAAAGGTATCCGCCCAAGTGTTCGTGGTGTTGTTATGAACGCTACAGATCACCCACACGGTGGTGGTGACGGTGGTCGTCACGGTACCGGTAAAGCTCCTCGTACTCCATGGGGTCAGCTCACTCTCGGTTTCCGTACTCGTCACAATAAGAAAACTAATAAAATGATCGTGCGTAGTCGTCACGAAGGAAAGAGGAAATAATCTATGTCTCGTAGCCTTAAAAAAGGTCCATTCGTGGATTTTAAACTCGAAAAGAAGATCAAAGCTCTCTCCGCTGAAGATCGCACCGTGATTAAAACCTGGGCTCGCCACTCAACCATCTTCCCAGAAATGGTTGGTCGCACTGTCGCTGTTCACAACGGCAAAGTCCACGTTCCAGTCTTCGTTTCCGAAAATATGGTCGGACACAAGCTTGGTGAATTTGCTCCAACTCGCAAGTTCAAACGCCATGGTGGTAAAAAAGCTGATGTAAAGGGAGGTAAATAATGCCCACTCATTTTGCACACGCTTACATTAAAGGTGTAGATTCTATGCCACGCAAGACCAATGTTGTCGCTAGCCTCGTTCGCGATCGCTACGTCGCCGACGCTCTTGTTATTCTAGAACACACCCCACGCCGCGCTGCACGTCCAGTCATGAAGGCTATTGATTCTGCCAAAGCTAACCTTATCAACTCTGGTGTCTCAATTGATCCTAAGACTATCCGCATCGCTCGTATCTCTGTTACTGCTGGTACTCGCATCCGCCGTTTTGTTCCTGCATCACGCGGTCGCGCTCTTCCATTTGAGAAGATTAGCAGCAACATCTTCGTTGAAGTAGCTGGCGAAGAAAAAGCTAAAAAAGAATCAGCTAAGGAGGACAAGTAATGGGTCAAAAAGTAAACCCGGTTTCTTATCGCCTTCAGATTAGTAAAGATTGGGCCTCTAAGTGGTTCACTAAAAACACTGATTTCAAAAAATGGTTAATCGAAGACGTCAAGATCCGCGAGACTATTGAAAACCGCTTCAAAGCTCGCCCAACCATTGCCCGCATCGAAATCGAACGCACCGACAACCTCACTACGGTTACTATCCGTACCGCTAAGGCTGGTGCAGTTATCGGCAAACAAGGTGCTGGTATTAATGAATTAAAGAAAGAATTGGAAAAATTCGTTTCTCAACCAATCCGCCTCAATGTGGAAGAAGTTAAGAAACCTGAATTATCCGCCAAGCTCGTTGCTGAAAATATCGGTTTCCAACTTGGTAAGCGTATGAACTTCCGCCGTGCCGTCAAGATGGCTACCCAGTCTACCATGACCGCTGGCGCTAAAGGTGTTCGTGTCGAAGTTTCTGGCCGTCTTAATGGCGCCGAAATGTCCCGCCGTGAGAAATTCATCGAGGGTTCAGTTCCTCTACACACTCTCCGCGCTGACATCGATTTCCACTGTCATCACGCTCCAACCATCGCCGGTATCGTAGGTGTTAAGGTTTGGATTTATAAGGGAGAAAAATAAATATGGCTATTTTACTTCCAAGTCGCGTTGCGCACCGTAAGGTTAGAAAAGGCAAAAATGATGGCGTAGCTACTCGTTGTAACACTGTCGCTTTTGGTGAATTTGGTCTCATGTCTCTCGACAATGAACGCATCAATTCCCGCCAAATCGAGGCTGCCCGTCAAGCTATTACCCGCTACATTAAGCGTGGTGGTAAAATTTGGATCCGCATCTTCCCACACACCCCTGTCACCAAGAAACCTCTTGATGTGAAAATGGGTTCTGGTAAAGGTGAACCACAATTTTACGTAGCTAAAGTTAAAACTGGTACTGTGATGTTCGAAATGGCTGAAGTCACTGAAGAACAGGCAAAAGAAGCACTTCGTCTTGCCTCTCACAAGCTTCCAGTACGTTGTAAATTTGTAAGGAAAGGTGAAATTTAATCATGGCTGATAAGAAAACTGAAACCGCCAAGGTTAAAACCGTCGCTGAATTGAAGCAAGAGCTTCTCGAAGCTAAGCGTGGACTCTACGAAGGCACCTTGCAAAATCCACATCGTATCAAAGCTTTGCGTAAAGAAATCGCTAAAGCACTAACTTTAATTAATCAAGGAAAGGGAGCCTAAGTATGGCAAAAACACTTCAAGGAGTAGTTACCTCTGATAAGCGCGATAAGACCATCACCGTCTCCATTACCAGCCGTGAAACTCACCCACTTTATCACAAGCAGTACTCACACACCCGTAAGTACACCGCTCATGATGAAGCAAATGAGGCTAAGCTTGGTGATAAGGTTGAGATCATCGCCTGCCGTCCTTACTCAAAGACTTGTACCTATAAACTCGTCAAAATTCTTGAAAAGTCTCACGATTCAGTCGAACTTAAAGCTGAAGTTAGTGGTGACCTAGAAGAAGGAGAGGAAAAATAAGATGATTCAACAGGAAACTAGATTAGCTGTCGCAGATAACAGCGGAGCCAAGGAACTTGGCGTAATCCGTGTCCTCGGTGGAACTCGCGCTCGTTACGCTCGTGTTGGTGACATTGTCACCGCCAGCGTAAAGGACGCATCTCCTACAGGAAACATTAAGAAAAAAGCAGTAGTTCGTGCCGTTATCGTTCGTACTCGTGGTCAAATTCGCCGTGCTGATGGTTCTACCATCCGCTTCGACGACAACGCCGCCGTCATCGTTAACGACGACAAAACTCCAAAGGGTACCCGTGTCTTCGGACCAGTCCCTCGTGAGCTTCGTGAACTCGGCTTCAACAAGATTATCAGTTTAGCACCGGAGGTTCTATAATATGGCACAGAATTTGAAATCTGGCGATATGGTAAAAATCATTGCCGGCGACCACAAAGGTCAGACTGGTAAAATCGTCAAAATGGATCGTGCTGCTCACAAAGCAATGATCGAAGGTATCGGCATTCGCGAGCGCCACATCAAAGCCACTCAATTTAATCCAAAGGGTGGTAAGAAAGATATTCACGTCGGTATCGATCTTTCCAATCTTAAGAAAGAAGGGAAATAATCATGGCTGAATATACCCCACGTTTGAAAGTCTTATACCAAGACAAAATCGTAAAAGACCTAGAAAAAGAGCTTAACATCAAGAACATCAACCAAGTTCCAAAACTTGAGAAAGTGATTGTATCTTGTGGTGTTGGTAAAAAGCGTGAAGATAAGCACTACACTGAAACCGTAGCCCTTACTCTTGCCAAAATTACCGGCCAAGCTTCCACCTCTAGACTAGCAAAGAAATCTATTGCTACCTTCAAAATTCGTAAAGGTATGGGCGCCCCAGTTGGTTACCTCACCACTTTACGTAATGATAAGATGTATGAATTCGTTGACCGCTTCATTAACATTGCTTTGCCACACGTTCGTGACTTCCACGGCGTACCTAGCAAGTCTTTTGATGAACAAGGCAACTACTCAGTTGGTCTTAAAGAACAAACCGTTTTCCCAGAAATTACCTTCGAAGATGCATCTGTTCTTCACGGCCTTGAGATTACTTTCATCATCAAGAACGGTTCAAAAGAAGCTAGCCGTAAATTATTAGAGGCATTTGGTATGCCATTCGAGAAAAAGGAGAACAAATAACATGGCCAAAAAGTCTGCAGTACTCCGTGACCTCAAGCGTCAAAAAATGTACGATAAGTACAAAGCAAAGCGTGCTGAACTTAAAGCCGCTGGCGACCTCGAAGGTCTTCAGAAGCTACCAAAAAATTCCAGCCCAACTAGGTTAAAAAATCGTGATATGCTCGACGGTCGTCCACGCGGTTACATGCGCCGCTTCGGTCTCAGCCGTATTAGCTTCCGCGAAAAAGCAAGCAAGGGTGAAATCCCTGGTGTAACAAAGAGTAGCTGGTAGAAAGGATAAGATATGTCATTACAATCAACAGATCAAATTGCCGACCTTATCACTCGTATCCGCAATGCTATTCTCGTCAACAAAAACGAGATTGTTGTACCAACTTCTAAATTAAAGCTTGCTGTACTAGAAGGTCTCAAGAAAACCAAGTTTATCGCTGACTTCTCTATCGAAGAAGCAAAACCACGCAATTTCATTCACGTCTTGATCAATCAAGCTGACGAAATTGCTCGTATTAACGAAATCACTAAGGTCAGTAAACCTGGTCGCCGTGTTTACACTTCCGCCGATGATCTTCCAAAGATCAAATCCGGTCGTGGTGTCATCCTCGTCTCGACTTCTAAAGGTATCATGACTGGTGAGGAAGCCCGCAAAGCTCGCCTCGGTGGTGAAATCTTAGTCAAGGTTTGGTAATAAACTAGAAAAAAATAAGGTCAGAATTCCTGGCCTTATTTTTATTTTTTATCTTGAATTAAGACCTAAATTATGTTAAAATTAACCGAATATTAATTGAAAGGAAGATATGAGTCGTATCGGAAAACAACCTGTACAGATTCCTGCAGGAGTGACAATCACGGTCGGCGAACAGTTCATTACTGTTGCTGGACCAAAGGGTTCACTCGAGGTTCCTGTACAAAAATTCGTTGTGACTAAGGTCGAAGACGGTCAGATTATCGTTACTCGTGAGAATGACGAAGCTGAAGCTCGTGCCTGGCATGGTCTACAACGCGCACTTCTAAACAACGCCGTTACTGGTGTTTCCAAAGGTTTCGAGAAAAAACTTGAAATCAATGGTGTCGGTTATCGTCTTTCCGGTGGTCCTAAAGAAATTGAGATGTCTCTTGGTTTCTCCCACCCGGTGAAATACGTAGCCCCAGAAGGTATCGAATTAAAAACTAACAAGATGGAAATCATTGTTTCCGGCATTGACAAACAAAAAGTTGGTCAAGTTGCCGCTGAAATTCGCGCCTTCAAGAAACCTGAACCATACAAGGGTAAAGGCATTAAATACGCTGACGAAGTAATCCTTCGCAAGGCTGGAAAGGCAGGGAAGAAATAATGAATAAGTTGTATCGCCAAAAACGTACCCGTGCAAAAATTCATGGTACTGAAGTTCGCCCACGCTTGAGCGTTAACATCAGCAATCTTCACGTTTCTGCTCAAATTATCAATGACGACACCATGACTACTTTAGTCTCCGCTACCACTGTTGGCACCAAGCTGACCGGTTCTAAGACTGAAAAAGCCGCTAAGATTGGTGAAGAAATTGCCAAAAAAGCTAAAAAAGCAAATATCACAAAAGTTGTATTCGATCGTGGTGCTTTCGCCTACGCTGGCCGCATGTCAGCTCTAGCCGATGCAGCTCGTAAGGAAGGATTGGAGTTCTAATATGGCCGAAGCAAATTCTACCGCTCCTAAGCAACCAAAAGTAGTGAACAAAGCTGGCACCCTCAAAATGTCTGACGATGTCGCTGCCACCAAGCAAACTCGCGATATGGCTGGTCGCCCAATGCGCCGCAATAATCGCCGTGACCGCGTCCGTGGTGAAGCTGCACCAAAGGAATTTGAAGAAATTACCATCAATATCGATCGTGTTTCTCGCACTGTTAAAGGTGGTCGCCGTATGCGTTTCAAAGCTCTTGTTGCTATTGGAAATAAGAAAAACAAAGTTGGTGTAGGTGTCGCTAAGGGCGCCGATGTTACCGCTGCTGTTCAAAAAGCTACTCGTGTAGCTAAGAAAAACATGGTCACCTTCCACATGTCTGGCGAAACTATCTGCCACGAAGTGGAAACCAAAGTTACCGGTGCTCACGTTTTGATGAAGCCAGCCGCTCCTGGTACTGGTATTATCGCTGGTAGCATCGTTCGTTCCGTGATTGGTTTGACTGGTATCAAGAACTTGATTTCCAAGTCTCTCGGTTCTACCAACAAGGTCAACATCGCTTACGCCGTTATCGATGGTCTTAAAGCTCAGGTTCCACGTTCCAAGTGGAATACTACTGCTACCAAAGAAAAGGAGAGCAAGTAATGAAATATAATGATCTAATCGTTGAAGCTAATACCCGCCCAACTCGTGCTGGTCGTGGTATTGCCGCTGGTCGTGGTAAGACTGCTGGTCGTGGTACTAAGGGTCAAAAAGCCCGTACTGGTCACCGCAAGATGCCTGCTACCTTCATGGGTGGTCAGCGCGCTATGATGCAAGCCGTACCTAAGCTCAAAGGTTTCAAGTCTATCCACGCCAAAGCTGAAGTCGTCTACACTGACGTTCTCAACGCCCTTTCTGGCAAGGTCGATAACTTTACTCTTTTCGAAAATGGTCTTATCTCTAGCCCATTCGTCAAGGTCAAGGTTATCACCCGTGGTGAACTTAACAGTAAAATTGATCTCGAAACCCAATTTATCTCTAAATCTGGTCTCGAAATGCTCAAAAAAGCTGGTGGTTCATTCACCAAAAATCCAGTACCAAAGCGTTTGAAAAAGTAAAACGACTAATTAGTCTAAAATAGCCCTCGTGATTAACACGGGGGTTATTTTTTATCTTCAAAAACTTAGGTAAACATGGTAATATAGATTAATAAATAGAGAGGATTCCATGCATTTTAAGACGATTTTGAAATCTCTAAAAAATAAAGACATGCTAAAACGCATTTTTATCGTGTTAGGTATTTTGGTTGCTTACCGTTTACTCGCACACATTCCTGTGCCAATGGGCGACGCCAAGACCTTCAAGGATGCCGTTTCTAGCTTGATCTCCAAGTCAGATTTCACCGGTTTCATTAACTTAATTTCAGGTGGTGGACTTGCCTCCTTCTCCATTATCTTGGTGGGGCTTTCTCCATACATCACCTCTTCTATCGTCTTCCAACTTCTCAGTAAAGCTATTCCAAGCCTCGAAGAGCTTTCCGAGGATGGCGAAACTGGTCGTCGTAAAATTAATCAATGGACTCGTATGCTCGCCGTACCGCTAGCCGTAGTCCAATCCATTGCATATATCTATATTCTTTACCAATCTGTCGTATCTTCGAATACTCTCAGTTTCACCCCAACTCCACGTGACTGGGTCGTCTCCGTCATTACCATGACCGCTGGCTCCATTATCTTAATGTGGCTCGGCGAACTTATTACCGAGCAGGGTATCGGTAATGGTATCTCTATGATTATTTTTGCCAGCATTATCTCCCAATTCCCAAGCACTCTTGGCTCACTCGGCCAACAACTCTTCGACACCAAAAATGGCTCACTCAATCTCTTTGGCTGGTTAAACCTACCAGTCAACCCAGTCTTATTCTGGGTCGCTCTAGCCCTTTTTGTAGTCGTAATCCTAATTCTTTATTGGCTTGTCAAGCTCAATGAGGCTCAGCGTATCATCACTATTAATTACGCTAAGCGTATCCATGGCAACAGTGCCTACGGCGGCATTAAATCGATTTTACCTCTGAAGCTTATTTCTGCCGGTGTGGTGCCAGTCATCTTTGCTACTGCCTTTCTCTCGCTTCCAGCCCTCATCGGACAACTCATTTCTAGTATGGATAAGGGAAATGCTATGGCTAAAACCATTAGTGAAATCTTCACCATGCCAAACGCCTCGAATTTCAAGACCCTCTATCCAAATGGCATCAATGCACGTTGGTTTATCTACCCAGCTCTCTACTTCCTCTTAGTAGTATTATTTACCTACTTCTATACCTCAATCATCTTCAATACCAAAGAAATTGCTGATAATCTCCAAAAGCAAGGTGGCTTCATCGAAGGCGTCCGTCCAGGCATGACTACGGCTAATTATCTAGAAAAGGTCATGACACGCCTCAATCTCTTTGGCGCTCTCGCACTCGGCTTTATTGCTATGATTCCATTCATTACTGACTATGTCGCCATCATGCTTAGCGACGCTCCGATGGGACTCTCCCTATCTGGCACCGGACTTCTCATCGTGGTGACCGTAGCCCTCGAAAATCTCCGTCAACTTGATTCACGCGCTCTTATGGTAACTTACGACGATTATAAATAAGAAAGCTGGGTGGGATGTCTCTCGAAGTTAAATCAAAATCTAAAATCCTAATCAATCTACCATTTATCATCTTGGCCCTAATTTTTACCATCGTCACTGCACGTCTATATTTCTGGGAAGACCATTATTATAAAACCAAAGAAGGTAGTGAAAGAATGCTGCCGAAGTCTAATCTTGATCTCGAAACCGATCAAGCTTCCGTGGATGAAACTCCAATTTCTGAAGATAAAACTAATTCTTACTCTGTTGCCTACGATAAGCCTCGTTTTATGAGTATTGAAAAATTAGGCGTAAAAAATGCCCGTATTTTACCAGTTGGGCTCACCGGCAAAGGCGCCATCAGTACACCGAACAGTATTTTCGATGTAGGATGGTATACCGGCACCCTTCCACCTCTCACTGGCAAAACCGCACTTTTTGTCGGTCATAATGGTGGACCAACTGCCTCTGGTGTATTCAAACATCTAAACAGCCTCGTCGCAGGCGATCTAATTCAAATCGAAATGGGCGATGGCACCAAACTCACCTATCGTGTTTATGAAAACCAGACAGTAGCCCTAGCTGACGCCAATGAAAAAATGTCCGCCATGCTCGAATCTCCCGTCACTGGCCAAGATTCCATTAGTATCATCACTTGTACCGGCGCCTGGTCAGACGTTCAAAAGACCTATCTATCACGCCAATTCCTCCGCGCTACTCTAGTACAAGAAAGCTCGAAGTGAAACTAACTCTCTCATCCATAAGAGGACCGGTAAACCAAAGCCTTAATTTTGACAAAATTATAAATTCGTGATATTATATCGTAATATTCTTTTTGAATATGTATTTTATATTGCACATTTCAACTTTGCAGGGAAGATTCGAGGTGAATCATGACCAAAATTCAAGAGATTGTCTACGCCATACCAGAAGACGTTTTCAAGGATGAAGTCTTCAAAAAACTCGTACACACTAAGAGATTTTCTAGGCTTAGATGCCTAGGGCCAGAATGTCTTTCTCAGGCAGAAAAAGAACAAATCACTACACAAATTGCAGAATACTGCAAAGTCACACCCAAAGAGGAGGAATTAGAAGAATATGCTTTCGCTTTTTCCAAGCGCACCATAGAAGCTTTAGATTACTAATTCTCTTGCCCCCTCCTCGCCCCGGTCTACCGGGGCATTTTTAATCTTCACCCATATTATGAAAATAAGCGGTCTTTGACATAGTAGAAGAATCAACTTTTAATGTGCCATCCCTTTCAGCTTTTCTATACTCTTCCGCAAAAGCAATCCGCATATATTTCTCCACGCTGCTCCTGTCGTACTCATACCTCGCATCCGTATCTCGATAAATATCGAGACTCTTATCATAATTTTTGTCATCGTTAGTCAGAAAATTACGAAAAGTCAGCCTTCGAACTCCGTATTCATCGGCTAAGACATTTATCTGATTTAAATTAGTAATTAAACTATTATGTGCATTTTTGCGTGCATCATTATAAGAATCTACATCCTTATTCTTCAGTTCAAAATCACGTTCAGCCTCAATATGCGAACAAACTTTATCGTATAAGCTACCTAGAATATCATAGTGCTCGTCACGTTCCGCTATATTTTCATTCTGTGAAATCTTTTGTTTCAAAACTTCTTTTCTTTCATCATAAAAATTACCTGCATAGGCCTCCACTGTAGCACTACGATCAGACAAGCTAATCATCTCTGCGCGATCCTTTTCATATTTCGAAGCATAGCAAGCATCATATTCCGCTTCTTTCATTTTGAAAAAAGCTCCACCGACTTCATCTTCCCATTTCATGAATTCGGTTTCCGAAATTTTATTATCCTTCACTCTTCGATCAAAAGCTTGCTCCGCCCCCACATAATAACGTGCCCAATGCTTCGTATCCTCGCGTCTTCGCTCGACAAACTCCTGCTCTCGTTTTACCCGATCCGCAAAATTATCAAACGCGCTCGTATTTTTATTTTGATTATCAGAATTCGACAGTCTTTCCCCGGACACTTTACCTCCTTTTTATTTATTTTATCACCTTTTACCTAATTTTAACCTCTTTACATTTTTAAAAATCTCTGATAAAATAAGTAAATAATTTATGGCTAGTCAAAAGGAAGTGATCAAATTAGGCGGCACTGTCGTCGATGCATTACCAAATACTCAATTTCGAGTAGAACTTGAGAATGGTCATATTATTATTGCGCACATGAGCGGAAAAATGCGCAAAAACTTTATCCGTCTTG
>ERZ773031.150-NODE-150-length-37628-cov-14.404918_pt1 | contig 37628 bp, 29 predicted proteins | sample MGYA00511666_ERZ773031 | MGnify/ENA primary metagenome ERZ773031 (study PRJEB29015, sample SAMEA2738135) | human oral metagenome | biome: human oral; feature: human-associated habitat; material: saliva | place: China | collected 2250 ...
CGCAGATGTTCTCAAAGCCCACGGGGGTGCCGTTGTAGCCATCGGCGATGATACGATTGTCCTTGACGATGAGAGCGCCTACCTTACGGCGCTCGCAGTAGGAGTTCTCAGCCCAGATGCGCGCCATACGGAGGTAGCGCATATCGAGGGCGAGTTGCTTGTCATCCATCATAACTCTTTGGATTGTCTTGACACGAGGATATAGATATACAAAGATAAGGCTTTGCGCCCGAATGTGTATGCTTTTTCGGGGGGCTATCTGCCGAGGATAAAGGGAGATCCTGTGGGAAGGGGCGATTAGGATCGCTATGAGGGAGGAAAAGTAACCACTACTGGTCGATGAGTTGACCAGTAGTGGTTCGTACTCCGACCAGTAGTGGTAACTATAGCTGACCAGTACTGCTTCGCTTCGAGACCAGTACTGGTTCATTTTACGTGCGACGCTGCTACGTGCCTCCTATGACTGCGGGATGCTCCATTAACTCCTGTAATTCAGCTCTCTATGTATTGCTTGCTTCTCCCCATTCTACGTGCTTCGAGCCCATCGAAAAGCAGTCCGCCCAGCCTCATCACTGGGGATGGGGCTGGGCGGACTGTATGGAGTGTCGGGTAGGTGAGTGCCTTACTTCTTGCGGACGAAGGTCAATATCGTGCCTGCTGTATTGGGGGCTTTACCTGTGAGCTGCTGCTTGGAGGAGTCCATTGTCAGAGGGAGTGCCAGCTTGATAGCATTATCATCATCATCTCGAGTGTTGAAGAGGAGTGTAGCGACACCACCTTGATAGGTATAAGTGCCCTGCTCAGGATCGTCTACCTCAGTGTCGACTACCGCACCATTCTTTATCGTCTGTTGGGTGGATTGAGACGTGAACTTGGTGCCGTCGACGAACTTGAGGACTATCGTAGTGACCATCGTTTTGTTACCTGCGTCGGACTCCCGAACGGTGGCCTCCCACTCAGTGCCAGCGAGGGTTTTACTTAGGTCGGGGGTGTTAGGTGTGTCCTTGGAGCAGGCGGTGAGCCCAAGGAGGACTGCTCCGAGGAGCATAAAGATTTGCTTTAGCTTCATAATTTTTATGGGATTAAAGAGGGAATGAATACTACTTGCAAAGGTAGGTAAATGCTGCATGCTAAGCCTATAGTCTCGGGAGAAAGCCGTTCGCTCAGCCTCATCTCTCAGCATCCAAGTACGAGGTGTGTATAGAGGTCGTATCTACTCCCTTGTCGCTACACTTATTTATAGTGCTCCGTAGAAGTCGATTTGCAAACAACTATTGGTCTCGGTACGGATCACTATTGGTTTGGGGGTCAAACCACTATTCGTTTGCACACGAAACCACTATTGGTTTGCCCATGGATGACTATTGGTTTGGGTGCAAACGACTATTGGTTTATCGGTCAAAGGACTATAGTGCCTCCTTGCCTTCCGTGGCTTCCTCCATTTCCACGGGCGGAATGTTTCTCTGTGCTGTATCTCATCGCGCGAGTCATAGGCTTGAGGGATAGGCCTCTACCTGCAGCTGGTGAAGGTGCTTCCCAAGGGAGGAGGGTATGAAGCTTTAGTGCTCGCTACTTCGACCTATATTGGTCGCTGGGTGAACCTATATAGGTTCGCATCACTCCCCTGCGGGAGGTGTCCCCGCACTCTCGCACTATAAGCGTGTCGTGTCGTGAGTAAGTCGCTTGGCTATAATGCCTAAGCTTAGTCGTGTGTGCGTACTCCTTCACCTCTCCTAAAAGCAGTCCGCCCAGCCTCATCACTGGGGATGGGGCTGGGCGGAGCTTATCGGAATATGTGGGGCAGGTGCGGCCTTACTTCTTGCAAGTGTAGATGATGCCCTTACGTACGCCGTCATCCGTCACCGTGCCTGCGAGCGTCTGATTGGTGTCGTCCATGATGAGACGGACGATGCTCGTGACGGTCTTGCCATCGTCCTGGCGGGTTGTGGTGAGCGTGACCTCCTTGCCTTGGTAGGTGTAGGTGCCCTGCTTAGGAGTGTCTGTCTCACTCTTGAGGATCGTGCCCCCCTGTGTGGTCACCGAGATGGACTCCGTGACGAACTTCGTGCCGTCAATAAAGCGAAGGACTGTCGTGGTGGTCTCTGTCTTGCCATCATCCTCCTGCTCCTGCTCGATGTACTCCCACTGAGAGCCAGCTAAGGAACCGCTTGAAGTGGGGTTGGTCTTGGGGGTGTCCTTGGAGCAAGCGCCGAGCCCAAGAAGTGCGACTCCGAGGAGTGCGAAGATTTGCTTTAGCTTCATATCTACTGTAGTATTCAAGTGTGATTTAGAGCGCGCCTGGGTAAACAAAAGCGGCCCTTCTGTACTTATAACGGTGTAGTACTCTGCGAGGTATCTTCGCCCCTCGACGGGGGCGGAGGGCTTAGGGAGTACAGTATCATCCTTTATATATATGTAGACCGATGAAGAGAGCATGGGTATTAGGCGCTACAGGCGCTACGGGGACGGCTCTGGTGGAGCAGCTCCTGGGGAATGACGAATATAGCGAGGTGCACGTCTTCGTCCGTCGGCCTCTCCAGCTGCAGCACGCGAAGCTCCACGTCCACGTGGTAGATATGGAGCGGGCAGAGGACTGGCAGACGGGCCCCGCAGCAGATGTCGCCTTCTCTTGTCTGGGTACGACACTTCGTGATGCTGGGAGCAAGACCGCCCAGCATCGTGTGGACGTGGACTACCAGCTGCAGTTCGCCGAGATGGCTCGCCGTAGTGGGGTGGAGGCCTTCGTCCTGCTTTCGGCAGCTGGGGCAAATGCTAAGTCAAGCCTCTTCTACATGCGCCTCAAGGGCGAAGCTGAGGAGGGCGTGCGTGCCCTTGGCTTTGAGCGGACGCTCTTCTTCCGCCCTGGGATGATCGATCGCGGGGTGAAGGCACGAGGCAATGAGCGCATCAGCATGGCTATCCTCCGTGTGCTGAATCGCATCGGCCTCTTCAAGCGCCATGCTCCGATAACCGTCGAGACGCTCGCACGTCAGATGATCCGTGGTGAGGCGACGCTACGTGATGCCGGCGAATATGTACTTGCTGAAAGGGCGATCTTAGACCTCTAAGGGCGGGGTATCGGGCGGCTCGGTGGCTATTGTCTACCGAGTAGCGTGACCGCACGCAGGAGAGCGAGCAGGGCGAGGGACTACTCCCTCGCCCTGCTCGCTTTTGGTGTTTATTCTTAGGAATGTGGCGGGTAATGGCACTTCTTTAATAAAATTATTAAATCGCCCTGCTTGTGTTTTAAGGAAGTCTGACTATTTTTGTCACTGAGACAACAAGATATGCTCTCCGCAAGCTGCCCTCTCAAGGGGGGCTCTTAGCGAGGAGCACCACACACCCACTCAGACGCATAGGATGGACAAGTACCTCTTATCCGCCCACCCTTCCCCTCACGCTCTACAGGACACGCCCAGCGGGTCTCCACCTCTCCTATGTGCTTCTGATGGTCCGTCCGCCACTTGATGAGCGGTGTCCCCTACTACTACACTCACACTAAACGAACTATTACGATGGACCTACTTCAGATCGTAAAGGGATTCAATGAAATCCTATGGAACAACTTCCTCATGTACGTCCTCCTCGGCGTCGGCATCTTCTACACCATCTACCTCGGCGTGCCTCAGATACGGCACTTCGGTCTGGCAATGAAGTATAGCTTCGGCTCGATCTTCAAGAAGAAAGAGAAGGTAGACGATGCCTGCGACCAGACGAACTCCTTCCAAGCGCTCGCCACTGCCGTCGCCGCCCAGGTCGGTACGGGTAATATCGCTGGCGTAGCTACCGCCATCGCTATGGGAGGTACGGGTGCCGTCTTCTGGATGTGGATCTCCGCAGTGCTCGGGATGAGCACGATCTTCTCCGAAGCCGTCCTCTCCCAGAAGTATCGCGAGATACGCGACGGGCAAGTCGTCGGGGGACCTGCCTACTACATCAGTCGCGGTCTGAAGAGCCGAGTGCTCGCCATCATCTTCTCCGTCATGGTTATCGTCGCCCTCGGCTTCATCGGCTGTATGGTGCAGGCGAACTCCATCTCTATCGGCCTGGCTAGCGCCTTCGGTATGAAGGGCTGGGTCAGTGGTCTACTGATCGCAGCGCTCGTAGCTGTCGTCATCGTCGGTGGGCAGAAGCGCGTCACGACCATCGCCGAGCTGGTGGTGCCCTTCATGGCACTGGCGTATATCGTAGGGGCGATCATTATCCTCTTCATGTACTCCGACCAGATCCTCCCCGTCTTTGAGTCCATCTTTGGTGATGCCTTCTCCACGAAGGCTGCGGCTGGTGGTACAGCCGGTAGCGTGATGAAGTACGCCATCCGCTACGGGATCTCCCGCGGGCTCTTCTCCAACGAAGCGGGTATGGGCTCTACCCCACACGCCCATGCGCTGGCTCATGTCAAGGATCCATCCATTCAGGGCTTCGTGGCGATGTCGGGTGTCTTCGTTGACCTCCTCATCTGCACCGCTACGGCACTCGTCATCCTCTTGACGGGGGCTTATGCTGAGTCTGGCCTGATCTCGGTGCAGATCACACAGCGTGCCTTCGAGGTGACCTTCGGGCAAGCGGGCGTTGCCTTCCTCGCTATCAGCCTCCTCATCTTTGCCTTCACCACCATCATCGGCTGGTACGTCTTCGGGGAGATGAATATACGCTACCTCTTCAAGCCTAAGGCGGTCTACGCCTTCCGCGTCATCGTCATCGCCTGCGTCTTCTCGGCGACGATCTTCCATGCGAACCTCATCTGGGAGCTGGCGGATACCTTCAATGGGATTATGGTCATCCCGAACGTCATCGCCATCGTCATCCTCGCGCCACAGGTCAAGAAGCTCTACAAGCGCTTCCTCGATCGCCGTAAGACGGAGGATATCTAAGCTGCCTCCTCTCTCCTTCCCCGTGGGCTTAAATCACTTCGCCCCCACAGCTCCATCGAGCTGTGGGGGCGAACTGATTTATATAAGTAGGGAGTCTTAGTCGAGGACGTGGCGCTCGGCATGGTAGGAGGAGCGTACGAGGGGGCCGCTCTCGATGTGGCGCAGGCCCTTCTCCAGCCCGAGGGTACGCAGACGAGCGAACTGCTTCGGGTGGATGTACTCCACGACGGGCAGGTGGCGGCGCGTAGGCTGCAGGTACTGCCCGATGGTCATGATAGACACGCCGACAGCGTGGGCATCGTCGATGAGCTCAAGGACTTCTTCCTCCGTCTCGCCGAGGCCGAGCATGATACCCGTCTTAGCGGGGATACCGCTCTGGGCGATACGCTCCAGCACCGAGAGGCTCTGGTCGTAGGTCGCTATGTGGCGTACCGAGGGCGTGAGACGGCGGACGGTCTCAAGGTTGTGCGAGATGATCTTGGGCTGACAAGCGATGATCTGGTCGACGTAGTCCAGACGGCCGTTGAAGTCGGGGATGAGGACCTCGACAGTGACCTCAGGCGTCGTGCGACGGATGGCTTCGATGGTACGTACCCAGTGCCCTGCGCCGTAGTCCTCGAGGTCGTCGCGGTCGACGCTGGTGATGACGGCGTGCTTCAGGCCCATCTTCTTGATGCTCTGTGCCACCTTCATCGGCTCGAGGGGATCGAGTGGTGCGGGGGCTTTCCCCGAGAGGGTGTTACAGAAGCGGCAGGCGCGCGTACAGACAGCGCCTCCGATCATGAAGGTCGCCGTGCCAGCGCTCCAGCACTCCCCTTGGTTGGGGCATCGGCCGCTATGGCAGATGGTATTGAGCCCGTGGTGCTCGATCGTATGCTTCGTATCGGTGAAGGTCGAGTTGTCGCCGAGGCGGATCTTCAGCCACTCGGGCTTGCGGACGCGTACGACGTTGCCGGTCTTCTTCTGGGTGATAGGTTCTTCTTGCATCGTATAAGTGATAGCCCTTAGGCTGAGGGGCGGTGCCTTCAGCCTAAGGGTGTGGGGAATAAAATAGCCGAGGCTAAAGGTTCTGCTCGAGGAAGGTAATGATACGCTTGTAGAGGTGGTTGCGGGCATTACCCCCGTGGATGCCGTGGTTGCGGTCCTTGTAGATCGCCATGTCGAAGGGGATGCCTTCGGCGACCAGGAGGTCGGTGAAGTTCATGGCGTTCTGCACATGCACGTTGTCATCGGCGCTACCATGGATGAGGAGGAGCTTACCCTTGAGCTTCTTCGCTACCTCGAGGGCGGAGGAAGACTTGTAGCCCGTGGGGTTCTCTTGCGGGGTACGCATGAAGCGCTCCGTGTAGATCGTGTCATAGTAGCTCCAGTCAGCCACGGGGGCGACAGCGACACCAGTCTTGAAGACGCCCTCGCCGTGGCACAGACCCATCAGCGTCATGTAGCCACCGAAGCTCCAGCCGTAGAGGCCGATGCGGTCGGCGTCGACGTAGGACTGCTTGCCGAGCCACTTCGCTGCAGCGATCTGGTCTTCGATCTCCTTCACGCCGAGGTTGAGGTAGGTGCACTTACGCCACTCCTCACCGCGAGCGCCCGTACCGCGTGGGTCGACGCAGACGACGATGTAGCCCTTACCGGGGAGTATCTGCTCCCAGCCGAGACCGAAGGCATCGAGTACCTGCTGTGAGTCGGGGCCGCTGTACTGAGTCATCAGTACGGGGTACTTCTTGTTGGGGTCGAAGTCGTAGGGCTTGAGGATCCAAGCGTTCAGCTCTTGGCCACGGCCGTTGGGGATCTTGATGAATTCCTCACGGCGCAGGCGGTAGTCCTTGAGGCGCTCAGCGATCTCCTTGTTGTCCTTCAGCACACGCAGGGGGCGCAGGCTCCCCGTGGCGTAGACGGCCGTAGTCGTCGGCGTGGTAGAGTTGCTGAAGATGCTGATGTAGTGGGAGAAGTCATCGCTGAAGATAGCGCTATTGGCACCTGCTCCAGGGTGAAGAGCGGTCTTACGACCCTTGGGATCTACCTTGTAGATCGAGCGACGCAGGGGCGACTCATCGGCAGCCTGATAGTAGGCATTGCCCTGAGCGTCCATGCCGTAGAAGTCGGTGTCGTCATAGCTGCCCGTGGTGATCTTGCGGATCAAAGCCCCCTTGTCGGAGTAGAGGTATATATGGCGGTAGCCGTCCTGCTCGCCGAGGTAGGCGAAGCCTGAGGGGACGAACTTACACTTCGTGAGGTTGCGGCTATCTACATAGGCCTTGTTGCGCTCCTCGAAGATGACCTTCGGTAGGAGCGTCTTGTTGTTGACGTAGTAGAGCGTGAGGTGGTTCTGCTGGCGGTTCAGCGAGAAGACGGCGAGGTTGCCATCACGACCGATGAACTCGATGCGGGGGATGTAGTAGGGTGCGCTCTTGAAGTCAATGGGCTTCTTCGCGCGGTCCGTGACATTGTAGATGTGTACGGAGACCTTCGAGTTAGGCGTACCAGCCTTAGGGTACTTATAGGTATAGGCGCCAGGGTACTGCCCCGTGCCGTAGATAGGCATGCTGTACTCATCGACCTCACTCTCATCGGTGCGGACGAAGGCCAGGTAGTTATTGTCTTCGCTCCAGGTCATCAGCTGGGTCGTCTCCAGCTCTTCTTCGTAGACCCAGTCGGTGATACCGTTCATGACCTTGTTGCGCACGGCATCGCTCGTCACCTGGACCTCGGTATCGAACTCAAACTTCTTGATGAAGATATTCCCCTCACGCACGAAGGCTACCATACGGCCGTCGGGGCTGAAGGTGGGGATCATGACCTTGCCGGTGGTTGTGCTCAGTGGCTCGACGCGGTTGCGACGCACGTCGTAGTGGAAGACATTACCCTTGCTCGAGCGGCGGTAGATCGACTCTTGGTCGGTGATGAGGAGGATGTGGTGACCCTTGGGCTCAAGGATGTAGTCGTCGAATTTCTTGAATTCGCATTCGCGTGCCTTGTTGACGCTGAAGAGTGTGTCGACGAGTTCGCCCGTCTGGAAGCTATAGCGTAGGATGGCGGTGTGTCCGTCGTCCATCATCGTGTAGTACTTCCCGTCGCTGGTGGAGCGCATGCCGCGCCCTGCGGTGTAGGCGTAGAACTTACCCGAGGTGACGTCCTCGACTTGGAGGTCCTTGGTGGGATGCTGAGCCAGAGCCTCGGTGCTTGCACCTAAGCTAAGGAGCAGCAGTGTGAGTGATAGTAGTGTCCGCATAACACGTATGTATTAGTTTGCTTTCCCACAAAGATACAAAAAGCAAGGGTGGCAAGCGAGGGACTATTGTATCCGCTTCGAGGGGAGTGGAAGGCGTAGCTATACCAATATACGTATGCGGCTGCACCGAGTGCTCGGTGCAGCCGCATGGCTATGTAAAGGGTGGGGCATAAAGTCTCCACGACCGGGGAAGGCAAGCCCCTATCTGAGCTTATGCCCCTTAAAGGCGTAGAAGAGGATATAGGCGAAGCTAATGAGGCAGATGCTATACGCATATCGGACGTCTGAGATGTCTTTGATAAGGCCGAATAGGACGGTGATGACAGCACCCCCGATAAGCCCCATCGTCAATAGTGATGAGCCCTGCTTGGTGTACTTACCCAGATCCATAAGTGCCAAAGGCCAAAACGCAGGCCACATCAGTGAGCAGCCTAATGCCATGATACCCACAGAGTAGATGCTATAAATCCCGGGCAGCACGACTACGAGAGTAGTCCCAAGCAGTGCCACGAAAGAGCATATCTGCAGGGCTTTGGTTTGCGAGAGGTACTTGGGGATCAGGATAATACCCAGTATATACCCGATGCTAATGCTAATAGGAGTAATCCATGAGTAAGACTCTGGATGAGTAAGACTTAATTCCTGTGCATAGTCTATGAGTGTCCCCAAGACGATGGTCTCCGAGCCTACGTAGAAGAATATGGCGATCGCTCCGAGTACAAGATGAGGGAATTGGAAGACCGAGCTCTTACTATTGGCATAGCTCGATACTTCTGAGTCAGCAGCGTCATTGTCTTCTCCAGCAGCCTTCACTTCGGGCAGTGGCGATATGAGTGCGACGATACCTAAGATCACGAAGAGGCCGATGATCACAAGGAAGGGTTTGCTGAGGTCTTCCAGACCGACACTGCCGCCATTGCTGGCAAAGAGAGCGATAAATAATGGTGAGACAGGCCAAGCTAACTTGTTGATCATCCCCATGATTGAGATTCGCTTTGCCGCACTCTCTGTAGGCCCCAGGATGGTGACATAAGGATTTATCGCAGCCTGTAAGAACGTGTTAGCCGCCCCGCAAATAAAGGAGGCTAATAGGAATATTACGAAGCTCTTGGCTTCTGCCGACAAGATGAATACGCCGAAGGCTATCGCAAACATAGCGAAAGCTGATGCCATCGTGCGCTTATAGCCGATCTTACTAATCAGCAGTCCTGCTGGATAACCAAAGATCAGGAAGGGTAAGAACGTCGCCCCGATGAGCATATAGGCTTCCATTGACGAGACGCTTAGCGATACCTTCAATACGGGTACGAGTAGGGAGTTGATCCCTAAGGCAAACCCACATGTAAAGAACATGAAGGCAAGAAATACCATCGGTACGATGAACTTATTTTCTTTCATATGAGGGGGATATTTTGGCTTGCGTGTTGTCAAGTCACACAAATAAAAAGCAGTAGTTTGACTTGTAGCTACCGCAAATGTAACCAAAAATATTTTAAAATTTGATCTATGTTCCTGGGATTTGTGGTGTTTTTAGGATGCTTTATTAAAATAAACTTACGGGCTAACGGCTATATATTCGTATGTCTTGAGGCTGCTTGCGGTGGCATTTCCCCTTGGTCGGATCACTGGGAGGGAAGTGATCCCAAAGCATAAGTGCAAGCACTTGAGGTACTCGTGCGTGCTGCACTTTGATAGAGGAGGAGCGGTGAAGGGGCACGGGAAAAGGTGCGAGACTGTACAGGGAAAGTTGCGGAGGAGTATGGGGAAACCTTCGTCTATGTGCGTGGTCTTAAAATCTACGTGCATAGATATTAGGAGTGACGTGCATAGATGATAAATCTACGTACGTGGACGAAGGAAAAGCACTACGAGGCGCAAACTATTTCCCGTGAAGGGGAGCGCTTGTCTTCGTATTGGATGGGAGGCCAAGTAGTATAGATACAAAGAATGCGGCTGCACCGAGTGCTCGGTACAGCCGCATACGTGTATGGGGAGTGTGCGGGACGACTTAGACGTCACGGCCAGGGCGCAGGGCCTCGGCATCGTCCAGCGTGAGGATGGAGTTGACCAGTGTGGCAGCGAGGTTGCTACCGCCCTTACGGCCTTCGACGATGATCTTGGGGATGTCCTTGAAGACCTTCGCCATGTACTTCGACTCGCGTACCTGCACGAAGCCGACGGGCGCGACGACCATACCCGTAGGCTGGGCCTTGCCACGACGGATGAGGTCGCAGAGCTCGATGATAGCGGTGGGGGCATTACCCACAGCGAAGAGCGCATTGGGATGCTCCTCGACGGCGAGACGGATACCAGCCTGCGAGCGCGTGATGCCCTTCAGGTCGGCAAGCTCCTTCGTGCGAGGATCGTTGAGGTAGCACTTGACCTGTAGGCCAAGACGCTCCAGCATACCCTTGCGGATACCCGAAGCTACCATAGTGACGTCAGTGATGATGGTGTCGAACTTCCCGTCGAGCATCGCCTGATAGATGCTGGATACCGCACCGGGATCGGAGTAGAGGATCTTCTCCATCTCGAAGTCCGCCGTGGTGTGGATCGAGTGGATGAGTGCCCACTTGTGGTCGAGGGGGATGTTGGGGTTCGCCAGCTCGCTATTGATCGTGCGGAAGCTCTCGATCATGATCGCCTGACCGATCTTCGCATCCTTGTCGAGCGTGCCTTCGTCATAGTAGCCACGAGGGGTGATGAAGTGCCCTTCGAAGTTGTAGCTCTGCGTATTGCCGATGATCACGACGGTGAACATGTCGAGCTCCTCGGGATCGAACTCTGCGAGCGTGGTGAGCTTGACGACCTGCTCCTCACGGCCCGCCTGACGGACATAGCCGATGGGCGTGTCGGGGCTGCGGTGCTGGGCGAAGATCTCCAGCAGGCGGTAGATCTGCCAGTAGCGCCCCTGGCTCTTGGGATTGTAGATGGCGGTGATGAAGTCACCTGCTGCGGCAGCCTCGATGCGCTTCTCGATACGAAGCCAAGGCGTCATGAGGTCAGAGAGCGAGATGATACACAGGTCATGACCGATGGGGCAACCGAGCAGAGCGGCGGCCTTCTGGAAGGCACTGATGCCAGGGAGTACCTCTACCTCGACTTGATCCGTGATGCCCTTCTCGCGCATCATCTCATAGATCAGAGGGGACATACCGTAGATCCCTGCATCGCCCGAGGAGATGACGCAGACGGTCTTGCCCTCGAGGGCGTAGCGGAAGGCCTCTTCGGCGCGCTGACGCTCAGCCTTCATCCCGCTGTCGATACACAGGGCATCGGGGCGGACATAGTCCTTGATAAAGCGGAAGTAATACTTGTATCCGACGATCACATCAGAGGCCTGCACGGCTTGGAGTACGGCGGGGGTGATATCCTCGGGGCTACCAGGGCCGATGCCAGCGACGATGATCTTATTCTTTTTCATCTAAAATAGGGGTACTTGAATAGTGGAGAGGTAAGATACCTGTAGTTGAATAGTTTTGGGTTTCTATCACAAAGATAGTCTATTTCAGCCTATAAGTATAGGAGGAATGGCGAGTATCATGCACTTCTTGGCTCAGCGCTCGGATGCGGCGCATGCCGAGGTAGTACTCGATGAAGCTACGGACGATGAGGTAGTTGAGGAAGGCGAACCAGAGCATGGTGCCACTACCTATAGTGGCGATGTTCTCCGCAACGATGAAGTACGACATCGCGCCACCAGCTACCCCGATGCTCATGCTCTTGCTGTCCGTCGCACCGACTAAGATCCCGTCCCAGAGGAAGGCGAGGTAGGAGAATATCGGCACGGCAGCCATCAGGAAGCTATCGCTGAGAGCGAGCTTAAGCACCTCTTGCTTGTCGGTGAGGAGCTCGAGGAGGGGGCGGGGGAAGAGGGCATAGAGGATGCTCGTGGCGAGGGCGACCGCAAAGCCCACCTGTAGTGTGACGCGGATGATCAGTCGTAGGAGTCCGAACTTACGCCCGCCAATAGCTTCGCCTACGAGGGCTTCGGCGGCATAGGCCAGCCCATCCATGAAGTAGGAGAAGAGCGTGAAGAGCTGCATCAGCAGGCTGTTGGCAGCCAGCCTCGTCACGCCGATAGTGCCCCCATAGCGGATGAAGGAGAGCATCACCGCCTGCAAGAGGAGCGTGCGGATGAGGAGGTACTTCCCGACATGGAAGTAGCGAACGAGCGTCTCGGGGTGCCAGAGGTACTCCCTGGAGAGGTGGCGGAGGATGCGCCCTTCGTAGCGCAGCGCGCCGAGCGCGAGGAGGAGGACGGCGGTGTACTGCGCAAGTACCGTGCCCAGTGCCAAGCCCCCGACGCCCATCCCTGCGGGGAAGGCGAGGAGGTAGCTGAAGAGGATGTTCAGCAGGTTGCAGGCGATGCTCACGCTCATGACGAGCTTCATCCGCTGTACGCCGATGAGCCAGCCATTATATACGTAGAGGAGGAGGGCGGCAGGTGCGCCGAGGAAGGAGTAATGGAGGTAGGTCTGCGCCTCGGGTAGGTGCATGTCAGCGCCTGCCTGCAGGAGTTCGGCTGCAGGAGCGACATAGAGTGAGCGCAGGAGGATGAGGAGCAGGCCGACCGAGAGTGCGATGATCGAGCCCGAGGTGAGCTGACGCAGGAGGGCGCGCACGTCACATGCGCCCCACGCCTGCGCTGTAAAGCCCGTCGTACCCATACGCAGCAGGCTCCAGATGCCGATGACGAACTGGGTGATAGCGGCGCCGATAGCTACCGCTGCGATGCTGTCGGCTGTGGCCATACGTCCCGCCATCGCCGTGTCGGCGAGCATGAGGAGCGGGACGGTGATGTTGGAGAGGATGTTGGGCAGCGAGAGGGCCCAGATGCGGCGCAGGATATCGGAGGGCTTCACTTTAGGCGCTCTGTTCGGTATTTTGCTCGAAGACAATCAGAAGGATGTCACCGACTTCGAGCTCGAGCTTGCCCTTGGGGACCATGTAGTTCTCGCCACGGCGCACGAGGATCACGAGCTCTTCCTCCTTGAGGTCCAGCTCCATGAGCTTATTCCCCTCGCGGAGCATCTTGCTCGTGACGGTGCGCTCGACCATCTTTGCTCCCGTGTATTGGGGGATCTCGACGCCGAAGTGGCTGACCTTGACCTTGACCTCTTCGTCGAGACCGAGGAAGCGCGCCACGGCGGGCAGGGTGCTCCCCTGGATGAGCAGCGAGAGGAGGGTGATGACGTAGACGATATTGAAGAGCGTCTCAGCACCCTCTACCTGACTCATCATCGGGTAGGTGGCGAAGATGATCGGCACGGCGCCACGCAGACCCACCCACGAGAGGAAGGAGCGCCCGCGCATGCTGATGCTCGGGAAGAAGATGAGGCTGAGCTGTACCGCCAGAGGTCGTGCCACGAAGATCATGAAGAGACCCGCCAGCACGGCAAAGCCCGTGACGGGCAGCAGGCTCTTAGCATCAACGAAGAGCCCGAGGATGATGAAGAGCGAGATCTGCAGGAGCCACGTCAGCCCATCGAAGAAGGTCTCGATACTCTTCTTGTGGACGAGCTTCTTGTTCCCCACGAGTACGCCCATGATATAGACGGCGAGGTAGCCATTGCCATGCAGGAGCGAGGTGGCGGAGAAGGTGAGGAAGACGAAGCACAGGAGGAGGATGGGGTAGAGTGCTCCGTTGCCGATATCCGCCTTGTTGAGGATAGCAGGAGTGATACGCCCGAAGATATAGCCCATGAGTCCACCGACGGAGAACTGTAGGAGGAAGGTCACGAGGATGCTCCCCCATGAGCCATCCGTGCCCCCTGTGATATACTGGATGAGGGCGATGGTGAGCATATAGGCCATCGGGTCATTACTACCACTCTCGAGCTCGAGGATGGGGCGCAGGCCTTCCTTGAGGTGCATGTTCTTCGAGCGTAGGAGGGCGAAGACCGAGGCGGAGTCGGTACTCGACATCGTCGCTGCCAGCAGAAGGGCAATGGGGAAGGTGAAGTGTACGGGTGCCCAGCCCATGAGGTCCATGCCGTAGAAGAAGCCCCCGAGACAGAGCGTCGTCAAGATGACGCCTACCGTAGAGAGCATGATCCCTGGGCCGAGGACGGTGCGCATCTCCTTGAGCTTCGTCTCGAAGCCCCCGAAGAAGAGGATGACCGTCAGGGCGATCATCCCGACGAACTGCGTCTTGTTCGTGTCGTTGTATTGGATCCCGAGGCCCGCACTGCCGAAGAGCATCCCTGTGATGAGGAAGAGAAGCAGGGCAGGCACCCCAAAGCGCGTGCCCACCTTACCGGCGATGATACCGGCGAGCATCAGGAAGGATCCTACGAGGATATATGGTTCGAAGGCTACGGGAGCATGATCCATAGGCGTATATAGTTGTGAGAGGACGGGAGTGAGTAGAGCTGTGGGCCATCGGCCTTAACAAAGATACGGAAATCTCGGCAGTCTTCGGTCGCCCGACCCGCATAGAAGTCGCTGTACATCAGCCCTCACCCGAGCCTTTTTAGCGGGGGGGGTACTTGCTCTGAGGCCGGGTGATGCGACCCATATAGCTTCATTCGTCTACCTCGGGCGAGGACTGCGATGCTCTTTTGGGGAAGAGGGCGAGTAGTGGGCTGTAGGAGGGGAGTATCCAGCGTTGGGGAGAGCTTGTGGAGCAGATAGTCGATGGATATCTTCCATACTATAGTGTACGCGCGCGAGGGTAGTAGATAAGGTGTGTAAACGGGCTTTATGCTCCGTCCTTCGCTTGTTGTGGGGATGTAGCAGGGCGCTGCCTCCCTTATTATAGGTAGAGTATGGCAAAGAATGTGTATTTTTGTACCCAAATAATTTAACTAAACAAATCATCAAATCACGTGTTATGCCGAACATTATCACGATAAAGAAGGGCCTCACGCTGAATCTGAAGGGAAAGGCCGCTGAGACACAACTCGCAGCAGCCCAGCGCACGGAGAGCTATGCCGTCGTCCCCGATGATTACATCGGCTTCGTCCCTAAAGTGATCGTTCACCCAGGCGACAAGGTGCTGGCAGGCGATGCTCTGCTGTGCCACAAGGGTGTGCCTGAGCTGTGCTTGACCTCGCCCGTCAGTGGCGAAGTCATCGCTATCAATCGCGGTGCCAAGCGCAAGGTCCTGAGCGTCGAAGTACGCCCCGATGCGACGACGGAGTACAAGTCCTTCGCCACGGCTGGGGTCGAAAAGATGCAGCGCTCTGAGGTACTTGCTCTCCTCCTGGAGAGTGGTATGTTCAGCTTCTTCAAGCAGCGTCCCTACGACCGCCTGGCTAATCCTCTGACTGAGCCCCGTGACATCTTCGTCACGGCGAACTTCACCGCTCCTCTTGCTCCCCGCTTCAGCTATCTGGCTCAGGGTCGCGAGGACGAGCTGCAGCTGGCTCTCACCGCTCTCACCAAGCTTACCACGGGTAAGGTCTACCTCGGTGTCGCTCCTGGCGAACTGACGGGTGTGACGGGTGTCGAGCGCGTCGAAGTCCGCGGGCCACACCCCGCAGGTCTGGTCGGTACGCTGATCAACCACACAGCGTCTATCAACAAGGAAGAGACCGTCTGGACGCTCAAGGCCAGCGACCTTCTTGTGATCGGCCGCTTCCTCAAGACCGGTAAGGTCGACTTCTCCCGCACCATCGCTCTCACGGGCTCCGAAGCTAAGGAGACGGGCTATCTGACCGTCCTGCCTGGTGCCCGCTTCACCGAAGCCCTCGCAGGCCGTCTCGGTAAGAAGGGTGAGCATGAGCGCGTCATCGAGGGGGATGTCTTCTCCGGTGTCAAGGTCGATGAAGAGCACGACCGCATGAGCTACTCTATTGACCAGATCACGATCATCCCCGAGGGGGACGACGTGCACGAGGTCTTTGGCTGGGCTATGCCTCGTCTCAACCAGTACAGCCACAGCCGCTCTTACTTCTCTTGGCTCATGCCTAAGAAGGAATATGTGCTCGATGCCCGTATCAAGGGTGGTCGCCGCGCTATGATCATGAGTGGCGAGTACGACCGTGTCTTCCCTATGGATATCTATCCTGAGTTCCTCCTGAAGAGCATCATCGCCTTCAACATCAACGATATGGAGGCTCGCGGTATCTATGAGGTAGCTCCCGAAGACTTCTCTGTCTGCGAATTCGTCGACACGTCCAAGATACCTCTCCAGCAGATCGTACGTCAGGGCCTGGATGAGCTGTACAAGGAAATGAACTAATAGAAGGTTTCACTCATTAAAAGGACAACGACCTTGAACGCATTAAGAAAACAAATCGATAAGATTAAGCCCGCCTTCACGAAGGGGGGGCGCTTCTCGGCCCTGGAGTCAGTCTTCGACGGCTTTGAGACGTTCCTCTTCGTACCCAATACGACCTCGAAGCGTCGTGGCGCTCATGTCCACGATGCCATCGATAGCAAGCGCACGATGAGCGTAGTCATCTTCGCTCTCCTGCCTGCGCTGCTCTTCGGGATGTACAACGTCGGGCTGCAGCACAATATCGCTGTAGGTGTAGAGGCTTCCTTCTGGAGCACCTTCTTCTATGGCTTCCTCTCCGTGCTGCCTCAGATCATCGTCTCCTACGCTGTAGGTCTGGGTATTGAATTCATCATCGCCCAGATGAAGCATGAGGAGATCCAGGAAGGCTTCCTCGTCACGGGGATTCTCATCCCGATGATTATCCCTGTGGAGACCCCACTGTGGATGATCGCTGTAGCTACTGCCTTCGCTGTAGTCTTCGCTAAGGAAGTCTTCGGTGGTACGGGCTACAACGTCTTCAACGTAGCGCTGATCACGCGTGCCTTCCTCTTCTTCTCTTACCCCGCTGCTATGTCTGGTGACAGCGTGTGGGTACGCCTCGGCTCGACCTTCGGGCTCGGTGGTGCTGAGAAGGCTGTCGACGGCTTCTCTGGTGCTACGCCCCTCGGGCAGATCGCTGCTGCTAAGGGTATGCTCCCCGACATCCACAATACGCTCGGTGGTCCTCTCACCGACTGGGATGCCTTCCTCGGCTTCCTCCCAGGCTCGGTAGGTGAAGTCTCCACGCTCGCTATCCTCATCGGGGCTTGCATCCTCATCTATACGGGTATCGCCAGCTACAAGATTATGGTATCTGGTGTCGTCGGTGTCGTCGCTATGGCTGCCGTCTTCAACGCCATCGGTGCTACGCCCGCTATGCAGGTATCTGCACTCCACCACCTCATCTATGGTGGCTTCGCCTTCGGTATCGTCTTCATGGCTACGGACCCCGTGACCGCTGCACGCACCGAAGCTGGGAAGTGGGTCTATGGTTTCCTCATCGGGGTAATGGTCGTCTTCATCCGTGTGCTCAATGCTGGGTACGCTGAAGGTATGATGCTCGCTATCCTCCTGATGAACACCTTCGCACCACTCATCGACTACATCGTGGTAGAGCGCAATACGCAGAAGCGTCTCAAGCGTCTCTCCGCTAAGGCTCAGAACTAATCCAACACCGCTCAACGATGAATAGAGATAAGAATTCTTATGTACTGATCTATGCTGCGGTGATGGTCATCCTCGCTGCAGTCCTCCTGGCAGGTGCAGCGATCGTCCTGCGTCCCGCACAGCAGGAGAACGCTAACATCGACAAGATGCAGCAGATCCTCCGCGCACTCGGTCAGAGCCCTGATAAGTCCGCCGTCATCTCCACCTACAAGGACCTCATCAAGAAGGAACTCCTCGTTAACGAAGAGGGCCAGGTCGTCAAGACCTTCGAAGGGGAAGAAGTCGGTAAGAGTGACGCCTTCAACGCCAACACCGAGCTCTCCTATAAGCTCATCGCTAAGGGTGAGAAGCAAGACCTCCCCGTCTACGTCGCTGAGGTCAACGGGAAGACCCTCTACGTCCTCCCTCTCAATGGTGCAGGTCTGTGGAACAAGATTTGGGGCTACATCGCTATTGATGCCGCTGACCACTCTACGGTCGATGGGGCTGACTTCGGCAACGCTGGGGAAACCCCAGGTCTCGGTGCTGAAATCTCCACGCCACACTTCTCTGCCCAGTTCAAGGGTAAGCACATCTTCCGCGAAGGCGCCTTCACCGGTATCGCTGTCGTCAAGAATGGCCAGAAGGTCGAGGATAAGGACTACGTCGATGGTATCTCGGGCGGTACGCTCACCAGCAATGGTGTGAACGATATGCTCGCTGCCTCGCTCAAGCCCTTCCAAAAATTTCTTGAAACCTATAACGCTCAGTAGCCATGTCTCTCTGGAATAAAAAGAATAAAGAAACGCTCCTCGGGCCACTCAGCAAGAACAACCCCATCATGGTGCAGATGCTCGGTATCTGCTCCGCGCTGGCTGTAACCTCTAAGCTCGAGCCCGCTATCGTCATGGCACTCTCTGTGACGGTCGTCGTCGCCTTCTCCAACGTCGTCATCTCGCTCCTGCGTAAGACGATCCCTAACCGTATCCGCATCATCGTGCAGCTCGTCGTAGCAGCTACCCTGGTGACCATCGTCAGCGAAGTCCTCAAGGCTTATGCTTACGACGTCAGCAAGCAGCTCTCCGTCTTCGTCGGGCTGATCATCACGAACTGTATCCTCATGGGTCGCCTCGAAGCCTTCGCTCTGGGTAACGGTCCTTGGGAATCCTTCCTTGATGGTGTAGGGAACGGCCTCGGCTACGGTGCTGTCCTCGTCGCTGTAGGTTTCTTCCGTGAGCTCTTCGGCTCCGGTACGCTCCTCGGCTTCCAGATCATCCCTCAGAGCTTCTACGCTACCGATGGTATCCACGGCTATGTCAACAACGGTCTGATGATCCTGCCTCCTATGGCACTTATCTCCGTGGCTGTGCTCATCTGGATCCACCGCTCGTACAACAAGGAGCTTCAGGAAAACTAACCTTTACCCACGCAAATAAGAACTAACAAAGAATGGATTCATTAGCCTTATTCTTTAGGTCGATCTTCATCGATAACATGATCTTCGCCTACTACCTAGGGATGTGCTCCTTCCTGGCAGTATCGAAGAACGTAAAGACCTCCTTTGGCCTGGGTATCGCTGTCACGTTTATCCTGACCTGCACGCTGCCTATCAACTACCTCCTCGAGACCAAGGTCTTCAAGCAGGGGGCGCTTGACTGGCTCATCGGTGCTGATGCCGCAGGTGTAGATCTCTCCTTCCTCTCCTTCATCATCTTCATCGCCGTCATCGCCGCTTTCACGCAGCTTGTGGAGATGCTCGTCGAGCGCTTCAGCCCCTCGCTCTACGCTTCGCTCGGGATCTTCCTCCCGCTGATCGCTGTGAACTGTGCTATCCTCGGTGGATCACTCTTTATGCAGCAGCGTGAATTCCCCACCATTGGTGAAGCTACCATCTACGGCTTCGGCTCCGGTATCGGCTGGATGCTCGCTATCGTCGGGATGGCTGCTATCCGTGAGAAGCTCCAGTACTCTGATGTGCCCAAGCCCCTGCGTGGCCTCGGGATCACCTTCATCGTCACGGCGCTCATGGGGATTGCCTTCCTCAGCTTCTCTGGTGTCAAGATGTAACGAAAGCGAAGACTCAACGAAATGAATACAACCATTATACTCGTCAGTGTGGGCATCTTCCTCGTGGTCACACTGCTCCTGGTGATCGTCCTGCTTGTCGCTAAGAGCAAGCTCGTCCCATCAGGCAACGTCAAGCTCACCATCAATGGGGAGAAGGAAGCTGAAGTACCCATCGGCGGTACGCTGCTGAGCACTCTGCAGGGTGAGAATATCTACCTTTCCTCCGCTTGCGGTGGTAGCGGTTCGTGCGGTCAGTGCCGCTGCCGTGTCGTCGAAGGTGGTGGGGAAATCCTCCCTACGGAGACGGGCTTCTTCTCTCGCAAGGAGCAGAAGGAACACTGGCGTCTGGCTTGCCAGACCAAGGTCAAGGAAGATATGCAGGTCATCGTACCTGAGTCCGTCTTCGGCGTCAAGGAATGGGAGTGCGAAGTCGTCTCGAACCGCAACGTCTCGACCTTCATCAAGGAATTCGTCGTGAAGCTCCCCGAGGGTGAAGTGATGAACTTCCAGAGCGGTAGCTACGCACAGATCACGATCCCTCCCTACGATATCAAGTATGCCGACTACGACATCGATGAGAAGTTCCGTGGCGACTGGGATCACTTCGATATGTGGAGCCTGACCTGTAAGAATGATACGGAGACCATCCGTGCTTACTCGATGGCTAACTACCCTGCCGAAGGGAACATCATCACGCTCAACGTCCGTATCGCTACGCCTCCTATGGACCGCGCTACGCACAAGTGGCTCCCCGTCTCTCCTGGTATCTCCTCGTCCTACATCTTCTCGCTAAAGCCTGGCGACAAGGTCCGCATGAGCGGTCCTTACGGGGACTTCCACATCCAGGATACGGATGCTGAGATGCTCTACATCGGTGGTGGTGCTGGTATGGCTCCTCTGCGTGCTCAGATCCTCCACCTCTTCCGCACGCTCCACACGGGCCGTAAGGTCTCTTACTGGTATGGTGCACGAAGCAAGAAGGAGATCTTCTACGAAGAGGACTTCCGCGAGATCGAGAAGCAGTTCCCCAACTTCAGCTTCCACATCGCGCTCTCTGACCCCCAGCCCGAAGACAACTGGACCGGCTACGTCGGCTTCATCCATCAGGTCATCTACGACAACTATCTGAAGGATCACGATGCACCCGAAGATATCGAGTACTACATGTGCGGCCCTGGTCCTATGGCCAACGCCGTGAAGAAGATGCTCGAAGATCTCGGCGTACCGCGTAGCCAGCTCTTCTTCGACGACTTCGGCGGATAGTACACCGCTCGCCTTACCTCCTTCGGGTGGCTGGCGAAGTCCAATACAAAGCCTCCCCACCGTTAGCTCCGCGCTGACGGTGGGGAGGCTCTTTTTGTGGAAAGTCCGAGGAGGCCTGAGAGTAAGGGCGAAGGTGCCCAGCCTTGACGTCTTGCCTTCCAGCGAATAAACCTTACCTTCGTAGCTGAATTTAATAGCAAAGTTTGTAAGTATGATCGCAACACTGATTACAGGAGCCCTGGCCGGATGGCTGGGCGGGATTATCTATCGAGGTAGTGGCCTTGGACTTCTCGGGAATATCGTCGTCGGTATTCTGGGGAGTGGCGTAGGTTCGTGGCTTTTGGAGAAGGTCTTCAACACCTCCTTGGGCGAAGGCTGGATTGGGTCTATCGTGACAGGCGCTATCGGCGCTATCGTCATCCTATTCCTAATGAATCTGGTAGTCAAGCAGAAGAAATAAGGAAGCCGTAGCTTCAAAAATCTAGCTGACGGTAGGGCGGGGAGCATGCTTCCACCCTGCTGTCAGCTTTTTCAGGCACTACACCACGGCCTTGCAAATGAAGCAGCCCCCGAGTAAGCATATCGCTTACTCGGGGGCTGCTTGCGTATCTCTACGCCTCAGAGGGAGGCGGGGGAGTCGTTACTTGATCTCGCAGGCACCACCAGCGCAGGAGGCTGCACCGAGCTCATCGGCATTGGTGAACTGCTTGCCAGAGAAGTCGACGCTCTTCCAGTCTACAGGCTTGTACGTCTTCTTCAGGAGCTCGAAGAGGTGGAGGTTATTCACGCTCTTCAGCACGTTCACCGCCTTATAGATGTCGCCACGGTAGTAGTTGTGGGCGAACTTCTCGATACGGCGGACGATATCGCGCTTAGCAGCGAGGTTCTCAACCTTGTCCTGCAGGCGTGCTGCGAGGATGCCACGCACGTGCTCGCGGTCCAGGCAGGGGGCTTCGCCCTCAACGCTGTGACGCTGGATGTAGTCGTCGATAGCGTAGTCCGAGACGAAGAGCTGCTCGCCACGGCCCTGAGCCGATTCGCAAGCCTTCCACAGGTCGCCGAAGACCTCGATCGTGTCCACGACGAGACCCGAAGCGAACATACTACCGACGCCGTATTCGCGGAGGATCTCCTCAGCCGTCGAGACCTTGCACATAGGAGCCTGAGGCAGGTCCATGTCGCCGTAGGTGGAGAGGAAGGTCACACCAGCGATGTAGTCTTGGTTCTCCCAGACCCAGTCGCAGACGACATCCCACTGGTCGTTGGGTACGTCGACGGTGTTCGATACATTATTCTTGACGGGAGACTCCATGTCGCTCATGCCGGGGATGACCCAGCTCTGCTGGACGAGCTTGACGTACTCGAGGAGTTTGACGCCACTGAGTTCGCTGCGCAGAAGAGTGTCTTCGCTTTCTTCGATGGGGAAGAAGATCTTCTTGTCCGTAGCGGGCTTGAAGATGTTGGGCTGTACAGCCTTGGGGTTAGCCTCTTCGTAAGCCTTGAGGTTGGGCTCTTCGATGTTGGCCTCGACGCTACGCAGGTAGCGCTTAGCGTAAGCACCGTGGATACCCGAGGTCATACCGAGCAGGAGGCTCACCGTACCGTCAGGCTTGACGCAGGTCGTGCGGCTGGCGGGGTTGATGCCGAGGATACGTGCGCACTGAGAGTTCTGCTGGCGCACCTGCATAGCCCCGACGGCGAGGATGTCCTTGTTCGTGAGGATCTGAGGGTTATTCATGATCCCGCCGATGGATACACCGATGAGGGGGTCTGACTGGATGATGTTTGTCGTAGCCTGCCCGAGGTAGGGGAAGTCCATGTAAGTGGCCTGCACGGTAGCGAGTGTAGACGCGCAGCGGCAGATCTTGTAGAACTCCTCTTCGCTCGTACATTCCATCCCATTGATGGAGGCAAGGTTACATACCTGCCAGCCCGTATCGCCATTCTTGTCCGTGGGGAAGAAGCCGATTTCGCAGCAGGGGTTACAGCCGACACCGAACTTATCTCTCCAATAGAGTCCGGGGTCACCACTCGTGCGCATCGCTTGGAAGAGCGACTCATAGAGAGAGCGATCGACTTCGCCGCGGTTGAGGGCAGCCGACATGTTGAAGCGAGCACGCTGAGGATTGGTCGTGAACCAGTCGCCGTGCTTACAGTTCACCATCTCCGTGTCTTCGGGAGAGAAGAGGATCATCAGCGCCGAGCGACGGACACCACCCGAGAGGACGGAGTCGGCCAGATGAGCGATGATGTCGGTGCACTGCAGGGCAGAGAGGCGCTTCTGACCAGCTGCGACGGCAGCATTCATCAGGGCACGGATCTTATCGAGTGCCATACGCAGACCGTCAGGTCCAGGAGCGATGAAGCGCTTAGCGATCTTAGCACCCTTGGGGCGGATCTCAGAGTAGTCGAAGACGGGCTTCTTTACCCCAGGGACGAAGTAGTACTCGAGGAGGCGGTGGATGGAGTCAGCCCAGCCCTCGATGCTGTCACCGATGACATAGGCTTCGCTTTCCTGAGACAGCTCGCTGGCGGAGAGAAGGGAGGGGAGCTTGTCTACGTGAGCCTGCTCTACGGAGAGACCGCAGCCGCAGCCACTGAGTAGGAGCCACTCGATCTCACGGAAGACCTCAAGGCGGTCACAGTGCGAGTAGCTACAGTTATAGGATTTCGCTGAGGACTTCAGGACGGGCTCACCGCCGAACTGGAGGTTGCGCTGGGACCCAACGAACTTCTTCAGCTTGTAGTAGTCGATGGCCTCATTGAACTGGGTCATGAACCACTCGTCTTGCAGCGCCTGGGGGGCGAAGCGCTCCAGGTGCGTCAGGTGCATCTGGCGGATACGTTCGACGCTCTCATCCCAGGTCTCTTTACGACCCAAGTCTTCGCGGAACAGGGAATACTTACTTTGGTAAACGTATTCAGATAAAGCGCGTTTGCTCTCTGTCATGATGGTTGTTGAAAATGTAATATTTACGAGTGGACTTCCGAAGCAATCCAATCAAATTTTGTACAAAGCTACGAAAACAAAACCGCACTTCCCCCTAAAAGTTCAGCCCAAAATCGCACTGCTTTATCCCTCAACGAGATACATTTTTTTTGCCCCTTTTCTCCCTCTTTCCTCCCTCTTGACTACCCCCGAGAAGGGACGAAATTGCCCCTTTCCTTCCCCTGAAATCTCACCCTCACCTGCTACAATGCACCCCTTTCCCGCCTCCCTCGACTATACATTATATATAGAGGTTGTTGCTCTGCGTAGGGATAAAAGTTATGGACGAGTGGTAGATAAGTTTGGGCTACGTACGTGGCTCTAATATCTATGTACGTGGATATTTGGGTTTACGTACCTGGTCTTTAAGACTACGTACATAGACAGCGGAAAACTACTACGTGATGGCGCTTTTTTCTTCACGAGAACGATGCTTTCCCCCCCGATGGATCAGAGGAATACTCGCGATAAGGTGAAGGGCTTGCGTATCACTTCGGAGGGGCATATTGGGGAGTGGGGTGTGCGAACCTATATAGGTCGCTGCTCCGACCAATATAGGTCGATACGACGACCAGTATAGCTCCGCGTCGTGACCTATATAGGTTCACCCGCTGACCAATATAGGTCGGTAGCACCCTCCTGAGAAGGGGGTGTTAGAAGCCTATGGTCATGCTGCCGATTATTCTCATCTTTACGCTACCAAATCACGCCGAGGACATCCGTCCCTGCTGGCTAAATAGTGAATAGACAATGATGAATAGCATACTATATAGAGTGCGACTGATGGCTCTCTTCCTGCTTGCGGTGGGTGGAAGCTACGGCACGTCACAGGCACAAGAGGATTATCGTATGTTCGAGGCTAAGACGCCTCAGTTAGACCCCGCCTATGCCAAGGGCGTATCGGGGCATATAGCGGGAGAACTACGTCCGGGACTACTTGTGATGGCTGGTGGGTGTAACTTCCCCGACCGCCCAGCACAAAAGGGTGGAGCAAAGCGCTACTATTCAGAGATCTATATCGGCGAGTATCTTGGCGCAGTGCATCATGCTTGTGAGACAAAGGCTTCGGAAGTAGATATATGGTGGTGGCTCATAGGGCATTTGCCCCAACCGACGGCCTATGCGGCCTTCCAGCAGTATGATGATCAGCTCATCGTCGCAGGTGGGCAGTCTGCTGAGGGAGACCTACGTGATGCCTATATCATTCAGCTGGGCAATCGCCATGGTATGAAGATCACTCCGCTACCCAGCTTGCCAGAGCCTCGTAGTGGGATGGCTTCAGCTCTCATAGAGAATGTGCTCTACCTCATCGGGGGTCGTGCGAATGGTAAGCTCTCCAATACCGTCCTGTCTCTCGACCTCAGCAGTCCCCAAAAGGAGTGGCGTGAGGAGACGCCTTATCCGCATAGCCCTTTCCTCAAGCTCGTAGCTATGACGAATCAGGATGAAAGCGACACTTCTTCCGGCGTCCCGTACTTAAGTGTTATGGGATCATTCACAGGTGTAGATGAGCCCGATCAACGAGTCCAGGCCGATGTCACCTATATGACTTATACACCTCAGACGAAGCAGTGGCAGACTTACAAGATCGCACCCGATGACCCTATCGCTGCCCACGGTTTTGGTGGAGGCTATGCTTCGGGGAACGATGCCAGCTTCTCTGGCGGGGTGCGGGCTGATCTCTTTGTGACGGCACTTCAGCGAGAGAAGGATCTGAAGGTAGCGAAAGCTAAGGGCAATCGTCGGCTGGTGAAGAAGCTACAGGCAGAGCAGCGTGCTTATCTCAGCCATGACCCTGCATGGTATGGCTTCTGTAGCGAGTGGTACTCCTTCGATAGGTCGAGAGGGAGGGGGGAAGCAAAAAGCGGATTTCGCTTTGATGGTCGAGCAGATGCCGTCTATCTGGACAGGTCTTCTTCTATGATGGATGGTATGCTCATCGGAGGGGAGACGATGCCTGGTGTGCGTACTCCCAGCATCATCATCTTTACGACAGCCTGCAATCCAACGAAGTATTATGTGCCGATCATCCCGTAGTAACAGCTGGATGACTCGGGCTCTCCCAAATAATTACCGATCGCCTGTAAGAGAAAGTCACTAGACGATAAATACACGTCTCCACCTGCAGCCGAGGCTGCAGGTGGGGACGTGTATTTATCGGTGAGGCCTATTCTTCGTATCTTTGCACGCCCTGAAAGGGCATGAGAATGACGTGCTCACAGGGACTTCCATAGAGTTTGTTTCGCTGATGGTCCGTGGTATATGCACGCGACAGGATTAACCCTCATGAAAATTCGAATAGATGATATTTGAAACGCTATTTTTCATCACGCTGGTGGTCATCATCTGCCTGCTGACCATGCTGGCGAATAAGATCAAGATCGCTTACCCTATCTTACTTGTCTTGGCCGGACTGGCTTTGAGCTTGCTCCCAGGGATGCCACAGATCAAGGTGGAGCCCGAATGGATCTTTATTATCTTCCTCCCACCCTTACTCTTCGAAGCGGCCTATAGCGCTTCGTGGAAGGAGCTATGGAAGTGGCGACGCATTATCTTGAGCTTTGCATTCCTTGTCGTCTTCATCACGGCTTGTGTGGTGGCTCTTGTGGCGAACGCTATCTTGCCCGGCTTTTCTATTGCTTTAGGCTTCTTGCTCGGGGGGATCGTCTCGCCTCCTGATGCTGTAAGCGCTCAGGCGATCATGCGCTTTGTGAAGGTGCCGAAGCGTTTTTCCTCCATATTGGAGGGGGAGAGCCTCTTCAATGATGCCAGCTCCTTGATCATCATGCGCGTGGCCCTCGTTGCCGTTGGTACGGGGCAGTTTGTCTGGTATCAAGCAGCTGGTAGCTTTGTGTGGATGATCGTGGGCGGATTATTGGTTGGACTGGCGGTGGCTTGGGTGATGATCAAGCTACATCACTACCTGCCTACCGATGAGAAGATCGATGTGGTCTTCACTCTGATATCTCCCTATATCATGTATCTCGCTTATCATGTATCTCGCTGCCGAAGAGGTCGGGGCATCAGGAGTAATAGCCGTTGTATCTGGAGGCTTGTACTTGAGCAGCCGGAATATCCTCTTCATGGATAGTAGTTCTCGCTTGAGTGGATGGAACTTCTGGCATAACTTTGCCTTCCTGCTGAATGGTCTTGTCTTCCTACTTATCGGCCTGGACCTACCCGAGGTGGTCGCTGGTATGCGTGAAGGGGGGATGAGCTTGTCCACGGCGACGTGGTATGGTCTCTTGATCTCGGCGGTGCTCATCTTAGTTCGTCTGGCGTGCAGCTATGGGGCAGTCATGACCACGCTCTTTATGCGGAGATTCATCAAGGTGGCTGACCCGAACTACTATGGCCTGCACGTTCCCTTCGTCTTGGGCTGGTCGGGCATGCGTGGTGTCGTGTCCTTGGCCGCCGCTCTCTCCATCCCGATGATGACTGAGGCGGGGGTGCCTTTCCCAGAGCGCTCGATGATCATCTATATCACCTTCGTAGTGATCCTGGTGACCCTGCTTCTACAAGGGCTCACCCTGCCTATCTTGATCGAGCGGATGAAGCTCCCTGCCTTCAATGATTACCTCCCCGAGCAAGAGACCGAGTCAATCATACGCAAAGGCCTCGCCGATGTCAGCTTGCGCTATCTCCGAGAGAACGAGATGTGTGAGCTCATCAGCGATAGCCAGCACTTGCAGTCGATGGTCTCCCACTGGATGACGCAGCTGGAGGAGGAGGGGCAGACCCCGCTCTATGACGCGTCGAATGAGCTTTATTCGAATATCTTGGATCAGCAGCGCCTGTACCTCTATCACTTGAATAAGGAGCATGCTAATATCAATGAGGATATCGTGAATCGCTTTATCCGACGGATCGACCTGGAGCAGGAGCGCCTGAAGCATGAGTAAGCTCTGAAACAAACATCGTCCCCACCCGCAGCTGCGGGTGGGGACGTATCGTTTCTTAGGGCCGTCGCATCCATGTGCAAGCAGGCCTTCCCCGAGGAAGTGGCGTGAAGCAATTGGAGGCGAGAGTGAAAGTAATATTCGTTCGCACTCAAACCAGTAGTTGTTCCGAGTGCGAACGAATAGTGGTTTGTATACGGAACTACTAGTTGTTTGCCCCCTCCACCAATAGTTGTCCGTATGCAGAGCAGTAGTTGTTTGCAATTCAACCTATCGCGCATCACTCACTGGGTGCTATAACGATGGGCCACGTCTCGTAAGGGGGGATTATTCTTCGTAGCTTTGCATATCATTAAACCCTATAAACAACAAGTCGCATGAAAATCGAAATCGGAGAATCCTTAGCCTTGAGCTACCTCAAGCATGTGAAGGAGTGCGTGATCTATCAGACGAACTGGAAAAGTTCAAGCCGGTGGAAGAAGTGTAACGAGGAAAAGCTCGCCACTATCTTTGAGAAGATAAGTGGAGCGGAAACTTTTAGAGGAATCTTGAAAAAATCAAAGCTTGATCAATTCCTAAAACAGGCTGAGATAGATGCTCTAGGAATAGATCAAACAGGCAAGATATATGCCATAGACATAGCTTACCATGAGGAGGGACTTAGGTATGGTTCAACAGAGCAGGCAAAAGCGCGTATAATGAAGAAGTTTGTGCGCTCTTATCTAGCAGTACTTCGCTATTTCTCCTCCTCGTTTTCTGACCCTTCCCCTGAGGGGGAACGCTGTGAAATCCCTTCCCCTGAGGGAGAACGCTGTGAAATCATCTTTGCCTCCCCTAGAGTAATTGGAGAAAGAGATGAGAGTATTCGCAAATATTTCAATGAGCTTATCGCTTTATTAGAGCCGGAGTTAAAAAGAGATAAGGTAGTGTTCCGATATATTACTAATGATGAGTTTAAGAAAGTGATTCTAGATCCAACTCTCAAGGCCTGTGAAAAAAATGCGGATACAAATGAGTTGTTTTTAAGGTCATACAAACTACTCAATCTTCCGTATACAGAGGCTAAATCAACAAAGAAGAAGGCTAGTTCTTCAGCCTCTAGCTCTCTAGAGACAGGTTCTTAGTGGAGGGTGAATAAATAATCGTCCCCACCCGTAGCCGAGGCTGCAGGTGGGGACGATACTTTTAGAGAGGCTTATGGGCGGAGAGCCTTAGCCCAAGCTGTAGGTGTGGACGCTGGCGCCTTGGGCAGAGGGTAGGTAGTTGATACCCCACCAGCACATCTGCAGGAGGATGAAGGAGATGAAGAGCCCCCAGAGCGCTGCACGGCGGTAGCGGTCCGAACGGATGCGCACGTGGATATAAGCCAGATAGGCAAACCATGTAGCAGCAGCCCAAGTCTCCTTGGGGTCCCACGCCCAGTAGTGCCCCCAGGCTTCCTTCGCCCAGAGCGCCCCGAAGAGAATACCGACGGTCATGAAGGCCCAACCTACTTGGACGAGGTTGTCGCAGATGTCCATCTCATGCTCATTGATGGGTGACTTCTTGAACCACAGTAGGTACGCTGACATCAGTGCGGCGGCACCCAGCACGGCGTAGGCGAACATATAGACGATGACGTGCGGAGCGAACCATGGGCTCTGCAGCGCTGGCATGAGCGTCTTGTTGTGGATGTCGGGGTTGACGATATTGATTGTGGTGAAGACGCCTGCCAGGATGGTGCTGAAGGCGAGGATCCAAGGGTAGCGCCAGCGCGAATAGACGATCAGCCCCGCCGTGGGGAGGAAGAAGGCGTACCACAGGCGGGTCTCACCCATCGTGCGAAGGGGCGGGCGCTCCAGCGACATCCACAGCCCAAGGATGAAGGCGAAGTAAACGAGTAGCCCCGCAGCGGTGAGGAGATAGGTCGGTAGCGGACGCTTTTTCCAAGCCGTCCAAGCACCACCCGCCCACAGGAGGAGGGCAGGGATAGCGAAGAATATGAAGGAATCCCAAGTCATAAGGATAGAGTTGATAGGGTTGGGGTGAAGAAGCAGAAGGGGTAGGGGAGCTTGTCCGTGAGCCATTGGAGCGGTGCGCGCTTGGGGTAAGGACTTTCCCTACACTTAGGTTGCCTTGCTTAGCGGCGGCGCTTCTGTGCTGTGATGAAGGTGAGGATAGCGCCAGCCAAGAGTAGGTAGATGCCCACATAGACGGCAGGGAGCCAAGGGTCCTTGACGAGCTCGAAGGTGCTGGTCTCGCTCCAGCGCCCCATCGCTTCATCATAGCTGAGCTGGTAGATCTTCCATCCGTCGACCGTCACGGGCTTGTTGACCTCGACGGTGGCGACGATGTTCTTCTGCGTCTGCGTATAGATATGGATGCGTGAGGCGTAGCGCTCGGGTTCTCGGCGCGCCATCACGAGGCTCAGGTCCTTCGTGAGCTTGAGCTCTTGGAAGGGGAAGAGGTAGCTACCGCAGGTGACCCATCCGATGATGGGCTTGCCCACTTCCTTGCCATTCTTCATCGGTTGGGCCTCGACGAGGAGTGCCGTCACAGCGCCCGATGAACCCCACTCCACGTACTTCGTCGTGTCGGCCGTGATGACGGGAGCAGCGAGGGGATAGTTCTTGTGTACACGGATGCGCCACTGCGACAGCATGCCTTCCTGGAAGTGCTTATCGATAAGGACGATCTGTGGGTTCTTCTCTGGTATGGACTTCCCTGTCTTACTATTGATGAGGAGGAGCTTGGGAGGGTATTCGTCGATGGTGAACTTCTCTAGCTGGATGGCCAGCGGTAGCTCCATAAAGCCCTGATCGTGGGTGGCGCGCCACTCGGGCATGTCGGTGGTAGCCTTGAGCTTCACACGCTCCATATCGGCGCTGCCGAGCGTCGCTGCGACAATGGCGATGAAGAGCCCGATGTGGGAGAGCAGCGAAGGTAGCTCTCTCAGGCGGAAGTGTAAGATCTGTCGTATCGCAATGAGCCCTACGATGCCGGTAAGGCGTGCGTAGATAAGCACAAAGGGCCAGAAGGACAGCATTCGTGTGAGTCCAATGGGGTCGATGGCTCGCTCGTGGGGGGCTACCTGACGGGTGAGCCCCATGGCTACGGTGAGTATAGCTGCGTAGATGAGTGTGGGGACAGCCGCCTCGACAGTGAAGAGGTAGGAGAAGAGGCGGACCCGATGACGTAGCGCGTAGATGATGACGAGCAGGAGGAGGTAGAGAGCAAGGACGATGGCATTCAGCGGGAAGGCGAAGGCTGACCAGTCGATCGGGCCTGACGTGTACTGCAGCAGGAGCCCAACGAGGATCAGGCCTGCACCAGCGACGAAGCCTTCTCTCATTTTCCAGAGTGCGTTGAACATAGACGGGGAAGCGATTGAGGTTATATCGAAAGCGCGGCGGCAGACGATGAGGTCTGTCGCCGCGCTGAAGTAGGGATACTTAGATGTGTGTCAGGGCAACAGGCTCGGCTTAGAGCTCGATGAGCTTGCCTTGTGCCTTAGCCGACTGCACCCACTTAGGTACGACGGTCTTCATGAACTCTGCCTTATCAGCCTGGAGCTTCTTGCCGTCGACGCCGATATAAGCCCAAGCCTTTTCCTTCGTGGAGATGTCAGGCATGGGGACGTCACCAGAGAAGCCGTGGCGTGCCAGTACCTTGGCGATGGCGAGGCGAGCTTCCTGAGCATAGCCGAGGCTCTGACCGAGGATACGCGTCACTTCCTGTGGAGCGTGGAAGGAAGCACCGTGGCTGGCGACAGCGAAGTCCCAGCGCCACTGACTCTTGCGGATGGCCTGCAGTGCGTCCTTCATCTCGGCTTCGGTAGCGCCGTTGTCCCAAGCGTACTTAGCTTCGATGTGGGCCTTAGCAAGCTCCTTCTCTACGCGGTTGCGCACGTCGTTGGCCATGCGCTGACGTTCGTAGACGTTCTGACGGAGCGTCTCGGCATCCTCACGGTGGCAGGTCTGACAGGTCTTATCGATCTTCGCCAGAGGGCTGGTGATCTGGTGGTCAGAGTACTTTACGCCACCTTCGCTCACGTAGGGCATGTGGCAGTCTGCGCACGATACGCCGCGCTGACCATGGATACCCATACGCCACAGCTCGTAGTCGGGGTGCTGGGCCTTGAGGATAGGAGCGCGAGAGATCTTATGCGTATAGTCAGAGTAGTTCATCTCGTCGTAGTAAGCCTCTATGTCCTCGACCGTGAAGCCCTTGTCGTGGGGGAAGGTGAGGTACTTGCCATCGCCCTTGAAGTAGTACTCGGTGTGGCACTGGGCACAGACGAGGGAGCGCATGTGCTGGTGGGACTGCTCGGAGACATCTTCGCCACGACGCTCAAAGGCTTCGTAGAGGGCGGGGCGTGCGGGCTTGAGCTTCATGGTGCGGGCATCGTGACAGTCGGAGCAGCCGATGGTGTTCACGATCTCGGATCCCCACTGGCTCCAGGGAGCCTTGTAGAACTCAGCGATACCCTTCTCCTTCATGATGCGGGGCACGTCGGGGCCCTTACATGTCCAGCAGGTACCGGGCTGGATATCCTTGTTGCCGTTCACGCCAGGGGAGCCGGTACGAAGGATCTCGTTCATATCTTCGATAGCGTGCTTGTGGCCACGAGGCGTGTTGTACTCCATAGAGAAGGAGTAGCCGGCCCATAGCACGACCATCTCGGGGCGGGCAGCGAGCACGTCGACACGCTGCGAGCTATTGAACTCACCCTGGTAGGTGGTGTCGGCGGTCTTGAGCCACGTCTGATATTCACGGGGGAAGTCTTCGGCGAACAGCTCGTTCTGTGCCACGATAGCGTCCTTGAAGATGTGCTTGCGGTTGTTGTAGATGCTCACCACCTCGGCGCGGCGCTCCAGGAGTGAGGAGACGATGAGTCCGAGGACGAAGACTACGACCATAGAGCCTCCGAATAGGAGCCATCCCTGCCAACGTTTCAATTGTTGTGCCATGATTTTTAGTCTCTTTTATTTGTTATTCTGATATTATGCTTGCGTGGTGAGGATGCTTAGTTCAGCATCTTCTGCAGCCAGTCGGGCACTGGCGAGTCGGGCAGGGGTACTTCGGCCCCTGGGGTCGAGGAGAGGGAGTTCATCCTGCCGTGGGCCACATCGCGGTGGCAGTCCCAGCAGGCTTTCCCTTCGTCGCACTTGGCGTCCATATAGGTGATGCGCCCCGTGTTGACAAGCTCGGTATTGAGGGTGGCGTGGCAGCGCACGCAGTTTTCCATAATTACCTCAGCGCTCTCGTCGATGGCTTGGATGGCCTGACGCTCTTGGCGCGTGACGAACTTGTAGACGTGGTTCATACCGTCCTTCCCCTTGAAGAAGTATTTGCGGAAGACGTTGTCGTGCGGTACGTGGCAGTCGTTGCACGTGGTGTTGCGGGCGTGGGCGCCGTGCATCCACGTGGCGTAGTAAGGAGTCATGATGTGGCAGTTGACACAGGCCGAGGGGTCATCTCCTAAGTAGGTGTGGAACCTAAGCAGATAGAGGAAGAGCCCACCTAAACCCACCACAACGCCACACACGAGCAGCATGGCCACCTTGGCGCGGTAGCTCAAGCGCGGTAGTCGTTGGAGGAATCGGTTCATTATCATGAGGTCTAAGTGATGAATACGTCACAAAAATAATCAACTTTTCTTTGCTCCTACAGTCGATTTCTTTAGCTTTTTAAGGAAGCAATCCGCTGGTATAGCGTCCTGTTAACTCCCGTAAAACATGTGCTCTTCTTCTGGTGATAAATGGGGACTTGTCGTCACCACCATCTTTACGGATACAGCAGCCTTGATAGCCTGCCGATATTAGGATCTGCTATTCACGGCGACTACTCTTATTCCCTCCTGTGCCCGCATTTATTCTTCTGATATAATAGGATATATGGCTCTATAGTGGATCTTCTATATATTTGTCGGAGATAACAAGGCGTTGCATTGCCTTAGCTTAATTTGTGATGAGACTTTAAAAGCTTACACCATATAGGGGAAAGCCCCTTTGGTCTAACCTAAATCTTGCATACAACTAGTTGCTTATGGCTATCGAAAAAATTGCTCGTATCTGCTGGAATACCAACAACTGGCATCGCCCCTCTGGCTCTGAAGGGAAGTCCAAGACTAAACAGTCATATGAAAAGAAACATGGCTTCGGACATGAAGAGTGGTTGTTTGATGAACGCATGATCCTCAAGGATGGCTATCTCTATGGCTACCTTCAAGCACTTTTTGAATCTAAGTGCCACAAGGGGAAAGTCTATGATATTCATCTCTTCACAATCAATTCGGATACTGGAGATAGGCTCTATGTAGGGTGCTTGAGGGAGGCGGAAGTTCTTACTGACGAGCAGAGATCTTGGGCCAAGGAAGAATGTCGTAAGCGGGGCATGCAGAACTTGATGAGTGAGGATCTTCGTGCTGTCGGTATTATAAACAGGGATGGAAAGGTGCTGCATCCCAATGTTCGTTTCAAGATGGATCAGGCGGAGCTGGAATATCCTATGCATCATGTTATTGACAAAGATCATTTCAGTGGATGGCGCTATAACCTGATGGATGGGGGTAAGGAGCGCCTAAACCTCTGTACAGAGGCTGAAGCTCAAGTAGAGACTCGGCAATCAACAGATGCCATCACGTGCTCGATTAGTAGCCCTATCTATATCAAGGAGCAACGGCATAAAGAAATGCAGATAGCTCTCGAGGAATATCTGCGTCAAAACGGCTATAGCGACACAGATCTAGAAGCAGTGACTCCTCTAGGAGGGCGAATAGATCTGCGGGCCTATCATATGGCCTCTAAGTCATGGCACTACTTTGAGATCAAAGTGTATGACGCTAGGCTGAGTATTCGAGAGGCTTTAGGGCAGATTCTTGAGTATGCCCACTATACCCTAATCCCCAAAGTTTCCAAGCCCTCCAGGTTGTTCATTGTAGGGCCTGAGGCCCCAACGGACCTGGATCTCAAATATCTTGGGCGTCTGAGAAGGAATTACAAACTCCCGATCCATTATGCTTATTTCTCTTTTAAGGATAAGAAGTTATACGGAGAGAAAGAGACAAAGTAAAGCACCTATAAGTCAACCCCACTAAATAGAATCATGATTATGAGAAACGTATCCTACTCCTTTCTGATGTTAATGCTAGCTGTTTGCTCCAGTTGTTCGCAGGAGCAAGAGAAGTCCAAGGCCGCTGAAGAAAAAGTCGCGCAAGAGGCTTCGATCTATGAGCTTTTTGAGACTCGTAATGTGTGGACCTTTATTAAACTCGATACTCGAAATGGGAAGATGACCCAGGTGCATTATGCTTTAGACTCCGAGTCTTATCAAGGAGAAGTAGAGTTGAATGCGAAATCTCTAATCAAAGAGAAAGGGAAGCCCGGGCGTTTCACTCTGTATCCCACTCAGAACATGTTTAACTTCATCTTGCTGGATAAGGTTAGCGGTAGTACTTACCAAGTTCAATGGTCAATGAAGGAGGATACACGCATGGTCGTCCCTATTGGGGAAAGTAAGTAAGTCTGCTTGCTGTGACAGCATAGAAGCCCTGGAGTAATCAAACTACTTTGGGGCTTTCTTTATGGCCAACTTCCCTTAGGTCGAAATCCATCTCTATAGGGAGGGTGGTGTGAACCTATATTGGTCGGCGGGCTGACCTATATGGATGCGTGGGTAGAGCAATATAGGATGGCGAAGAAATCTATATAGCTTTGGACTGATTCCTATATAGCTTTGTGAAGTGACCTATGTGTAGGTTGTTGCTCCGCGTAGGGATAAAAGCTGTGGACGAGTGGCAGATAAGTTTGGGCTACGTACGTGGCTCTAATATCTCCGTACGTGGATATTTGAATTTACGTGCCTGGTCTTTAAGACTACGTACACAGATGCAGAAAGGCCACTACGTGACGGCGCTTTTTTCTTCACGAGAACGATGCTTTTCCCTCCGCTGAATAAGAGGAATACTCGCGATAAGGCGAAGGGCTTGTATATCACATCGGAGAGGCATATCGGGGAGCTGGGCGTGCGATGCCGAGAAGCATTGCGTCGGGTGGCTCGCTGTATGAGGGAGGGGTGATCTATTATTTCTTACCTTTATGGAGAGAAAAGCTCATTGTGGTGAAGCGCACACATACCATTCATAGTGAGAACCAGGATATAAATCAGGATGCATAAGACAAATCAATAACTAGTAATATGGAGCAATTATCAATATACGAGCAACTCTGCTTTTGTACAACTCGAATAGAAACAGAGGATTCAAATCGGAATAAATATTCTGGGACTGGTTTTTTCTTTGGTCTTACTGTAGATGATGGAATTGTCCCCTTGCTTATAACCAATAAACATGTTGTGAAAGGCATGGAAAAGGGGGGATTCAGAATAACCATGTCTGATGCTGAGGGACAACCTGTATACGAGCAACATAAACCAGTCACGTGGGAAAAGGACTTTTCGAAAAGATGGATTTTTCATCCTGACCCTAATGTAGACTTATGTGTGCTACCTATAGCTGGCTTGTTGGACAATGTGAAACAACAAGGGTATGAACCCTTTTTTAGATATTTATCTGACACGATGATTCCCAAGCACGCTGACCTAAAATCATTGGATGCAATTGAAAATGTCGTGATGATTGGCTACCCCAATGGACTTTGGGACTCCGTTAATAATATGCCAATTGTTCGTAGAGGGATCACAGCCACACCTGTCTACTTAAATTATGAAGGTAAAAGGGAGTTTGTAATTGATGCAGCCTGCTTCCCTGGCTCCAGTGGATCTCCAGTCTTGATCTGTGATATTGGAGGATACACGGACAAAAAAGGGACTTTAAACTTGGGACACCCACGTATAATGTTCTTGGGCATATTGTATGCAGGCCCTCAATTAACTGTTGCAGGAGAAATCAAAATTGTTACAATTCCCCATGTGCAACAGAGAGCAGTGTCAATCTCTAGCATCCCTAACAACTTGGGTTTTATCATTAAATCTGAATGTATACTAGACTTCATTCCGATCATAAAAGACAGATTTAATCTTTAGCAATAGGAATGTAATGCTGTGAGTTAACTTGGACTACATAGGACAAAGGGTACAAGTCACTAGTGATTTGTACCCTTTCTTTTTCGGAGAGATCGTGAGAGTCTTTGAAGCTAGGCGTCGTTGGCTACTTGAGGGGGGCGGCGATCTTGTCGCCGAGGACGCGGATAGTGTATGCCAGAGGAAGAAATGTTCTCTGTTTAATTATTGTACCTTTATTCAGAGAAAAACTTATCGTTTATGAAGAGCAGATACAATAGATTCTTTATCGGGGCAATCGTCCTCGTTGTCGTAGGCTTCCTCACGGGCTGTGCGATGCCACGTGTCCCGACTGTCCAGGTGAATAAGGACCTTCGGGCCTACAGCTACGTCTACATCCCAGCGACCCAACCTGTACAGGAGACTTCGGAGAAAAAGATCGAGTCGGTCAATCCCCGCGATCTGATCGCTGGCGCCTTTGCCAAGAAGGGCTTCATCATCCTGCCCAGCGTGGATGAGCGCTTTAGATCCAAGACCCTGATGGTGGGCTATGGGCACGGTAGAGGGCGTAGCGTCACGTTGAAGGAAGTGACCATCCAGTTGGTGTCGGCTGAGACGGGCGAATTGGTAGCGACTGTGACCTCTGAGGGGTTGGGTGTTACGGAGGTTGACAAGGTCGAAGCTGCCATCACGAGAGCCTTGAAGGCGCTGCTCAAATAGCCCAGCTGTAATAAGGCCTTCGAGCCTCTTGACTTAATAAAAAGCGAATCGCTGTAGGAGCATCTCCTACAGCGATTCGCTTTTTGTGGGTGGGGGCGTGGCTACTTGAAGCGGGCGGCGATCTTGTCGCCGAGGACGCGGATGGCTAAGCGTGCGAAGAGATAGTACT
>ERZ773031.153-NODE-153-length-37332-cov-23.335891_pt1 | contig 37332 bp, 51 predicted proteins | sample MGYA00511666_ERZ773031 | MGnify/ENA primary metagenome ERZ773031 (study PRJEB29015, sample SAMEA2738135) | human oral metagenome | biome: human oral; feature: human-associated habitat; material: saliva | place: China | collected 2250 ...
AGTGCCTGACTACGAATCAGTAGGTTGGGGGTTCGAGCCCCTCATGGCGCACCACTATAAAAAGCCTTGAAAACACTGTGTTTTACAGTGATTCAAGGCTTTTTGTTTTTATTTATTTTACCTGCTTAATATTGTTAATTGTCCTAAATTGCCTTATATTGCCCTGTAGTGTGTTGCACCCACTGTTGCACCCTAAAAAAGAGGGCTGCCGCCCTCTTTACTTGCCATTATATCACAACGAGATTTGCTTTGTTTACCGCTGCGGTAACAATGGATCCTTTGCCAATCACAACACGATTGCCACTCACCTCTATGACATCGTATGTGTCATAGTACGCAGTGAAAGGCTGTCCATTGTACTGTATCGCATTTAATACTTTTACCTTGTCGCCCGCTGCGATTGAACCTGTGCTTACTGCCCCAACCTTTATAATTGACGATGCTCTAACGGCCGCAGTTACTGCCGAACCTTTGCCAATTACGATACGATCGCCATTTACCTCGATTACGTCGTATGTTGAGAAGTAAGCAACAAATGGCTCTCCATTATACTGCACTGCCTGGACAACTTGTACCTTGTCTCCAACTGCAAATAGGTCACTTGATGTTGTTGGTGGTGTGACCACTGGTTCTGTTGTAGGTAGTACTGCAGACGCACCCTGACTAAATCCATTTAGTCCAAGGTCTATCATGATGTTTGGATAGTCCTTGTAGCAGTAATTCTGATCTGTTGTGACTCCTGCCACCTGCGTGCTTCTCAAGAAGTTTGTTGAACCACCAAATTGCCACATGCCGAAGTCGAGTCCTGACGGTTCTTGCGTACCCCATGAGGCAATCCACCAATCATACTTTTGGTTGAGTTCATGCCCACTGATATAGTTGTTATACCAATCTATATTCGTGTACACCCCTACATAGTATCCACTCCTCTCAATTTCTTCACAAAATGTCCTTACGAGCGAATCGAGGGTTTCTCTGCCGAGCCCCTTTAGTGATGGATCCTCAAGATCTAGATACACAGGATATTCGAGCTGCGTTCCTGATATAACGCTTAAGCAGGTCCTTGCTTCTGCAAGTGCCTCTGCAGGTGTTGTCGCATACATATACCAATATGCCCCAACTGGAACTCCTAGCGCTTTAAGTGACGCATAGTGTGTGTCAAATGCTGCGTCTTTTGCGGTTGAGTACCCTGCTCTCAAAATCGCAAACTCGACTCCCTCCTGCTGTGCTCTATAATAAGGATAACCTGCCTGCCATGTACTTATGTCTATTCCGAATCTTTTCATCGTTTATTCTCCTTTGCTTTCGTCTAGTTCAGGCAATCCTGCAACGCTTGTTAGCAGTGATAGTAGTCCTGCTAGTGCGGATGCACTTACAACTACTGTCCAATTAACATCTGTCAGCAGTGCTGTTGTTCCGATTGTTGCGATTGCGGTCTGTGCGACTGTCTTAACTGCTCGTGTTCCTGCTTTCACTGTCCAATCTTTCCAATCTCTGTTTTTCATATTTTTACCTCCTTGAAATAAAAAAGGCAGCATTTCGCTGCCCATTTGACAATTTTATATTTTGCTTTCTTTGAGTGGGAGCTGCTTTACCTCGTTTATAATCTTCTCGGCTGTCCCGTTGCCTTTTAGTCCCTTATATGGGATATATAAATAGTCGACAAGATTTTCATATTCATCCCTCGTTATATAGCCTCGCATGATGTAAAACTCTCCTAGGCTACAGATTCTGTCATGACCTAACCCACGCATCATCAAGGCATAGTCGCTCTTGCGTTCCATGTATCGCTGCACTATCATGCTTATAAAACTCCATAGTCCCGTACTTGCGAAAACTGCGAGTATTATTGCTCTTTCCATACCTGACTCCTTTACTTATCCTTCTCGATTAGTTCCCAATCACTCTTCTCGGGATTTGATACATTCTTGTCTTTAAGCGATTTGTATAGTTTGTTGTAATAGATTACCATGTCGCCTTTCTTATATGTTTTGTCTGCTGCCCAATATGATGCACTTTTCCACCAATTATCATAGTCGGACGAATTTCCAAGTTCTACTTCTGTCCATAATTCTCCATCGTTGATTGGTATATTCTCATAAGTCGAGTTGTGTTCCTTTCTCGACAAATAAAGTTTGTCATTGTATGTTACATAATGCCCTAAGGGATAATAAGAACATACTTGCCATCTTTCAACCATTGATGTAACAGCCTTTTTATTTTTCTCTAGCTTTAGCAATGAATTAATTAATCGATTGAGCGATTCCAGTCTTTGTTCTTCGAGATTCTTTGTCGTTTCTACCGTCTTTATGATGTTCAGCAAGTCCCTTTCTTCAAAAGTTCCAAAGACAATCTTCCCATCCTCTCTTGTTGCTGTAAAATTATACTCTCCCTTATCTGTCTTGTTAATATTGAGTGCTTTCATTTATCTATACCTCCCATCAATTTTTATAAATGGCAACTCTGCAGGCACTTGATTCGCGGCCCATGCGGGTGTCGGCATCAACAATACAACTTGCAATACTTTTGTATTTGTTCCTGACCCACATGTGTACACACCTCCGTTGCAATGGCCCGATACCTGCACATTGCTAATCGTTTTAAAAAGGTTGTCGGGTAGAGATAGGTTCCCAATCCATCTCCACCAACAAGAATTCCACTGTACCATAGCAATTGGCGTTATTTGTTTTATTTGACACGACGCTTGACACGATCCATCGCTATACCTGACTACATCAAACTGTCCCTCTTTCGTTTTTTGAATGGGTATACAAAACCCCAACTTGCTGAGAATTTTCCCAAGTCCAACTAGTCCTCTCTGTATGCCCGTGAGATTTCGCATTGCCACCAATTCGTCTGCACTTAGATCATACCTAACGCCTCTACAGTTAAGTCCCTCTTCAGTCGCCTCATCAAAAAATGTTACTCCGTCTCCTCCTGGATATCTCGAAATGACAATTTTCCCCGTGAACATTGATGTTGTGCTTTTCGCGTGTGCATCGAATAGCTCCGCTGCAATTTCATATGTTAGTGTTGGATCAAAGCCACCTATGACTGCACTTGTATCAAATTCGTATGAATTGATTTGAACATTTTTACTTGAGAAACTCTGCGATGTTTGTTTGCGCCACTTGACATTAAGTACGCGCAAATTAGTGTTTTTTACTGATGATATATTTCCCGATGTGGTTATCTTTATAAATGTGCCTGATGGATCGGGTCGTCCATTTACATCGCAAAATGCAAATGTTAGGCTCTTTATTTGTGGCTCGTGATAAGGTACGACATTATAAGTGTGGATGTATTCCGTTGTCCTTCCCCTGCTGTCTGTGACTATCGTTTTTGATTTTATTTGTCCATCTGATTTGATTGGATTAAAAATAACTTCATTCCCATCATAGCTTGCCTCTTCAAAAGTCGTCTTTATGGATTTTATCGTTGAGCCATAAATCCCTTTTGCATTGATGTTTATCTTCGGCCGTGAAATGCTTTGAACCCATAGTCCATAAAACTCTCCAGGCAGTGAAGAATTTCCCTCTGTGATAGTTTTTGACTCGATTATCGGCACAACACTAGAAGGCACCTTTATGGTGTATGTTTTAATCTCGTCCCATATCTTTGTTTCGCCTGCATATGTCTCCAAACTTACAGTCAAAGTGGTTTGTCCTTCGCTTGGTATTTTGGAGCATAGTTCTATTGGCACTTTAAATGAACATTGATTAATAAGACCCGTATCAACTAAAACCCATTGATGTTCTTTCTCCGTTAGAATATGCCAATATACTCTATGAGTGAATGTGTCCGATGCAGGCGTCCACTTTATTTTGAATGTTTCTCCAAATTCGCTCCCCGATATGCTTTCCGTTTTGCTTCCTCGGGGAATTGTCGACAATGTGAGTCCATTACTAGCTGACAACCAACCGACCGATGATGGTTTTGCATCAAAACTCGCATATGCACTCACTGTCTTTGTTCCATCGCTGTTGTGTGGAACTGTGACTGTTGTTGCATATAGTACCTGGCTCGATCCATTGATATTATAAGACGATGTGAAATGGTGTGTTTCTCCATTGATAACTAATGTGCCACTGCACCCACTGTTCCATATCGCCCAAGCGCCTGGTGCTGCAGTTAGTACAACCGATGCAGTTACTCTCGAATAGTTACCTGCTATGTTTTGTGATTCTTGTTGTAAGCCGATTGATAAGTAATACCGCGCCATATTAACCCCCTATCCATACATCGTTCAGTGTATTACCAACAGTTTTGCCTTGCTTGTTTCTTATTTCAGACCCTAGCCTAGTCGCCCATTGTGATCCATATCGCATCTGACCTGATACGGCCACATTACGAACCTCTAGAAAATCATTCGTGAATTGAGCTACTACCTGCCCTTTGTACATAAACTTCAGTGCGTCGTTTGTGTATAGCGTTGTTACTTCAGAATCCACCTTTCCTATTTCTAGTCCTCTAACGCTAGTTCTGAGCCATAGTTGTTGATTTGACATATAGCCACCAATTTCATCAAGACCCTTTTGTATCTCGTTGTATGTAAGCGTGAGATTGTCTGCTTGCACTTGTAGTTTGCTTTGGACTTCCTCTCTAAAGTTTCCAAAATCCGTATTTGATACCCTGCTCTTTATAGCCTCTGCTATAAGTCCCTCTGCAGTGGTTTGTAATTGCAATAGCTGACTATTCATCTGTTCGATTATAGTCTCTCTATTACTTATTATTTGCCCTTCCACATCTTCAGGCGCAGGTGTCCAATCGGTGTACAAAGTGCCTCGCTCAACTTTAGTCTTTGTGCCCTCTATGTATGTGCTATATGTCTTTATATATGCATCGTTTTCTTTTGCCTCAAATAGGTTTGATGTTTGCACCGCCACATTGTCTGTTCCGTCTTGTAAGTTTTCAAACCTTAAAAATTCCTTGCTTTTATCGTATACTGCTATCTTTAACCAGTGGTTAAACTGTTGCACTTGTCCAGGCTTTGGAATCCACTGCTGTATTGCAGTAGTGCCTTTTACCTCGATGAAATCACTCACCATTGTGTTTGCCTCTGCAGATGGACTCAACGATCCGTCTTCGTTAAGAACTCCTCGTGTTGTTGCCTTTTCTATATAGAGATTTCTTGCGCCCGTCTTGACAACTTTCTTTAGTTCCTGGCCTATGCTATCAGTCAATGCCTTTCCAAAATTAACGATTAGTTTTCCATCTCTTACAGTGAGGACTTCTTTGTCTCCATCGACTATTCTTATTCGCTGTAGGTCAACATCGCCTGCAGTGATATGTTTTGCGTTAAGTTCAATCACATTTGCAATTGCCGTTGATATCTTTTTCGTCAGCACCTCGTCTGTGCTGATTTTGTTTACGATTTGTTTTACATCCGCGGTATCTGCCTTTTTGACCCACTGCCCACCTTGATGTTCCCATAGTTCGACATAACCACCTGCAGGTTTAAACCATATATCTCCGTCCTTTGGACTTTTCGGTTCTTCTGTGTCCATGAACATCAATCCTTGTGATGTGGCTAGTTCTTCAATATATTCGATTTTCCTCTGCAGTGGACTTTTATATTGATATGACGACTGCGATTGTGTCTTTCCCTCTGCACTGCAGTGGGAACTTAGTCCACCATCAAATGTTAGTGTCTGCGATATGATTGGAACATCTATTTCTATGTTTGCTCCCCATACTGCTGTGATCCAATCACCCACTTCTAAAGCAGGATCGCCCCTCCATTCTAGTGTGTATGGATAGTAATTTAAGTCTCGACATTGATTGTATACTCGATCTAGTATTGATTGTGTCATCCATGGATTTGTAAGTTTTAGTTCTGTCCCATCTATGCTTCCTGCAGTAATGATCTGCTTTTCGTCTTCGAGTTTGTTTTCTATGCCTCTGAAACGATATAAAATCTCACCTCTTACTAATCCCGATGGCTTATACATGTCCTTTGTGATGTGCTTGCCACTTTGCCTTAGTTTTATAAAGTCGAGTTTTCCTTCGCGGTTAAAGATTGCAAAAGCACCATTGAGCTGTGCGATATATACAATCGCCTCTCTATAACTGCACTTTTTTGGCATTGTACTTATGACATCGTCAAGCACCGACAATCCATTTGCAGTGTGTATTCCCGTTGCTAGTACAATCTCTTGCAAGATTGCTCGTGCCGATGTTGGCATTTGTAATGATGATTCATAGTTTCCACTAAGCCTACAAAACTCATTTTCGAGTTTTATTTCGGTATAGTTTGAGTTTCTGTCGAGTTTTACATCAACGACAAAAAACGAGCCTAATTTAATCGGCTCGTAACTCTCATCGTCCTTTCTTACAGAAATAACCAAAGTGCTCGGCATCATCTCCTGCAGTCCTTCGATTATCATTTTTATTTTTACTGTTAGTCCTGCTATATAGCCACCACCAAGAGGGAGCTGTTTATCGCCACCCAATCCCTCTTCAAGTGTGAAACTAACGATGTCTTTCTTTGTGTAGGCTTGTCCGTTAAGGAGTAGTTCGCAATCAAACATCCTGCTTGTGTTGTCTATCGCTGTTTTATAAGCTGCACTCGTACTGATCATAATTGCTCCTTACTGCTGTATCAAAGACACTGACGTGCTCTTGTAATAGGTCACTCCATCGCTTAGTGTCCCAAGCAAGTTATATTGTAATGTGCCACGATACACAGTCAGTGTCTCTCCTAGAATCACACATGGATAAAATGTTCCTGATAGTGCGTTTTTTATTTGATTTAATTCTGCTTGAGTCAGTACCCCCCAATTGATTGAGAGGTTTCGTTTTGCTGCAATGATATCCCCTGCCATTATTCCGCTTGCACTACGACCCGTGCTTGATGACCATATGATCTCGTCTGCTGCCGTTATCTCCACGGGTGATGCAAGTCTTATTCCATTTATTGTAATCTCGTTCATTCTGTCCCTCCTAAACAATAAGCGGACATTCGCCCGTGTTGACTGTGATGCTGTTGATCATTTCCACGATTTCCTTTGTCACCTTTCGTCCGTCGAGCGTTAGGTTCAGCGACATTACTGCCTTAAGCAACTGATTAAGCAGTTGTACCACTTCACGATTGTCTCCGCCTTGCGAAAGTGCGGCCGCCTGCTTTGCCATTTCGAGCAGTTTATTTTCAGGCGCTACAATTTCTCCGTAGTGCATATTGTCACCAATCATTGCAAGTTGTGGTGTGTTTGCTTTTACATAGCCACCCTGAGCAAGCCTTGGCAAACTTACTGTGCTAAATCCACCAATTCTCACTCCTGGCAGTTTGTTGATTACTCTAATCGCTCCATTGAGTAATCCTATGCCTCGATTAATTGTTCCTTCCACAGTTGCTAGTACACCATTGATGACCGATCTTACTGCTCCACCGATTGCATTTCCGACCATTGTTCCGACATGGGTAAATGTGGATTTGATTGTATTCCATATGCCACTGAAGAATCCCGCAATTCCACTGAAAGCATTCTTCACCGCTTCGTATGCAGTGTTAAATATGTTTTTGAACCATTCAGGTACAATTGCAAATACATTCTTAATTGCTGTCCATTTATCACTAAACCAGGTCCCAATCGTTTCAAATGCTGCATTGATATGATCTCTTGCTGCATCAAATATGGTCTTAAAGAATAAAATCACGGGTGTGAATATGACCTTAATTTCTGCCCAAATCTTCATGAAAAGACCTAAGATGAATTCTTTGAAACCCTCCAACATTTGCTTTATTCCATCAAAGCATTTCTGCCAGTCACCCGAGAAAACTCCCGTTAAAAATTCGATGACGCCTCTTAGTATGTCAATTGCACCCTTGAACATCTGTGCGGCTGCCGAAAAGAAACTCTTTAAGTGACCCCACCATGTGTCAACGAGGGCTGCAACAATTGGCCCAAAGACCTCAATAAGCCATGATAAGACGGGTTGCAATGTTGTCTCCCAAAATACCTTTATTAATTCTGCCACATCACCAATTAGATGTGCAAAACTCTGCAGTGCTGGCGAAACATAGTTTGTCCACATCTCAGCAAAGCCACTTCCGATTTTTGAAACTACAGGTCCTATATACTTATCCCATACATCCGACACTTTGCTCACTAACTTTGTGAGCCCACTTTCGATTGATTGCCACATAGGTCCAATCTTCTCGTCGTATACTTTTCTTATAGTATCCCATAGATTAGTCATTGACTTTGCAATGCTATCTGCTACATTACCAAGCGCACCAAAAATATCCTCAAAGATTTTTTTGAACCTTTCCTTGTTCTTTGCGAAGGGCTCAATAACCGCTGATGCGATGTCAGAACCAATCTTTGTCATTATTTCTTTGGATGCAAGCCAACTATTTGCAAATATTTCCACGATGGCCGATGTCAGCTTTACAGCACCTTCCGACTTTAATGCTTCCGCTACCGTTGCCATCAACTCGGCCGCGTCACCTGCAACATCAACTAGCTTTGTTGCACCTCTGAACCATCCCGCTATGCTTTCTTTTATAAAATCTGAGTTTCCCTCAAAATAGCGAGCTACAGCGCCCGTTATATTTTCTGCGATTGAAATGCCTATCGATGCAGCAGAGCCAACAATCCTTCCTAGACTGAATGCCGTGTGTCTTGCAAATGTATCTGCTGCACTAATAACCTCTTTGCTCGTAAAAATGTCTATGATTGCTTGTTTGATATTCTCTATGTTTGCATATGTCTTTGCGAGGCTATTACCATTCAATCCCACTTCAAATCCATCTGCAAACGCATCTTTTATTCTGTTCAGATATTCAAGGACCCTCTGCAGTCCCTTGCTATATTCTGACAATCCGTCGCCCTCGGCAAGTTTCCCCATGTCGACATCTGCACCTTGTGGATTTGTGCTACCTCCTCCACCACTGCCTCCTGAACCACCCGATCCACCGCCACCACCTGAACCATCTGTAAGGTCGTCTAGCTTATTGATTTTATCAAATCCCATGAGTGCTTTCATTTCTTTGGCCGCATTCTTTATTGAGGATCCTGCTCCATCTGCTGCTTTGCCAAGGCTATCTGCTCCACCTGCTGCGCTCTCAAGCCCACTGCTTGCGCTGTCCGCGTCTTTTGCTACTTGCCCTATTCCTGAGCCCTTTGTTGATTTTTTCTTCGTAATAAGTTCTGTAAATGCCTTAAATGCGTTTCCGAGCGTCATTAGTTTGCTCAACAATACATTAATCCACCTCAAAATTGGAGAGAAGATATTTATAAGGCCTTGACCTACGCTTGCCATGAAGGATTCCATTTGCAGCTTTAATATTCTCACCTGGTTCGCCCATCCATCTGATGTGCGAGTAAAGTCGCCTGAAGCAAGTGACAACTGATCCATTACAAATCTATATCGCAATGCCACCTTCTCTTGCTCTGTCATAGCTGCAGTAGTCTTGCCAAATCCGTTGGCCATTGCGTATTGATCTAGAGCACTTTGGGTCATCACTACACCAAGTTCCTTTAGTGTTTCTGTTTCGCCAGTGAACACGGATTTGAGCTTTGTGAATGCTTCGTCCTGACTTATGTTGTAGAACGATGCCACATCGCCTGCAAGACCCGTTAAAGCAGTTGACATCTCGTATGCTTCCTTTTGCCCAAATCCGAATGCCTTGCTCATCGCTCCAAATGTACCGATGTACTTCTTCGCCATTGTTTCCGACAAGCCATACGATGTTGCAGCCTTCTGCGCGAAGTCATCTATTTGTTTTGACATCGCGGGAAATGCCACATCAACTACATTTTGTACTTCCGCTAAATCTGATCCAAGCTGTATTGCTTTCTTGTTAAAATCAATCAACTTTTTGACAGCAAAAGCACTCGCAATCAAAGTTCCCGCTTTCTTGGCAAGACCCGTCACTGACGACAAATCGCGTTCAAATCCTTTTTTGTCAAGTTTCAAACCTAACGCTATATCTCCGACCTTATGCATTAATCTGCTCTCCCTTCGCTTTTTACTTTGCCATCTCCACAAACGCGCTCTTTATAGTTTCAAGAACTGCCATTAGTTCGTCATCCGTCTTTGATTGAGCAAGTCTACTTCTCCACTCATTTCGTATTCTGTGTTGCCCTGGCGAAAAATGTTCGAGCATTTGAGGGTCTTCCTCCGCTCGTATTTGCACTATACGACCAAGTGGTGTTTCTGCCGACAATCCCACAAGTAGTGCTTTGAATTCAGGCCATTTCATTCTTTTGAATTCTGCGCTATATAGAGATAGTCCATACTGCGTTCGCATGGAGGAAATGATAAGGTCGAAGTCCTCTATTAAATCATAGTATGGATCGTCTACTCCCCCACTGTATCGTTTGCTCCCACCACACTATCCATTGCTGTTTCAATTAATGCTGTGAAATCTTTGAATTTGAGTTTTAGCTTATCGATTTTCTTTCTGTCTTCCAAGCTAAAAAGTAACTCGTACATTTCAGGAATTGACTCCTTTTCAGGTTTGCCTGATGCTTGCATGATTTTCAACACCGTGCTTGCATCTGCATTAACTTCTATCTCAACGCTTTTTATTTTGATTCTTGGATTTTCATCAAAGTTTAGTTTTTCCGTAATATCAATAATTTTAGCCATCGTATTCGTCCTCCTCGTCCTCTTCAACTATAATCGGCATCCCTGCTCTATTGTTCTCACTAGCAAGTTCATCGATTCGTTTTTCGCTCATATTTGATGTATCTACTACATCACCTGCCACATATTCGTGGCCTGTCTCTGCATCTATAAATGTAATCAATGCTGTATATCTCATTTTTACCTCGTTTCAAAAACGCATAAAAAAGAGGGCTTTCGCCCTCTTCAGTATTCCCCTGCTATACTGCAGGGACAACAATCGGTTTGCCATTTGACATTGCATCAAACGAAAGCGGTGCAACGCTTGTGCTGTCGCCTGCTCCGAACTCCTTGATATTGAGCACTGCTCCAAGGAATACCACTTTTGTGCCATCAGGGAATGTCCACTGAAAGTCTGCCTCTGCATCTCTTCCGCTCTTAAATGCAAGACCACCAACATAGTCGTTCCCTGCATCTCCAACATTTCTCTTGCCACTTACAGAGATAGTCACGCTCTTTGCTGTCATCAATCGCCTTGCCCATCCCTCTTGATCAAAAGGTTTCCATTCCTCGACACCATTATCAAACGACACGGAGAAACTTTCCATGTCTGCAATCTGTACAAATGTACCACCAGTCACACTCTTTCCATCTGTGCCTGCCTTTGCCGCTGCACCAGTGTTTACCTGGAATTGGTTCTCATATACTGGATATACTCCCGTTTTCTTTGCCATTACTCTTCCTCTCTTTCTTCGATTTCGTAATATAAATTCATTTCTATGACACGCTCATAGATTCCGTTGTCATCTGTACCAACGTCAATCGGCTCGTTCTGTAGCAATTCAATCACATTGATTCTGTGCTTGCCAATCACTACCTCGCTTTTACTTTGCTCCATGATTTGATTGTACAAGTACATTGCTCTCTTCTCTGTCTCCACAGCATTGTTGTTGTGGTGCAGTAGTATACTGATTGATTTTACCTCGAAACTCGCATTTTCTCTGCCACCAATTGCTATGTTAGGAGTACGCTCGTCTTTGCGTTGATATACCCCTACTGAACTCTCCTTCTTGTTGTCGAGTTTTCCTACATAGTAGTTCTTAGCTGCATTGAATGTTTTGAGCCAATCTTTAATGTCTGCTAATCCTAGCATTTTTAAACCCCCGTTAATCTCTTATAAAACGATGCAAATGTCTTTGTTGCGAAGTTTTCCTTCGAGCCTCCAGGAAGCCAATCCCCATACCATTTGCCCTTTGCGTTTGGATTTTCGCTCTTGTCAAATTTGTATTCGGGATGATAATAAAGGCGTCTCGCATATACCGCGTTGTGAATAAAGTTAATCTCCCCTGCTTTTGCGGCCTCTCTATCAATCGAAAAGGATTCGTTCTGCAGGTTTCCTGATTGCCTTGGAACAACCTGCGCTTGCACCACTTCCGTGTGCAGTGCCTCTGCGGTCATTTCTAGCGCTTGTATTGATGCTTTATTCAGCTTTGCAATTGCGGGTCCCTCTATTCTCACTTTAGAATCTGCAACCATCATATGTTTACTCCAAATCTATCCTCGTGTAATTAACACTACCATCAGGGTTGCGTGCCTTCATACCTGATACTATGTTACGCGCCTCCCCATGCACAGTGGCCATACCACTAGTTATTACTGCGACCCCTGGAGCGATATCACCTTGAAAATATGCCGAACCTGTAATTTGCACTATCTTCTTCTGTGCTGTTAGGATTTCCTTTGCCACATCTTGATAGTTGCACTTTAGATCTTTTGTGACGGCCATAATAGGCGCTCCCTCTTCAGTAAGTCCCTCTTCAGTAATTTCTAAATGAATAGGTGTTGTGCATACCTTCTTCATAACAAGGCATGGATATTTCATTTTAGATCACCTTCCTTGCTAATCCCGTCTGTTTTATAAGACTATATATGTCGCGTGGTAATGCCACTCCATCTTGTACGATTACATTCCATGATGTGCCAAAAGACATCGACACCCCATTAATGCTGTACGATGCTAATACTGATTGTATTAAATCTTCGTTTTCGTACTCGAAATCTGCAAGCCTGCAAACTGCCCTTTTTATTTTTTCTTGCTGAAAAAGGGTCAGGCTATTAAAACCCAACCCTCTAATCCTATTAAATGTCAAAGAATCAATGTGCTCGCTTGCGCTTGTAATGAACCTTTGTACTTCCTCTGCAGGGAGTTTGCCGCCATATGTGTTGATATAATAGTCTTTATCAACATACATGATTACCCCTCCTTATTTCTTCGAGGTGTTCTTTCCCTCTTCAGGTGCCTCTGCAGTTCCCTCTTCTGAAGTTTCGATTGCTTTCCTTAGCTCCTCGTTCTCTGCCTTGAGTTTTTCGTTCTCTGCCTTGAGTTCTGCTGCAATTGCCTGCTCGTTGCCTTTTCCATATTCGATAGTTTCGCCACTCTCATCAACAAGATTGAACCCTCTTTTCAGATAGTAGTCCTTCTCTGTTTCGTTGATTACATAGACTTTGTTATCTTTTTCTGCGTATATCATGACTTACCTCCTACTCTGCCTCTGCATTGATGCAAACGCCAGTTGCCTTGTTCTTGATCAAGAATAGATCCATGTAGAATCTGCTCTGCAGCAAATATGAATCTGCTGTTTTTGCGTCGTGGCCTGGCGTGAATACATTGATATAAGAATACTTATCTCTCGCAACTACGCAAGATGGGTGAACAAGTATTGCTCTAATCTGCTTTGCGGTAGGTGCGGGAACTGCTCCCTCAGTAAAGTTGTACTTTGTCTTAAAACGAGCGGATGGTACACTTACGATCTCAACATCGTCAATGCTGTGTACATTTCTGTCAATGTCCTTTCCCCCCGCCGTAACATCAACTGTTCTCTGAATTCCATCTGCCTTCTTGAGGAGCTTTCTCACTGCAGGTGTTACATAGAGAATTCTGCCTTCTGATGGGACGCTTTCATCGTCCATCTTTTCCATTGCCTCGTCAAACCAATCAAGCACATTTGCCGCTGTGAGTGCAGTTGTGACAATGCTTGCTCCGTTTGCTGCATAAGTCTTTGCTTCTGCATAGAGCTTTGAGAAGTTGTATTTGTCCTTCTCAGGAATTGTCTGATCTGTTTCGAGGGTATTCTGTATGTTTGCCATGTCCAACACTAAGTTTGTCTCGTCAACGTCCATAGGATCTACTCTTAGCTCAATGTCTCTGTCGTGTGTGAGTTTCTTAGGCTCCCACTCGTTTGTCAGGTTTCCTGCATTGAATCCACTTCCCTGACGATTGTGATCCTTATAGCCTGAAACTGTGATTGATGGGAGCTTGATTGTCTGCGCATTCAAAAACTTTACTCCAGGGTTTGACTGCGTAAGCGCATATGATGTTTGCTCCCTTGAATACTTCTGCTGTAGCTCCGTCGAAAACTGTTCTGCATAATTGTATACTGCCATTTTAAATTCCTCTCTTTCTAACTAATTACCGAAAATCTTCTTAAGCGCATCAGCTTGCGAGGTGTTTGCTCCTCCCGTTGCCCCTGCGCCTACTTGCTGAAATCCTGCACCCTGCTCATCTGTCTTTTTGAGAGCAGGCACATCCTCCAAAACCTTGTTCACTGCTGCAATATAATCGTCCTCTGTAGATTCTACGGTGAGCGTACTTCTGTCAACTAGCTTTAAAACATAAGGCAAGTTGCTGATTTCTACATTCCCTTTTAAGGCTGCAATCTGCAATGCACTGTCTATTTGGGCTGCGTGAGCCATTGTCTGCGCCTGTGTTAGTTTTTCCTGCAGGTCTTGTACATTTGGTGTATTTGCTTCTTTTTGCGCCTTAAACTGCGATATAGCCTGCGTGACTTCGTCCTGACTTAATCCCTGCTGTTTAAAGTAGTTCTTTAGCACCGCCTCTTCCTTCACAGTCTGTGCTCCACTTACTATGCCTGCGAGTTTTTCGTAATCAAAGTCAATCTTTGCTGTTCCCTGATTGCTTACTCCTGCATTTGTGTTCTGTGTCGCCTGATTCTGATTTCCTTCGCCTTGTGCCTGGTTCTGTGTGTTGATTCCATCTGCCATTTTAAAATACCTTTCCTTTCAGTTTTTCGAGTGTCTCTCGTTCTCAGTTATAAGGGTGTCTCCCTCTTCAGTTGTTGCACGGTGTCTCCGTGTAGTTTTCTGTCTTCGGACAATAAAAAAAGAAAGCTATGTGCCTTCTTGGTTTATCGTACTAATCCTAAATATTCTTTAGATCGATTCCTTCGATTTCCGCCCTCACCTCTAAGCAGTACAGATACTCACCCATAGCTGCCTTTTGCTTTTTGAGCAAGTCTATGCCACATGTTGGTGTGAATTCTGCTGTCTTTGCTTCGAGCTTGATTACAAGTCTGTGCAACTTGTTGTAGCGTTCCTTTGTTTGATAGTACTCTGCACAGAATCTGTCCTTATAGTCTTTGCTGTTCATCAAGTCGATAGTGTCTGGTAATTTCATATGTTCCTCCTTTTTTCTACTAAAAAAGCACCGCGCTTTGCGATGCTTAATGTTTTTATATAATTTTATTGATTTAATAATAGCCTAATTCGCGCAGTTCTTTGTCTATCCTTTCACTCATTCTTTTTCTTAGCTCTTCGGGTATTACTATCTTCTTTGACTCTTCTGCACTTGGCATCTTGCTATCGTCTATTAGATCAAGCGTTACCCCATTGATTTCTTTTAACATATCCTACCTCGCTACAAAAGTTATGTGTTTTGATTTGATTAGCGCTCTAACTATTTCTCGACTAGTTTCCTCTTCGATTGCCCCTACGGGATATCCTAGCATCTCTTCTTTTTTTACAGTATATATCGTATTTATCAATTTATCAATACTTTTGTTTTCTTTTAGTTTGCCTATGCGATATATATCACCATTGTGACAAATTATAGTGGATCCACTCTGCCATTTCCTATCAAACAGTTTTTTTATATCTTCTTTCGATGGATAAGAGCTGTTCGGGTGATTATGTAGAACTTCATATGGCTTTCCCCTGCCCTCAAGAAAATCCCTCTCAAGTGTAGTAAATCCACATGCATGTGTTTCCCCCATATCGACTGCCATTGTGTTTTTAACAAGTCGCTTACCCGTGCGGGCGTCTAGCGCTACAATTTCCTCATGCAGAGTATTATTTCTTGATTTAAGTATTTCCATTGCTTCTTTGTACATTGATTCACTTACTACCTTGCTATTAACTATCCCTTCAAACTTTTTGTGAAATCCATATGAATTCACAAGTTTAAGGTTAACATGACCTGCGTCTATTATTCCATCGTCTTTTATGTGAGCGAGTTCTCTTTCTGTGTATTCGAATTTCTTTTCTATCCACCGCTGTTCCCTTAATTTAAATATCCTCTGCTTGTCTGTGTCTAAAGAATACCTAGCAAGTCTCCCACACCTTTCTGCTTGTCGCTCGCAGTATGTTGCTTTTGATTCACGCTTTGCCTCGCTGACCATCTTTACTAGATCTCGTCTTGTGATATGCTCAGGCTTTGTGCTTGTCCCTGGAAAGTATGTCGTGTGCGAATCTTTACAGTTTGGATGATATAATCCTGCGGAAATAGCAGACGAAAGCAAAGGATAGTTTCCATCTTTGCTTGTCCCTCCGCTCCACACATCGTCAATAAATACCTTGCCAACAAAAGGCGCACACAATGGACATGCACTTGTACGCTTATTTAATATAACTGTACTGATGCCCCAATCTTGGCGCATCTCACCTTGTCCTTGTAAGTACGCTCTCTTTGTTGCTGTCCTTATGGCCATCTCTGCGTACTTTGATACACTGACCCTTGCTCCGTTTTTGTACTGCACGCAGTTTATCCCTGCACTTAAAAAGTCGTGCGTGGCCATGTCGATGGCTTTCTCGTATGTTCCCGCTCCACTTGCTGCATACATTTGTGCATCAAATATGATCTTTCGATATTGATCGTTCGCTCTTCGAAGGATTGCGTATTCCGCCTTCTCCATATCGTTTGTGGTTGCGTTTATTATCTTCTCGATCTTGTTGTCCTTTTGAAAGAAGGACGAACCTCTTCGATATGCCTTGCCTTTTCCTTTTCCCTCTTTGATGGATTCCAGGATTGCAACCTCTTCATCCATCTTGCCTTGATTAAACGCTTCGTTGATTGCCTCGTCTATGTGTGGATTGATTCGCTTGAATTCCTTATTTAGTTTTTTTGCGTATCTGCGTTTAAACTTGTCTAATTCCTGCAGTTGGACTGTTTGCCATTGCACCCACTCTAGCCCCTCTTCAGTTTCCTGCGCTCTATGATGCTTTAGATTCCTTATAAGCGATGCTGTGATATCGTCCTCGATTCGTGCGAGTGACCTTGCTACATCATAGTCCATTGCTGTATACCTTGTATCCTTGCCTCTTCCATGCCCTTATCTCTGCTTTGAGCTGTGTTTTGCTCTCACATTTAATATTTAGCATTTGGATTTGATTTTCTTTTCTTACCGCGTAAACGCCAAAAGAGACAGAATCGGCCGCTATCTTTAGCAACCCCTCTGCCTCTGCATCGCTCATTTGGTACACGCGCTTTAGTATGTGTACAATTACCATCGCTCTATCCTTCTTTGTTTACTCCTCAATCTCAAAACCACCAAGTGATTCGTTCGCAGATGGCTCATCCATTTCTATGAACCCTTGCTCAGCTTTTAGCCTCTGCACCTCTTGTGCTTTCCATTCCTCTGTTTTGGAATCTCCATATAGTTCCTCGATTGTTGCCTCTATACTTAGAATGCCTCCTGACTTTGCCTTTGCGATAGTTTCCACCTGCGACTCAAATGACGGATTTGCGTATTCACCAAATGTGATTGTGACTTCCACCTCTTCAAATGGTTTCTTTTCCATCACTGCAGCCGCGTTAATTGTCATATTGACGAGTTTTGGTATGCACGATGACAGTGCCTCAATGATTGCGTCTCGGGTATATAATGTCGCCTTTTCCTTTTCGCGCTGTGCCTCTGCATTGTCTAGCTTTTTAACATCGATTCCAAGCGTCGACGGACTGACTATTCCTTGCAGTGCTAGATCTAGTGCTGTGATGTATGTTGACAAATAGCTATCGTGTGGAATTGCAGGCTGTTCAATTTCTATCTTGTTTGACGCCCCCTCGCGGTTGTCTGTGTCGGTCTTTATAAAGCGATTATCAAACGAGTTGGGTTTCATTACCATTCCCGTGTTTGGATCGCGCGGCAAAAAGCATTCAGGAATGTACTCCCTTGTCCTGCCCGCTCTTAATGCATCCATCCACTGCGACCATGCTTCGTCCAAACTATCAAAGCTGTCTGTCTTGCGGTCAAATATAGACTGCCCTCTTCCTTCCCACTTGCTCGAGCCATAAATATTAAAAGGCACAGCGAGTATCAAGTTCTTGTCGAATGTGTAGTCCGATAGCTTGCTTGTGAACTGCGTGCTGTTTAAATCTACCTTGTGCTCGTTGCGATATAGCTCGTTCTTTAGATATCCATATCCATATCGCTCAACGAGTGTATAGCTGTGCTTTTCCTCTGTAAAAAATGTCTTTACTATGACCTCTTTGAGTCGTTTGCGATTAAATATTAGTTCTACTCTGTCCCCTGGCACCCACTCGACGATTGGCAATTTGCTTATTTCAGAATCGAATCCTATCTTGAATACACCATCGCCTATGTACAGCGTCTCTTTGGTTGCCTCTTTGAGTACCTCCTTGATGTTATTCTCTGCAGCTATTTGCTCCCATCTATCCTCGATGTCTTTTGATTTGATTTCGATTGAGTTTAAATCCGTCAAAGTAATGCTCGTCAGCATATCAACTATAAGTCCAGGTAGTCCCGTGTGTACCCTTTTGATTTCCATTCCTGGTGTTGACCTTGCTCCCCAAAACGATACACTTGCATTCGGACTTGGAATCTGTGTGTATAGTTGCGATAGCTCGTATGCATCACCTCTGTACCATATGCGGTTCTTTGCCGCATTGTCCTCAAATGTCATTGCAGCAGTTATCCTGATTACTCCAGGCATTGCATCTTCGATTTCTAAAAAGTTTCTTAAGCTATTTTTAATCATATTCATCAATCCCACTTTGTCTTTCTTCCTTTCCGATGATTTCCTTGTATGGCAACCACGCATACTGCGATGCATTGATTGTGTGGTCGTTTCCATCTTCAGGCATGTCTTTCTTATCGTCCCAACTGTATGTATCTATCTCTTTTAAGTGTTCTATACAGTGGTCGCAGACAAGATATAAACCCTTTGCTATCCATCCAATCTGCAGGTTGATTCGGTCTATAATCTTTGTCTTTTTATACGAACCAATGAAGTTATAGATACTTCCGTGTGTTCGCTTGTATTTGTTCAGTTCCGTCAATGTCGCTTGATCCGCACTGTCCACAAACACATCTTTAGCAAACCCCCATTCCTTTCGGTTCTTTTCGAGGAATTTGACAAATCGTTCTGCTGTGTCCGATGGTGCGATTGGTATGTCTACTGATGCGTTGTTGTATACCTCTTCATCAAGCGTTATCAATACACCCTTTGTTGTTATGCCCTGAAATATCATCGAAATCGTATCAGGGCTCTTGCTTGAGTAAGCTGTGTCTAGACCCGCAGTAAAACGAGCAAACTTGACCTCTCCTCGTTTTATTTGCTCTTTTAGATAACTAGCCTTGATGGTGTGTTTCTTTTGCTCAAAGTTAATAAAAACGATGCCCGTCGCTCTTCCACGCAAACCTTGAATCTTGTTTTTGTATAGCTTTGTCCCTGGCGGTGCAGATTGTTTCTTTTTTTCGATAGCCTCTTCAGTGAGGCTGGCATTATCTTTAAAACTAAAAAACCAATACCTCCATCCAGGAATTGGCGGTTCTACTAGTTCTTTTAATATCTCTTCAGGAACATCCGCTCTGTACTTCTTGAAAGGCCTCGCGTGGTTAATAAACTCTTTGTAAATAGGCAGTGCAGGATTGTCGGGATTGAGTGTCGCTAATAGATATTCGTTTCTTACTGACACCTCTCGCACGAATTCCATATTTGCTGTGTTTATCTCATCTATAAAAACACAGCCATACTGTCCTCCAAGTGCCAACTTCCACTTCTGTGCATCGTTGTAGCCTAATACATAGATGATCTTGTCTTCAAACCTTATGTGAGATAGTTTGTTCTCCTTGTCGCCATTTCCCCTGTACTCTGCGTTCTTGTGTACATCAAGGATTCCGTTGTCCTGGTTGATGATATTCTTCTCGGCCGTTCCGATTGTTGTGCTTGCTAGTATATGCAATTTCTGTTTGCTTTTAGATACCATTCGCATGAACTTGACAGATGCACCAACTGTTGTCTTTCCCGATGCTGTAGTCCCCTCTAGAAACTCAGCACTTACCCCCTCTGTGGTGTTGATAAAATCAACATACTTTTGGCTCAATGGAAAGTTACTCTTCAAGTCCCTCACCGCCCAACTGTGTCATTATTGCATCTAGTTTGGTGCTATCCTCTGCAGTTACCGCGATGTTACGCGTATCTCTCCACAAGTGTGGTTTTCTGTTTCTTAACCAAAAAATCTGCGCAGTGGTGTCCCCCTGCACATGCTTGGTTATAATTTTCTTTCGCTTTTTGCCCTTCGAATCGACCTCTATCGTTGTCTCTTCATAGTCATATCCAAGTGCATTTTTGAGGAGCGCATTTTCGACTTCGATGTCTACGACTTCCTTGCCTTTTTTTAAGGCGTTACGAATGTCACTATATTTATTCTTCCATTCGTTGAGTGTTTTTCTCGATATTCCAATGTTGTGAGCTATCTGTTCATCTATAAGTCCATCGCGCGCCCATCCCTCGATTTTTAACAATCCTTCCTTGGTGCGCCATTCGTCATATTTGCCTTTTGCCATAATGCCCTCCTTCCGTAATTTTATGTCAGCCTTTCAGCTTTTAGTCCCGTTAGCTCTTCCCATCGTTTTACGATGACATCACAGTACCTTGGATCTAGTTCCATTGTTAAGCACTTCCTCTTCAGATGTTCGCATGCTATAAGAGTTGTGCCACTTCCACCAAATGGATCCAAAACGACCTCGTTTGTTCTGCTGCTGTTCTGTATTTGTTTTGCAATTAACTCGATAGGTTTCATTGTTGGATGTTCGATGCTCTTTGCAGGTTTGTCGTACTGCATCACTGTTGTCTGCGTTCTGTCATCGATAAAATAGTGTGCAGCCCCTTCTTTCCATCCGTAAAGGCAAGGTTCATGCTGCCAATGATAATCTTGTCGTCCTAGAACCATCGTATTCTTGACCCAAACAAGCACCTCTCGTACTGATAAGTCTGTCTGCTCTATTGCATCTAAAAAAGCCTTTCTCATCGTGTCTGCGTGCCATATGTAGACCACCCCCCCAGGTTTTAGCCATTCGGCCATGTTTTTAAACGCAGCCTCTAGGAAGGCTGTGAAGTCGTCAGTTGATTGATGATCGTTTTTTATCTTTAGTTTGTCCTTTGTCTTGCCCTCATATGCCACATTGTATGGTGGATCTGTGACTATTAAATCTATCACCCTGCCATCTATAAGCCTCTTCATGTCCTCGCTGTTCGTACTATCGCCACACGCGAGTATGTGTTCTCCTAGTTGCCATATGTCTCCTGGCTTTGTGACTGCCTCTTCAGGTAGTGCCTCTTCAGGGTCAAAGTCGTCCTCGTATTCCTCTTCAGTTCCTAGTTTGATTATGCCTGCGATTTCATCTTCCGTGAAACCCGTTAGCTCTAAATCAAAGTCCATCTCCTGCAGTGCTTTCATCTCGCTTTCGAGTATGTCGTAATCCCATCCCGCGTCTAATGCTAACTTGTTGTCTGCGATTATGTATGCCCTCTTCTGCTCCTCACTTAGATGCTCAACAAATAAGCAAGGTACCTTATCTATTCCGAGTTCTTTTGCCGCCATCATTCTTCCATGACCTGCGATGATTACATACTCCTTGTCAATTAGTATTGGATTGATGAATCCGAACTCTTTTATGCTTTCTGCAATTCTATTTAGCTGCGCCTCGCTGTGCGTTCTTGCATTGTTCTCGTATGGCATTAGCTTGCTGATTTCTATTTCTTTGTAATTCATTTCTTCTCCTGAAAATAAGCAAAACAAAAGGCAGCTATAAAACTGCCCTTTGCTTAGTGAATTATGAGTTTCAAACACTTTAGTTTGAGAGATGTATTGCGGTGTGCCGTTGCCCTTATCCCGTCACACTCCACACTATCATGATAACACTGTTTTTTTTCCCTGGTTTCCGAAGTTTTGATTTTAAATCAATTTAAGGTTCTCTGCTGTCTTGTAGATGAACTTTGACTTGTATGATCCATATGTGCTTACTGCTGCATCACGCGGATACCTCTCGAAATATAAGATGCTATTCCATACCCCATTTTGGTATTCGTATGGGATAGTGTCGAGCGCCTTTTCGATTGCCCTCGTCTTTTCGATGAATGCATCTCTTTTGATAACCTTCTGTGCAACGATGTCTTGTATATCCGTCCCTCGTGGTTGTCCATCAGATAGCTTTGCACATTCGTCAAGGATATCTTGTGCTTTTGCTTTGAGTCTATAATAATCTCTAATCTGCCATACCGTTTGATGGTATACTTCTGTGGGCAGGTTATACTTGTTATTCTTTTGCCTTTGGTAATCTCTCATTGCACACTAACCGAGCTCGGCAATACCAAGCTGCTTTTCCCTTTCTCTTATTTTTATAGGTCCCTCTGCACGGACCGTCTTTCCTCGTGGCCATACCTTATACCTTCTTGGTTTGTCTAAAGCTATCTCGGTATACTCTAGGTAATCAAGTCCCGTAACGGGATGGGTGTATCTCCTTACGCTGTCTTTTGCTATGTAATAGCCTTTGATTGCCTTTGGATCGTCAAATAGAGCTGCGATACTTACTGGCTCTCTCTTAACAATTGGCTTTTCTAAATTTCTGCTGCAGGAATATCTGCGCTTAGTAGGACAATCTTCATCCCTAAAAGTTTTTTGTGTCTCTTTGATGAGGTAGTTTGCAAGTAGGTGATAGTCGCCGCTATCATCAAACAGTGTTGGCTTTACCCATCCCTTGCCCCACTTCTTGTTTATAAAGGCTGCATCGCAAGTGTTGATTATAACATGGTGATGGATTCGCTTATTTTCGTATTCTGTAACAGCAATCCACTTTAGCTCGTCTCCCATTGCATACTTGAGTCTGTTCAAAAAATTCTTGAGGTGCTTCTTTGCCTCTGCAGGTGTTGGCTCATCATGGCCATATGTTAGTGTGTAGTGTCCTGATCCATATCCAAAATTATGATTGATTAACCTTCTAAAGTTTCGCTCTGCTATGATGTCGTTTATCTTCTTTACATTTTCGGGTGTGGCATTCATCCTTTGCGCCCTCTTTCCTTTATGACATCCTGATGGAAGTTTAATGACATGCTCAATAGTTCTACCTGCTACGCATGTCTCTTTTATAGCTACTTGTTTTATTTTTGCCATCTCTCGTTTTTTCCCTCTAGTGTTAATACTCTTATCGAGCCACAATGCTCTTCACACGAGCTCGTCTTTTTTCCTATATATATAATGTAGGTTTTTATAAATTCTTGAACTTATCGCACATCGCAATCACCTGGATTGCTTCCTTAACCGCATTGACTGCATGTTTTCTTATATTTTCAACTCGATTTTTTTGTATAGCTATATCTTCGTCTTTGCGGAGGTATGTCCACCACGTTCTTACAATCTTATGAATTTCTATTGATTCCTCGGCGAGTTCCTCGGTCTCTTCAAGTATTATCGCGTACCCTTCATGGGTACTGCTGAACTGTGGGTGTATCTTGTTTGCCTCTTCAAGCTCTCTTTTTACAAGGGTTTCTATTTCTTTATTCATTTTCTATTCTCCTGCTGTATGTTTGGAAGTATACTTTTAGTCCCTTTTGAAAGGCTGTGATGTACTCCTTGCGAGCGCCTTTGCTCTCTAACCAATTATCAAGCATGTATATTGTATTGGCTCTGTCGAGCAGGCGCAGGCAAATGCACATATAGTCATCCCAATCACATATCGCAGGTAGGCTAATCTCTGCAGGATTGATTATCGTTGCTCCTGGAAATTTTTCCTCTGCATCTTTTCTTGCCTCGTCGAATAACTCTTTATAGTTTGCTTGATTAGTTATCTTGCCGCTCAAGTAAATTACTGTTTCGCTTTTCATTATTTTCCTCTCTCATTCTTTAGTTATAGAGTTTCGCTTATATGGTGCTTTTTATAGTGATTCTAGTTCCCTCTTCAGGTCTTCAAGGTGTTCTCGGATTGTTGTTTCTATCTTTGTTTTTAGTTTATCGGTCAATTCAAAACCGCCCCGATCCAAATAACCTAGAACCGATAAGTTAAAGCGGAGTCTGCATTCCGTTTCAAAAAATACTCTGTTTTTTAGATTTTTTAAACAGTTTTCTATGCGATGTATTTCGGCTTTGAGTTCAATGGCTCTCTCTAGTGTTTCTCTCTTCATGATTCCCTCCTTGATTTAAATCTTTTCGCATCTGTCAATTTCATATAATATGTGTAGTCCACTGCCGTTATCCCAATCAACCATGATGGATCCTGCATTGATATAAGTCGAACTCTAGTTCCTTCAGGGTATTCTTCGCGCAGTCTCTCTACTACTTCTCTACTTGGTAAGTTCATGAACATCTTGGTTCTCCTTTGCATTCGATTGTATTTGTTAAGCTCGGTTAGATTGGCGTTCTCGTATATGTTGCCGATTACTTCTAACCCATAAAGCCATACATTGTCTTCGCACAAATCTTCTAATTCAAGGTTTTTTCGTTTTCTTTTGTCCTTTGGAATTTGCTTGTAGTCAATCAAGAAACGACCATCTGCATAATGTACCTGCCATTTCTTCCAATCCTCTTGATTCTCTGAGGCTGTGCTTAGCAATATATCCCCCTCGTATATTTCCTCTCCGTTCTTGTCTTTTAGTCCGCTTGATTTCATCAAGATAATTTTTTTAAAAGGGTTTGCAGCTACTGCAAAATCGCCAATGTAATATGCTACTATTTGTTTTTGCCAGTCTATATAAGCTGCTGGTTTTAATATTTTTAAATTCTTATCCCATACTCTAAATTTTGGTATCATCGTTACATCCTTTCTTCTCAACTCTTCTGCGTTCTTCTCAACTCTTATCAATCGCCATCATTTCTGTTATCAATTGTAGAAAGTTACTTGAGCATCGAACTCATAGTTCATCCATATTGTTTCTGTACGTTTGACTGAGCATTCTGCAGTAGTATCTTTACTCAGCTTGTTCCAATCCTTGAGATATGAATTGTAAAGGTCGTTGTCATATCCACTAATCATCACTTTGCAGTCACTTTCACATAAGACTTTTAATAGCTTTACATGGTATTCGTCGTCTAATTCGTGGTTATATAAATTCTTTTTTCTAGTGCTTAATAAATATGGAGGATCTATATAGATAAAGGTCTCTTCCCCTCTTAAACTCTTTATCAGCTCTATTGCATCTTTATGCTCAATCTGTGCGTTTTTCAGCCTCTCGGCCACAACTCGTAAGGTATCAGGCAGCTCATTCCAGGCCTTCGCTGGGTTCGGGCTTGTCGCTCCTATACCTCGCCTAAAGCCATTTTTATATTTGTTTCCACACCCAAAACCTTGCCAACACTTAATTGCAAATATTCTCGCTCGCTCTACATCATCTATAGTGTCGCTTATATAAGCCATTTCATATTCTGTCCTTGAATAAGGTGTCAGTCTTATTGCTTCGGCCAACTTGCTCGGTTCGGTTCTCAACACTTTGAAGAAGTTATACACATCGTCATCAATATCGTTGACAATCTCGTTATAGCAAGGTTCTTTGTTGAACAGCACAGCTCCACTTCCAAAGAACGGCTCGCAGTATACTTTGTGTTCAGGTATATGTTTTATTATCCAAGGAGCAATCCTGTTCTTTGCCCCTGGATATTTAAGCACCGCTTTCATAAGTTATTAACCTCTTCAGTCGCTCCTCAAGAGTCGTTTTCTTTATACAAAAATCATTCATGATTTTGTGCATTACATCGATCGAAGTCGATGCTGCAGTTTCGCCTTCGTGATACCAACACCAACAATGTGTGTCGTCTTTGATTCCTTTTACCTTTCCTATTTCGTATCTGTCGCCATTTCGATATATAAATAAATCGCCTGGCTTGAATTCGTTTAAGGTCTCTCTTTCTTTCATATTTACATCCTCTCTGCTATGTGTTTTATTACATTAACTGTCACTCCATTACCTGCCTGCTTATACAATTGATTGTTTGAGTTTAGCTGTTCTGCCCTTTCAAAATATTTGTCCTCCCAACCTTGCAATCTAAAGCACTCGCGTGGTGTTAGTTTTCTTATTGCAAGATAACAATTATACTTTTCGCTCCAGGTTGCCCATACACTACAGTTATCATATAGCTCTACTACAACTCCTTGATTGCAAGATGTATCTAGTGTCTGCGCGACTTGGTCGCCTACTCTTCCTCGTCTTGTTGTGCTATTTGGTACTGCGAGGTTGACACTATCTCCCTTGTCTGCAAGAGCATATCCTTTTTTTGTAGCTTCCTTTATTTTGATTTCATCCACCCCACTTTTATCATTTGGTTGCACGGATATTGCAACGCCATGTCTGTCTTGCGCTGTTAGTGTAAAAGAGGGTTCGCCATCTTCTTTCATTCTTCGTCCATTCTGTCGCTTGTTTTCTCGCTCAGGCGTTAGGACTGGAATTGCTATTGCTGCTCCCTCTGCAGAATGTGTTTTTACTCCGCTGTCTTCCCTTGCAAGCAGACAATTTGCGATGTCTATTCTCTGAGGTGCCTTTGATGACTTGTCTATACCAAACTGCTCTGAAAATGCTAGTGGTATAGCAACTGCAGTTCCTGATGGGCCTTGCTTTGACACCCCTCGATCCTCATTCGCTGTCAAGCAGTTTGCAATTTCGAGTTCTTGCAGCTTGCTGCTTGTCTTTACAACCCTAAATGGTTGTGTTATATATGCCTCTAGGCCTCCACCTCCACATTTTGTTAGGCAGGGAGCAATTCCCTCACGATCGTAAACTCTGTAACGATTGGGATTATCTCGTTTCACCCCCCCTATAAGGCCTATTTGCTTAATACAATTTTCTCCGCCTGCTTTCTCGATAGGAAATACTTCCCGTCTACCTGCTCCTCTAAGATGTCCAACAATAAACACTCTTTCGCGGTTTTGTGGGACGCCATGGTGTTTCGAGTTGATAACTTCCCACTCCGCATCGTACCCAATTTTGTCCAATTCAACGAGAAGTCTTGCGAAGTCGAGTCCTCTATTAACAGAAAGTAGATTGCGAACATTTTCAATGAAAAGCGTGTTGGGTCTATCTTCCTCTTTGAGCTGTTCAATAAGGTTTGTAATTCTGAAAAATAGGCTTGAGCGATTCCCTTTAAATCCGTGTTGGTGTCCTGCAATACTGATGTCCTGGCAGGGAAATCCAAAGCACCAACATTCTGCTCGTGGTATATCGTCTGCGATAACTCTTCGAACATCATTTGCGTACCATTCTCCATTAAGATACTCATCCTTTAAAATCTCCTTCTGTCTTTGTCTAAGCGGTAATGTGAGCAAGTATTCTCGTTGCTTATCTGTTATGGTATGCATTGAGCGATAGCTTGCTTCTGCATACTTGTCAAACTCACAGTGACCAATACACTCGTGGCCTGCAAGTTCCATCCCATGCGTGAACCCCCCCACACCGCTAAAAAAATCAATGAATTTCATGCTGTTTACTTTTCCTTTTTTATTTCCGAATATAGACTCCCCCAAAGGGCCTCGCGGTTGTCTTCCATGAATTTCAGAGCCTTTATTTTTCCATAAGACAATCCTTTGGTTTCCTCCGTTTGGCTTGCGATTTCAGTGTCTATATTTGTGTGTGCTTTAGTTCCTGCGAGTTCCTCTTGCCTTTTCTTCTGTTTGCACCTGCGATCGCTTTCTCTTTGAGCCTCTTCACTACATTCTCTTGAGCAGTTGCGCTGCTGCATGTACTGTGTGTAGTATTCTCTGTGACAAACTTTGCATTCTTTCAAGTGGACATTTGGCATGAGCTTTAGTATTTCGTCTCTAATCTCTTTTTTGAACTTCCTGATGTCTCGATCTGTCTTTGACCTATTAATCATCATTGTTGTTCCGTCATGGTGGTTCTTTACCATGATGCCCTTTGCTGTTTGCTCGTACAGAATGTATTCATATAGCTCACTATTTTTTATGACAGTCTTCATGACCACATTCCTCTAGAAAGGTACATCTGCATCGATTTGTTCAAAGCTGTCAGGAATATCGTCATCGTTAAAAGCTGCCTTTGTTTTTTCGTTTCTTGGTTTTGCATCTTTCCACTCTATGAACTCAACCCGCTCTGCAACAACATCAGTAGTAAATACCTTGTCGCCATTCTTGTTTGTATAGCTGCCCGTTTGCAGTCTGCCCTGGACTGCTGTCATCATTCCTTTAGCAAGATACTTCTCACAGTTTTCTGCCTGCTTACCAAATACAGTTACGCGTGGAAAATCCGTCTCTTTCTCTCGATCGGCACGCGTCGGCCTATCTATTGCCATGCTGAATGTTGCCACTGCCATCTGTGATGTGGTGTATCTCAGCTCAGGGTCTCTTGTTAGCCTTCCTATTAGGTGTACACTATTCATTTCTTAGTTTCCTTATTATCCTTTGTGCTATTTCGTGTGGATTGTCTCTGTTGTCTTTTATAAATGTTGACATATGTGAATGGTACATACATCTGTGCATGCTTTCGTTATATTGATCACATTTCCTGCAACACCTTGTACATACAGTTTCTTGTTCTTTCGGACATTGTCTCCACACATTCTGCTCGTTATGACTTATGCCGCAAATAGGACAGTTCATGGATTGATTTCCTCGCAGTAGTTCTTGCCGATAAATTGCATCCAGGCTTCAACTGCTTCGTCCAATGTGCATCCATCTGTCATTAAATCCTCGATGTATTTCCTCTCGGTTTCAGCACGAAGTCTGTCTCGTTCTTCAACCCCTGATGGATCCGCACTATGCAACCATCTATGATGCTCAGGACACACATCAATTTGAAAACCAAATTCAATGCTTATCTGTCTTAGTGGCCCATAAAACAGCTCATGCCTTTCTGCATAAGGTCTGCCACAATACTTACAAACGCGCTCAGCTTTGTCTTTATAGCCATTCATCAGCCTTTTTCTCTTTTTGCGTTTCGGCTTTGGAAAAAGTGCTCCTTTGTAATCACTCATAATCACTTGTCTCCTTTTCGATTTTTACTGCGGACACATCTACAATGTCCTCTTTTGTTAAAACGAACTCGTTGTTGTGAAACATCTCAATCACCTCTGCAGGCGATTTTGCCATGCTGTTGGGTAATTCGATTTGGAATGTAACTTTTAGTCTGTACATATCTGCTCCTTTATAATCAATGCCTCGTGGTCGCTTTATATCTAACCCCTTTTGAAAAATATTTGAAAACCACGAGGCAGTTGATAACTTTGTACTAAATCTCCATTAGCGCAGTGGTCTTTGCATTTCGCTGCACTCTTATCTTTGCTCCGCCTTTTATGGTGATTGTGCTTCCCTGCACTGTGATGCTTGCCTTTTCTATTATTTCATCGAGTACCATGTCTCCAATTCGATGTACTAGACCTTTAGTACTTCCGTCTAGTTCTTTGAGATTGAGGTATTCATCTGCTTTGGAAATGTCATTGATGGCTTGTGTAAGTTTGTTTCTTCGATCTTCTCTTTCCCTGCCATCACACATGCACTTTCTTGTCACATTCTCATCTGCTTGCTCTTGTGATTCAGACAAGATGAGTTCTGTGTGACCACAGTATTTGCACCTGCCCTCGTAATCTTTATAGTCCTGCATTCTTTATAATCCTTTCCGCATATTGCTTTCCATCTTTGGTATTACCGCTGTTGTAGACGCTCAACGCGTCTTTATAGTTCCCATACTTGCCAAGTAATTCAGCTAGTATGTCACAACCTACTTTTACATTTTGTTTGGGATCGTATAAGTTGGTCACTCCAAGTCTCTGCATTCTCGCTTTGTGCCATCGTTCCTGGATTTGCATCAAGCCGATCGATTCCCCATCGTCTCCCTCTGCAGACGATAGCCATCCACTCTCCTCTTTGATTAGTTCTTTTATTACGCGGGGATCTAGACCATACCTCTTTGCAGTTTTCTCTATATGATTCTCTACTTCTAGCTCTGCGACTGTCTTTGGCTCACCTAAATTCTGTGGCTCGTTAATTCCTGGAAACTCTATCGCTGTAGCAATGCCATTAAGCACTAACACTATAGCTATAATGCATATTGTCGATATTCCTGATTTTATTTTCATCTCACACCTCCCTGTCTTTTATAGAGGGCATCTGCTATATCTTCTTTGTAATATTCCTTTGCTCTTCCTTCTGCTTCTGCAATGACATAATCTGACATAAGAGCACTTGCCCAATCTCTGCTTTTTTTTCTTGCTTTTGCAATTTCTGTCAGATTCATGGTTATTGCTGGACTGAATTTATATAAGGCTTTTTCTATCTCTGTTCGTGTCATAGCAGCTCCTTTCTCGATGTTTAGCCACATATCGTGTCTTTATTCACCAAAAAAAATTTCACCTACTGTTAAGTTATAATAATTTGCATACTTTACCTTTATTGCATCCCGTGGGATTCTTTCCCCAGTTTCATACATTCCTATTGTAGATGGCTTTATTCCTATTTCTTTTGAAAGCTCCGCAATAGTTTTATTTCCTCTTAGTTTTCTCAACTTTTTTCCAATTGCCTTACTATCCATATTTACCTCCTGTTTTTTCGAGTATAACATTAGTCACAAATCGTGTCAACACAAAATGTGGTTTTATTGTTTACATTTTCCACATTGCGTGTTATTCTTTTTATAAAAAGAAAGGGTTTATACATGGTGGAAACATTCAAAGATAGGTTAAAAGCTCTAAGGGTTTCAAAAGGGCTAACACAAGAAGATTTAAGTGCTAAACTCAAAATTTCTCGCAGTACCATAGGTATGTATGAGCAAGGTAACAGACAACCTGATTTTGATACGCTCGAACTAATTGCAGACTTCTTTAATGTGGATACAGATTATCTGCTCGGTCGAACTAATAAGACAACTTATATCCCTCATGCAGATTTATCTGATATAACTAATATATCATTCCCAGCAGCAAAACCTATTCCTATCCTTGGCGATATATGTGCTGGTGATGGAACATGGTGTGAGGAAAACTTCGAAGGTCACTTTTTTATAGACAGCTCTATCAAGGCGGACTTTTGCGTTAAGGTTCGAGGCGATAGCATGATTGATGCAGGTATATATGATGGAGACCTAGCTTTTATAAAAAAAACTTATGATTATATAAATGGCAAAATTTATGCAGTACGGATCAACTCTGACTGCGAAGCTGTTCTTAAAAAGGTATTTTGGAATAATGATACAATTATATTAAGTCCATGCAATTCTGCATACGAGCCCTCTGTTACGGATAGCGAAGGGGTATCAGTTGTAGGAGAGTGTATAGGAGTTTATCGTGCGACTATATAATTTTAAAAATACTATTAGGAGGTAGTTATGGCAACAGTTCCAGTTAAAGTGAAATCAAGATTTGCAGATGGGTTAAAAAAGTACAAACCCATTTTGACTAAAGCTGAAAAGCAAGACCTGAACGAAAGTGACACCGTCACAATTATTGTTGATATGCTTTCCGATATTTTCGGATACGACAAGTATGACGATATAACATCTGAATTTGCTATAAAAAAGACGTTTTGTGATTTAGCAATCAAATTAAATGAAGAAGTAAAACTCTTAATAGAGGTAAAGTCAATAGGTACCAACTTAAAATATAATCACCTTAAGCAGGCTACCGATTATGGTTCAAATGCGGGCATTGATTGGGTTGTGTTAACTAATGGAGAAACATGGAAAGTGTACCGAATAATCTTTAGTAAACCTGTAGATAACGAGCTTGTATATGAGTTCAATATCCATGATTTAAAAGCTGCTAACAACGAACATCTTCGTTACCTATACATGCTCTCTAAAGAAGCCCTCAGCAAAAAGGGAAATACGCTAAGCGAATACCACATACAAAAGAAACTTGTTAATCCTCCAATGTTGGCTCAAATCATTCTTTCTGATGATGTTATTAATTATATAAAAAGAACCTTCAAAAAAGTTTCTACTGATACCAAGGTTACCAATGAAGAGATATATAAGATGTTAGTAACAGATATATTAAAGAGAGATGCTTTGGAGGACGAAAAAGCTCAAGAATATAGACGCAAAATATTAAAAGCGATTAAAAAGAAAGATAAATAATTATAATAAATCCTCGCGAGAAATGCCTCTATTTCATTTTTGGAAATAACTTCCATGCAAACTTGTCTATTTCGGTTGGTTTGAGTTCAAGTTAGTTTTTTAAATTTAACACTTGTTGAATTCATTCCATAATTAAAAATCAAACCAAAGTGTTAATTATGGTTTTTTATAATTAAGATTTTGCTCAAAGTTAACAACAAAGCCCTCAGCCTAAACTGAGGGCAATGCGTAAGGCTGCAAGGTACAGCCCCGTCTGAACAACAAAATTGTACCATTGCAGTCCCTTAATGTCAAATAAAGGGATATTTTTATGCCCAAAAATTGAGGAGGTTGTTGTGTCAAAAAAATATAAATACACTAAGACCTTTACTTTTGAAGGTAAGCGATATTTTGTAAGAGCAGACACTCAGGAAGCTCTATTTAAAAAGATGTGGAAAAAACAAGCCAATCTCGAAAATAATATGAACTCCTCTTCAATGCGTTTTTTAGATTGGTCTGAACGCTGTATCAACACCTATAAAATCAATTGTTCAGAAAAAACAAAGCAAGATTTTATTTGCCTAGTAAATACAAATATAAACAAGTACATTGGTATGCTTCCGCTAAAGAGCATTAAACAAATGCATTGCCAAGATATTATTAATCGTCAGAAAGGTAAATCTGTTTCCCAAATATCAAAAGTATATCAAGCTTTACAATTCATCTTTTTGAAAGCGAAACAGGAGGATCTAATCAGCAGGAACCCCGCCGAGTTTATTGAAAAGCCTAGAGGAACAAAGAAAAAACGCAGAGCTCTTACGCAAGAAGAACAAACTATATTTACGGACGTGGCAAAATGCAATCGAAAGTATTATGGATTTTTATTAATGCTTTACTGCGGTTGCAGACCGTCTGAAGCATATGCTTGCAAGTTAAGCGATATTATCCAAACAAACGATATATATTTACTTCACATTAAAGGAACTAAAACTGTCATGGCAGATAGATTTGTGCCACTCCCATATTGGTTATATGAACTTTTTATAGACAATGACGGTGAATATATCTGTCAATTGTCAAATGGCAGCAAAGTTTCACGCGATTACATGAAGCTGGTATGGGCCAGCTATAAGCGAACTATTAACTTAAAGATGGGAGCAAAAACTTATCGTAATCAATTAATAGAACCACTCCCTCTGTCATCGGATATAGTGCAGTATTGCCTTAGACACACATATTGTACCAATCTAGCGAAAGCAAAAATTGACATCAGGACAGCGCAAAAGTTAATGGGACATGCAGATATACAAATGACTGCCAATATCTATACCCATATTGATAATACTGATATTGTTGATGCTGCTCGACAACTTTGTGATGTTGCACCTACCGTGACCAAATGTGACTCAAATGGCATAAATTAGCCATTTTTAATATAACTACGAATCAGTAGGTTGGGGGTTCGAGCCCCTCATGGCGCACCATAAGATAAAAACCTTGAAAACACTGTGTTTTACAGTCATTCAAGGTTTTTTCTTTGCTGAAAAGCAGCTTTGTTTTCTTTAGTAATCGCAAATAGTTTATAGTATATTTTTTAATAAAGCATATTCCCCTACACTCGTTCATACTGCTTTCCGCATAGGCTTAAGGCCAAATTCACAAACATCTCTATCCCTACCGATATTGAATCTTCATTAATATTAAGTGTAGCATCATGAAGAGTTCCTGTAGGAATGTCATCCTGTGCACATCCGAGCATAAAAATTGATCCAGGTATTTCTTCTTGATAATATGCAAAGTCTTCTGATCCCATATGCGGTCTTTTGATCTTTATACAACATTCTTTTGACTCTAATATTGATTCCGCCACATCAATCACTTTTTCGGTAAGTATTGTATCGTTGTTTACTGATGGAAATCCTGTTATGAATTCAATTGCTCCGTTACCTCCCATAGCCTCCGCTGTCCCAACAACAATTTGTTTCATTTTATTCTTTATAATTTCTTTACTTGACTTATCTATACATCGAATCATACCCCTCATTTCCACATAGTCTGGAATTATATTTACAGCTTCGCCTCCATTTATTTGACATATTGAAAATGTTGCAACATCAAATGGATCAATCCCATTGCTTAAAACCGACTGTAGACCACTGATTACTTGTGCTGCAATAATAATCGCATTTACCCCACAATGTGGTTCTGATGAATGAGCTCCCTTTCCTTTTATTCTTATTTCAAATTCGTCATCTGTTGCAGAGAGTGGTCCGCTTTTCGTTCCAATGGTTCCGCACGCAAGTTCGGGCATCATATGAAGAGCAAATATTGCTTCTACATTTGGATTTTCCAACGCACCATCATTGATAATACATTTTGCACCTCCATTAGCCTCCTCACCTGGCTGAAATATAAATTTTATAGTGCCTTTAAACGAATCTTTCATCTGTGATATCATAAATGCCGTACCCAACAAAATAGCCATATGGCAATCATGTCCACACGCGTGCATAACCCCGTGATTCTTAGACTCAAATTCCAGCCCTGTATCTTCCAAAATTGGTAAAGCATCCATATCTGCTCTGAATGCAATATTAGGGCCACCTATTCCCGAGTCAAAAGTAGCTATAACTCCTGTTCCTCCTACGTTATTCTTTACTTCAAATCCCATTTTATTAAGTTTTTCAGATATAAATTTAGATGTTTCAAATTCCTCGAAGCTTAATTCTGGGAATTCATGAAAATGCCTTCTCCACGAAATCACTTCGTCGAGGTTTGCTTTAACCATTGGTTTTATCTGATTTATATACATCTTTCTAACCTTCTTCTATTTAGTTTAACTGCTCTAACCTCTCAATTAACTCCTGGGTTTTCTCACAATTCGCATATATGTATTTAATACTTTGCAACGCTTTGTCGTGTCTTTCTTGACTCATAGCTGCCATAGCATCTTCAATCATATCCACCTTATATCCAAGGTCTGCCAAATCTCTTACCGATGTGCTTACGCATTGATCTGTATAGAATCCTGTAACTACTACATTTTTTATTCCTAAATTTCTAAGAATCCTGTCTATTGGTGTCCCTACGACTATTCCTGAACATGTCTTATTAAGTACAATCTCATTCTCTAACGGCATTGCTTCATCACAAAATTCCGACGCGGTACATCCCGGAGGATAATACATTCCGGCAGAACTATGTAATACGCCGGTATCTTTTGCATCGCTAAGTAACGATTGAATTCTAATGTGTATAGGTCTTATTCCGACCTTACGACAGTTTTTAAGAATTTTATTGATATTTTCCAGTGCAACTTTTGTATTTGACTCTAATTGTTCTAAAATAGGCATTAAAGGTTCAACCTCTATTCCCATTGATTCAAATCCAGCAATAAAGTATTCCTTAGTTATACATTTCTGTGCATCTATTATTATAAGAGCAGTTTCCTCCGGTGATAACATAACTGGATTCTTATACACTAGATCTGATAATTGTCCGTAATATGATTCCACAAATTCATTTAAAGCATTATTTTTATCCATTTTTTCTCTCCTCATTATATAAATAGCTTTACATTAACATATAAAGATATATAGCAAAATTCATGCCACATAAGATATAGAATCCAAAACCACTATTTTATATTACAGTACAATTATTTACGCAATTTACTGCTGCAATTAATTGCATTAGCGCAATTTATTGCATATCACAGTCCTAACTTTCTACACTTATAGTACAATGTTCTTATAGGTACACCTAATATATTTGCAGCCTTATTTTTATCTCCCCCACATTTGTCAATCGCTTCGCGAATACAAAAGCTCTCAAACATATTTATAGCAGTATTCAAATTGTCCGGAATATCCATGTGATACATAATTCGCGACGGCTCTGTTTTAACATTCATCCCTTTTAAGGCAAATTCTATATCCGAGCGTGACAAAACATCATTATCTTCTCTTGAGTTTATCAGAGCCCTCGAAATTACATTCTCTAGTTCTCTTACATTCCCAGGCCAATCTTCCTCATACAGTAGTTCTAATGCATCTTCATCAATTCTACTTACATGCCTCTCGTAAAACTCATTGTATTTTTCTATTATATGCATAACAATAATACCGATATCTGTCTTCCTCTCCCTTAGAGGTGGTATTACAATAGGAAAAACATTTAATCTATAGTATAAATCCTCACGAAATTCTCCATTTCTAATCATTTTTTCAAGAGGTTTATTAGTTGCGCAAATTATCCTAACATCAACAAATTCAGGTTCCGTCGCACCTATAGGCATAATCTCTTTTTCTTGTAAAACTCTTAGGAGTTTGACTTGCATTTTTAGGGATATGTCACCAATCTCATCTAGAAAAAGTGTTCCTCCATCAGCTTCTTTAAACAATCCCACTTTTCCTCCACGTCTTGAACCTGTAAAAGAACCATCTTTATATCCAAATAGTTCACTTTCTAAAAGTTCCTCAGGAATCGAATTGCAATTTATTTTGAGAAATTTCTCAGTTCGTCGTTTACTTGCTCCATGAATTGCGTTTGCAAACAATTCTTTACCTGTACCGCTTTCTCCTCGTAACATTATAGTAGCTGGTGTTGTAGCTGCAATTTTCGCCGTTTGTACTACTTTAAGTAACTCAACATCTCGTCCTATTATATCTGCAAATGTATATCTTCTCTCCACTTTTCTTAGTTTTTTATTTAGCCTTGAAATTTCCATTTTGAGTCGAGTAATTTCTGACATATCATGATAAACAGATATACCACCAACTTTTACATCATCTAAGTAAATGTCGTTTTCATCTACTACAAATTCCCTGCTGCCCCTTTTACGCATATCATTAAAGGAACTGTTAGCATATACTCTATCACCGTTTAAATCTTTAATTTCAATAGCATACTTTAATGCATCCGTTATAGGGATTGTAGCTTTGATTAGATTCGTCAAATTGTCGTTTTTCATCAGAATACCTCTTTTGCAATTTATTGCATTTTCAGCTCAACTATATCGCTATTTCTTACAATCGTCAATATATTCATATCACTAAGATATGATAATAATGAATCAACTCAAAGAAAAAAATGGATACTAGCGTTAATCAACACTTAGTATCCATATGTTATTTTTGACTCGTTAACGATATGTTCTTATTTATAATGTATCAAATTGTTCAGTTCTTTTTATATCTTATGTAAACCACCGATTTTACAAGTAGACAGATACTTATTTCCCCTTATACGCCGAATACTTGCCCTCCGGACGCTCTTTAATCTCACCTGTTTTGTATGCCTCAACAAGTCGCTTTACCGCCTCTGCCTGTCTTAGAAGCTCAGTTCCCTCATCAGTATCGATAACGAGCATTCTCGTCTTGAGAGTATCCACAGTCTTCA